>Ga0194122_10001679_pt1 | contig 26209 bp, 19 predicted proteins | sample TA2MahCa10mmetaG_FD_155487 | JGI IMG/M metagenome (GOLD analysis project Ga0194122, IMG submission 155487) | Freshwater microbial communities from Lake Tanganyika, Tanzania - TA2015021 Mahale Deep Cast 10m | ecosystem: Environmental > Aquatic > Freshwater > Lake | place: Tanzania: Lake... | reverse complement strand
CGGGGAAGAAGGTTGGGATGATCACGATGAACGAGTCGCTGCTGAACTTGGTGGAGAGGAAGCTGGTGGAGCCACAGGAGGCGTGGATGAAGGCGGTCGACAAGCCGAGTCTGGTGGCCCAGCTCAAGGCGCGCGGGCACGACGTGAGCTTCACCGAGGGGGAGATGGCGCTCGGGGCCGAGGGGTAGTCGGACTCGCCGGGGGCGTCCGGGCATGACTGGTCCCCTCCGGCACCTTTGGCGGGCTGAGGTCGTTAGCTTTGAGGGCTATGCGAATCCGTAACATCGCCATCATCGCGCACGTCGACCACGGGAAGACCACCCTCGTCGATCAGATGCTCCGCCAAGCCGGGGCCTTCCGCGAGAATCAGGTCATCGCCGAGCGCGTGATGGATTCCAACCCGCTCGAGCGTGAGCGTGGGATCACCATCCTAGCCAAGAACACTTCTATCCATTGGGGGGTCACGAAGCTCAACATCGTCGACACCCCGGGGCACGCCGACTTCGGCGGCGAGGTGGAGCGGATCCTCCGCATGGTCGACGGCGTCTTGCTGGTGGTCGATGCCTTCGATGGCCCGATGCCGCAGACGCGCTTCGTGCTCCGCAAGGCGCTCGCCTTGGGCCGCACCGTCATCATCTGCATCAACAAGATCGACCGCCCCGGCGCCGACCCGATGCGCGTGCACGAGGAGGTCCTCGACCTCCTGATCGAGCTCGAGGCCAACGAGGCGCAGCTCGACGCGCCGGTGGTCTACGCCTCCGGGCGCGACGGGATCTCGACGATGGATCTCGATACCCCGGCGGTGGACCTCACGCCGCTCTTCGAGACGATCGTGAAGCATGTGCCGGCGCCGCCGAGCGATGCCGCGGGGCCGTTCCAGATGCTCGTCTCGACGATCGACTATTCGAACTATCTCGGGCGGTTGGCCATCGGGCGCATCGAGCGCGGCACGGTGAAGGTCGGGAATACGGTGCACCTCCTTCCGGTGGATCACACCCTGAAGGGGGCGCCGGGTCGCGTCACCAAGCTCTTCGGCTTCGAGGGGCTCGAGCGCGTCGAGGTCCCGCAGGCCGCGGCGGGGGAGATCGTCGCGCTCGCCGGCTTGGATGGCGTCGAGATCGGGCTCACCATCACCGATCCGGAGCATCCGGAGCGCTTGGAAGGGATCGCCGTCGAGGAGCCGACGATCTCCGTCGACTTCCTCGTCAACAACTCGCCCTTCGCGGGGAAGGATGGGAAGTACGTCACGAGCCGGCAGTTGAAGGAACGGCTCGAAAAGGAGCTCGAGCGGAACGTCGCGCTGCGCGTCGAGGACACCGAGAGCACCGACACCTGGACCGTCTCCGGGCGTGGCGAACTCCATCTCTCGATCCTGATGGAGACCATGCGGCGCGAGGGATACGAGTTCCAGGTGAGCCGTCCCCGCGTGATCACGCACGTAGGGCCCGACGGCGAGCGACTCGAGCCGTACGAGGAGCTCGCGATCGATGTCCCCGAGGAGTTCATGGGGACCGTCATCGAGAAGCTCGGCCCCCGCAAGGCGAGCATGGTCGAGATGAAGAACCCGGGGCAGGGGCTCGTGCGCCTGGTGTACAAGATCCCCGCGCGTGGCCTCTTCGGGTATCGCTCCGAGTTCCTCACCGACACGCGCGGCACCGGGATCATGCACCACCGGTTCCTCGAGTACGGGCCGTGGGCCGGCGGGTTGCAGGGGCGGCTCCGCGGGGTGCTCATCTCCATGGAGGCGGGGACGATCATCGCCTTCGCCCTCGGCAACCTCCAGGAGCGCTCGACCCTCTTCGTGACCCCGGGGGACGAGGTCTATGAGGGGATGATCGTCGGGGAGAACTCACGGCCGGGGGACATGGACGTGAACCCGACCAAGGAGAAGAAGCTCACGAACATGCGCTCCAAGGGCGCCGATGACGCGATCCAGCTCGAGCCCCCGCGGGTGTTGACGCTGGAGAGCGCACTCGAGTATATCGAAGACGACGAGCTGATCGAGGTCACCCCGAACGCCATCCGGCTGCGCAAGCGGATGTTGAGCGCGAGTGACCGGAAGCGGATCAATCGGGACGCCAAGAAGGAGCGCGCCGGGGCCTGAGCCGGCGCCAACCAATCACCCAAGCAGGGAGAGCGGCAGAGATGCGGTCGCAGGCACGGTCGGGGTGGGCGGTGGGACTCGCGGACGAGGAGGAGCTCGGGATCGGCGGGGAGGATCTCGAGGGGCTCTCGGTGATCGATGGCGAGGACCTCGACGGGAATCTCGATGACCTCGACGAGGACAACCTCGACGAGGACGAGGAGTTCGAGGATGACGATGACGAGGAGGATGACGACCTCATCGACCTCGACGACGAGTATGACGACTTCGGGGAGGAGGACGATGATCTCCGCGGGCCCGGTCGGTACGACGATTGACCACTCCGGTCGGGCCGTCCCCGCGTTGACCCGGGGCCCCCGACCGGTTTGATTTCGAGGTTCTGACCGGGCCTGTAGCTCAGGTGGTTAGAGCGCACGCCTGATAAGCGTGAGGTCGGAGGTTCAACTCCTCCCAGGCCCACTGGGTACAGCCAGACGCCCCGTCCGCGGTTTCCGCGGACGGGGCGTCGTCGTTCCGGGGTCAGCGGTCGGGCGCCCCACCCGGGGCGCCCCGACTCACATCGCGATCTTCCCCGGCTGCTGCTTGATCTTCTCCATGTACTTCTTGAAGAACTGCTTCTGCATGTCGTTCATGTCGATCTCGCGGCCCTGGATGTAGGCCTGGATCACATCCGACGTCATGTTGAGCGGCGTCCCCGAGGTGATCAGCAACGTCGCCTGCTTCCCGACCTCCAACGAACCGACCTGGTCGGCGATCCCCATGAACTCGGCGGCGTTGATCGTCACCGCCTTCAGCGCCTCCTCCTCCGGCAGACCGAAGGCGACCGCGACCCCTGCCTCCCACGGCAGGCGATAGGTGTAGAGGCCGCCCGACCCACCGGCGATCGCGAAACGCACGCCAGCGGCGTAGAGCTGCGCCGGCGCGTTGTAGCCGCCGTCGTACCCCTCATAGGTGCGCTGGGGGGCGTCGAGCGTGGAGGTCAGGATCACCGGGATGTTCTCCGCCTTCAGGCGGTCGGCGACATGGATCGCGTCGCGCCCACCGCGGATCACGAGGCGCACCCCCTCCGCCTTGGCCCAGGTGATGGCGTCGTTGATCTGCGAGACGGAGTTCGCCGCGACGACCACGGGGATCGCACGATCCAATACGGGAATCATCGACGCATACCGCACATCGGTGCGCGCGACCTGTCCCGCCTGCTGCGCATCCCGATACGCCCGCGCTTCGGCGAAGAAGTCCTTGAGCGCCTGCACCTGCTCGGCGTAGGTCTTGGGGGCCGGGGAACGCGCACCGGGGCCCATCGCGCCCGGGGGTGGGCCGCCGAAGCGACGCGGGCGCGCGACCGGATCGGGCCAGTTCACGTTGAGCGCCGCGGCGCCCTTCATCGACATCTCCTCCCAGGTCCACCCCTCGAGCGACATCGCCGAGGAGAGCCCTGAGATCACCCCGCCCTCGGGAGTGCTGAACGCGACGAGCACACCGGCCGAGCGCGAGGTGCCGATGTGCCGGCTCTCCGCGTTGACCGCGACCTCGGCCCGCACGTTCGGATTGAAGTCGCCGAGCTCGGTGATGTCGTTCGAGACCTCGACGGCATCGATCTCGGTGATGCCGACGGTGCTATAGGCGTCGATGAGGCCGGGATAGATGTGCTTCCCGGCGACGTCGACCACCTTGGCGCCGCGCGGCACCGCGACGTCCGCGCCACCGATGGCGAGGATGCGGCCCTTATCGAGGACGATCGTCCCCTTGGTGATGGTGCCCTTGGTCACGGTGTGGATGGTCGCGCCGCGGAGTACCACCGGCTGCGACTGCGGGGCCACAGGGGTCGTGACCTGCGCGCCGACGGCATGCGCCGAGAGCGCAGCGATGAGCCCGAGGGCGAGGGTGGCGGTGCGCCGCCCGGCCGACCGGAGGGTGCTACGATCCGTGCTGTGCATGGGAGTCGAGTAGGTGAAGGTCACGGTCTGGTCGGCGTGGCGGTGGGAGCGGGGCCGCCCGACGGCGCGGCGGCGAGGATGGCTTGGATCAACTGGGCACGCTGCTTCGCGATCTCTTCGCGCTGCTTGGCGTCCTCCTCCAACGAGAAGTAGCGACGGCCGTCCACCCAGGTCTGCTCGGCGCGCGTGAACTGCGAGAGCGGATTGCCGTTCCAGATCACGAAATCAGCGTCATTGCCGGCCTCGAGCGATCCGACACGGTTGTGGATGGCGATGGCGCGTGCCGCCTGGTTGGTGACGGTCGAGAGGGCTTGGATCTCATCGACCCCTGAGCGGAGGAGCTTGCCCGCCTCCCAGTTCATGCGGGAGGAGATCTCGGCGTTGTCCGAGTGCAGCGAGGTCACGACACCGGCCTCCATCAGGAGGCGCGCATTATACGACGTCGCGTCGTATGACTCGAGCTTGAACGCCCCCCAGTCGCTCCAGACGACGGCCGCGACGCCGGAGGCCTTGAGCTCCGACGCGATCTTGTATGCCTCGACCCCGTGCTGCAGGGTCTGGATGCGGAAGCCGAACTCCTCGGCGAGTCGCACCAGCGCGAGGAACTCGTCGGCGCGGTAACCGTGCGAGGAGACGAGGAGCTTCTGATCGAGGATGTCGAGGAGCGCCTCCATCCGGAGGTCACGCCGCGGCGGGAGCCCCGTCTTCTCCTTCTCCCACCGCTGCCACTCACGCCGGTAATCGCGCGCGGCGTTGAAGTGGTCGCGGATGATCTCCTGCACCCCCATCCGCGTGTTGGGGTAACGGTTCGGGCTGCGCTTCGGGTTCTCACCGAGCGCGAACTTCACCGTGCGCGGCGCATTCTCCAGACGATACTCGTCGGGGAGGAGCCCCCACCGATTCTTCACGAAGACGTTCTCGCCACCAATCGGGTTCGCGGAGCCGTGCTTCACCATCTGCATTGTGAGCCCACCGGCGAGCTGCCGGTACATCCAGATGTCGTTGTGCGTGAGGACATCACCCATCCGCACTTCGGGGACGATCGCGAAGCCGCTCTCATTCACCGAGCTGACCCCGGTGTGCGTGTGCGGGTCGATCAGCCCCGGCGTGACATGCTTGCCGGAGGCATCGACGACGATCGCGCCGCGCGGCGCGGTGAGCCCACGACCGACTTGCGCGACCTTGCCGGCGCGGACGAGGAGATCCGCATTCTCGAGGCGCCCCTGCGATCCCTGTGTCCAGACCGTCGCGTTGCGCACCAACAGCACGGCCGGCTGCTCGGGGATCGACGACCGACCGAACTCGATCATCGGGCGGACGAAGGGGAGGTCGATGACCGGCACCTTCTGCGCCACCGTGCCGCGCGTCGCGCCCGTGTAGGGCTCGGTGCGCGTGCCCTTGAAGGTCGGATCGGTGCCGTTCGGCAGCGAGGTCCAGCCATAGACCTCATCGCCGCTGACCGCGCCGGACATCAGCACGGTCCCTTCATAGCCGAGCTGCTCACCATTAAAGGTGATCTCGAGTCGTCCGGTCTCGGCGACGAGGCGCACCGCGGCGAGCGGGAGCTCCTTGCGGCCCGCGCGCTCGATCGTCCCGCGGATCCGATTGATCGGCCCTTCGAGGCGCAGGGTGGCGTTGAAGCCGTCCTTGTCCGTGGAGGTGATGGTCCAGGTCCCGCGCGGGTCGATCTGCGGCGGGCGCGTCACGCCGTACGGCATGCCCTGCACCCAGACATCGCGGATGCTCGCGTCCTGCGTGAAGAGATCCCCCTCGGCGATGATGAGGTTCGCGACCTTGCCGACCGCGATCGTGCCATGGGTGCGGTCGATGCCGAGCCAGCCCGCGGGCACCGTGGTGAGGGCGGCGAGCGCCTTGTCGGCGGCCAACCCGCGCGAGACCGCGAGGCGGAGGTTCGGGAGGAACTGCGTCAGCGTGGTGAGTCCATCAGTCGTGATCGCGAACGGCACCCCGGCGCTGGCGAGCTGCGCCGGATTGGTCGGCGCCTGATACCAGTGGCGCATCGTGGCGAGCGAGGCGTTGAGCGCGGCCTCGGGGCTCGAGACGTCGGGGGCGTCGGGGAAGTTGAGCGGGATGATCAGTGGCTGCGTCCGGCCCTTGAGCACATCGATGAGCCGGTACTCGGTCCCATTGCCGCGGTACCAGGGGGTGAGCTTGTACTCGGTGGCGATGCGATGGGCGCGGAGGTACTCCTCCTCACTCCCGGTCTGGAAGAGCACCGGCTGCTTCCCTTGCACGGCGTTCGCCAGAGCGCCGAGCGCCTCGCTGCGCTCCGGCGGCAACACGCTGCGTCCGCTCGCCTCATAGGCGGCGTTCGCGCGGATGTACCACTCGGCGTCCATGAAGGTCTGCCGCATCAGCGCGGTGGTCCCCATCGCTGAGTTCGGATACATCCCGCCGAGCTGGAAGGAGCGCTGGAAGCCGACCGACTGCACGAGGTCGGCGCGGAGGACGCGCTCACGCACGCCGGCGTCGCTGAGGTTCACGACCGAGGCGAGTCCGCGGAAGATCCCCTGATGTGGGACGGCCAGGGCCGCGCCGAAGCCGAGCGATCGCAGCGCGACGCGACGGGTGGAGTCGTCCTTGAGGTTGGTCGTGGTGCTGAACCAGGCGCGCACCTGCGGATTCCAGTGCGTCGGTCCGACGTCACCGCCCTGCGGGACGGCGTCCATCCCGAGGTCGGCGTGGGCGTCGATAAATCCCGGGAAGACGGTGAGCCCCTTGAGGTCCCAGACCCGGGCGCCGGCCGGCGCCTTGAGGTTGCGGCCGACGACGGTGACGAGGCCATTCCGGATCACGATGGTGGCACTATCGATGGATTGGCCCGGCGCGGTGACCACACGCGCGCCGACGAGGGCATGGAACCCGGTGCCGTTGTCGCGCAGGCCGGTGACCGGCTCGAGGCGCGACGCCTGCTGGGCGCCGAGGGTGCCGGCCAGCCAGAGGGCGAGGGCCGGGATGGTGCGGGAAGCTCTCACGAGGTGCTCCGTGGGCGATGGCCGGCGGGGCGGGCGGTCATCGGGGGTCGAGGGTCTCGGCGCCTGCGTCGCCGGGTTGCGGGTCACGCGCACCGCCTGCAGTATGCGCCCCGGATCCAGGGGTGGCAAACGGCGGGCGGGGGTTCGCCCTCTCTACAGATGTGGTGGGCCGAACGCTGGGGCGGGCTTTGGGGTAGGGCTGCGACGGATTGGTTGGGGGCGCGGAATGCCCCATCCTGATCTTCGGGCATGTCTCCACTCTCTGAGAGCGGACGTCCCCAGTCACCCTTCCTCTCGACCGAATATTTCCGGGAGATACGGGAGCGTGCCGACCGCGTTCGAATCACCGACCGTTGGATTCTCCTCGCGCTGCAGCGCCCAGTCGCCGAATCGGTGCAGCAGGATGGTCGGATCAAGCGCTGGGTGTACATTCCGGAGGAACGACGATATCTCCGTGTGATTCTCCTCGCGGACGGTATCACCGTCCACAACGCCTTCTTCGACCGCCGGTTCCGTCCATGAAAGTCAGATACTTTAGGGATACCGACACGGCTCTGCTCGAGTTCGCTGAGTCGACGGTCGAGGAGACGCTCGAGATATCGGAGAGCGTCTATATCGATCTGGATCGCGCCGGGAATCTCGTGAGCATGACCATCGAGCATGCGTCGCGGGTCGCGCAACTCCCCGTGGTGAGTCTCGAGACCATCTGATCGATGGCCACCGCCGGACTGCTCGCCCTCCTCGACGACATCACCACCCTCCTCGACGACGTCGCCACTATGTCCAAGGTGGCGGTGAAGAAGACGAGTGGGGTGGTGGGCGACGATCTCGCCCTGAACGCCGAGCAGGTGATCGGCTTCACCCCGGACCGCGAACTCCCGGTGGTCTGGGCGGTGGCGAAGGGATCGCTGCTCAACAAGGTGATCCTCGTGCCGGCGGCGCTCGTGATCAGTGCCGTCGCGCCGGCGCTGATCGCGCCGTTGCTCATGATCGGCGGGGCCTTCCTCTGTTATGAAGGGTTCGAGAAGGTCTGGCACAAGCTCACGCACGATGCCGAGGACGCGCGGCACCACGACGAACTCCGTGCGGCGGTCCGCGATCAGGCGGTGGATCTCGTCGCGCTCGAGCGGACGCGCATCCGCGGTGCGATCCGCACCGACTTCATCCTCTCGGCGGAGATCGTCGTGATCGCGCTGGGGACGATGGCGTCGGCCCCGATGCCGCAGCAGATCGCCGCGCTCAGCGCGATCGGTGTCCTGGTGACGGCGCTCGTGTATGGCTTGGTGGCGGGGATCGTGAAGCTCGACGACCTCGGACTCCGTCTGATCGCGGCGGGGGGCGCTTCGCGTGCGTTCGGGACCGGGATCATTCGGTCGGCGCCATGGCTCCTCAAGGGCCTCGGGATCGGCGGGACGATCGCGATGTTCCTCGTCGGGGGGACGATCCTCGCGCATGGGATCCCGGTGGTGGGGCATGGGATCGAAGCGTTTGTTGAGGGGATGGGGTCGCTCGGAGCTCTCGTGACGATGGTCCTCGAGGGAGTGGTGGGGGTCGTGGCCGGCGGGGTGATCTTTGGTGTAGTCGCGCTCGGGCGGCGGATGCGCTCACCAGCTCAGCCCCGGAATTGACGACCTGCCTTGACAGGGTCCCTGGGGGGCCGCATCGTTTGTTCGGCAGTCGAACAAAGAAGGCGTTCCCGTAGGTCGCGTCCCCCCTCACCGGACACCCTCCGGTCACCTGTCCCGCGGAGTCCTCACATGCGATCGCCCCGTCTCCTGTCCGTCCTCTCGCTCCTCGTGCTCCCCGTGCTGGGATGCAGCCGCGATGGCGGAACCGGTCCAGCCCCCCTCGCCAACGATCCGAAGGTCTTCACCGACGCGTTCAGCGATGGGGTGACCTGGCAGGCCTTCCAGGGCTCGCTGCTCACCGCGATGTCCATCGACAACGCGGTCAAGTTCCGCGGCAGCAGCTCGCTGAAGATCGTCGTGCCCGCGGCCGGGAATTCGGCGGGGGCCTATGCGGGTGGGGCGTTCGTCGCCGACCAGGGGCGTGATCTGACCAAGTACGACGTCATCTCCTTCTACGCGAAGGGGAGCGTCGCGGCGACCTTGGATGTCGCGGGCCTTGGCAACGACAACACTGGGACGTCACTGTATCCGGCGGAACGGACTGCCCTGGCGCTCACGACCTCGTGGCAGAAGTACACCATCGCGATCCCGCTGGCGAGCAAGCTCACCTCGGAGAAGGGGCTCTTCTTCTTCGCGGAGGGTCCGGAGAATGGGCAGGGCTATACGCTCTGGCTCGACGACATCCAATACGAGAGCCTCGGGACCGTGACCAACGTGCGGCCCACGATCGCAGGCGGGTCGTATCAACAGGAGGTCGGGGACAGCCGGAAGATCGTCGGGACCTCGGTGACCGCAGCGGTCGCGGGTGTGGATCAGACCGTCGCGGCGGCGGCTGGGTATTTCACCTTCAACACGTCCAATGCGGCGGTCGCCACTGTCACCAACGGCGTGATCACCGTCGCCGGAGCCGGCTCGGCGACGATCAGCGGGGCCCTTGGAGCGATCCCTGCCACAGGGAGCATCGCACTCACGGCGAGCGTGCCGCCGGCTGCGGCGGCGCCGACCCCCACGCGGGCGGCTGGCGACGTGATCTCGCTCTTCAGCAATGCCTACACCAATCGGACGGTCGACACCTGGTCGGCCTCGTGGGACCAGGCCGATGTCGCCGACGTGACGATCGCAGGCAATGCGGCCAAGAAGTACACCAATCTCTCATACGCCGGGATCGAGTTCATCACCTCCCGCGTCGACGCTACGCCGATGACGGGGCTGCACCTCGATCTCTGGGTCACGAGTGCTGCCGGATTCAAGATCAAGCTCGTCGACTTCGGGGCTAACGGGGCCTTCGGAGGTGGCGATGACAAGGAGCATGAGGTTACCCTGACCGGGACCTCCACCCCGTCGATCACCGTCGGCGCGTGGAACTCGATCGACATCCCCTTCTCCGCCTTCACGGGGCTGACCACGCGGGCGAACCTCGCGCAGATGATCATCTCGGGGAGCCCCACGGCCTACCTGGACAACATCTACTTCTACAAGATCCCGCCGCCGCCGGGCCCGACGAGCGCCAATACCGCGCCGACGAACCCGGCCGCGAGCGTGATCTCCCTCTTCAGCAACGCCTACACCGATCGCACCGGGACCACCTGGTCGACCTCGTGGGATCAGGCCGACGTCGCCGATGTGAAGGTGGGGACCGATGACGTGAAGAAGTACACGAACCTTGTCTTCGCGGGGATCGAGCCAGCGGCACCCGTGAATGCCACGGCGATGACGACTTTCAACTTCGATCTCTGGCTCCCCGATTCGCTTACCTCGGCGTCGACCTTTAAGGTTAAGCTCGTCGACTGGGGCGCGAATGGATCGTTCGGAGGGGGAGACGACACCGAGCACGAGCGCACCTTCACCACCACGACCACCCCGGCACTCACACGCGGGAGCTGGATCCGCTTCCAGCTTCCCCTCTCGAGCTTCACGGGGATGACGGGGCGGACGAGCGTCGCGCAGCTGATTCTCTCTGGCTCGGTCGGGACCCTCTTCCTCGACAACGTTTTCTTCTCGTCGGATGGCCCGGCGGTCGCTGCGCCGACGCCGAGCTATGCGGCGGCGGACGTGATCTCGCTCTTCAGCAACGCCTACACCAATCGCACGGTCGACACCTGGTCGGCGTCGTGGGATCAGGCTGATGTCGCTGATGTCCAGGTCGCGGGGAACGACGTCAAGAAGTACTCCAACCTCGTCTTCTCTGGGACCGAGTTCACCACCGCCACGGTGAATGCGTCGACGATGACGCACTTTTCCTTCGATCTCTGGACGCCTGATCCGACCACCGCGCCGGCGCAGTTCAAGGTCAAGCTGGTCGACTTCGGTGCGAATAATGCGTTCGGCGGCGGTGACGACAAGGAGCATGAGTTGGTCTTCTCGGCCACCACGACGCCGGCGTTGGCGACGGGGAGCTGGGTGACGTTCAACATCCCGCTGAGCCAGTTCACCGGTCTCACCACCCGGTCGAACCTCGCGCAGCTCATCTTCGTGAGCGCACCCACGTCGCGGACCGCCTTCATCGACAACGTCCTCTTCCATAAGTAGGCTTCTGCCCATGGCAGCGGCCGTGGGGCGGAAGGGATGATGACCCGGTCTCCGGGTCCCCGGGTGGGCGCGTCGGATTTCGGTCCGACGCGCCCACCGTCGTTGGCCGATGCCGTACTCCGGCTGATCTGGGATGAGGAGCGGATCTCCCGCGCGGAGATCGCGCGCCGCGCCGAGCTCTCGCGATCGACGGTCTCGGAGATCGTGGAGACCTTGCTCGCGACGGGGTTGGTGCGTGAGGCAGGGGTCGGGGCCTCGCGGGGTGGGCGCCGTCCGATCGTCCTCGAGTTCCAAGATGACGCGGGGACGATCCTCGGCGTGGATATGGGCGCCGCCCATGTCGCGACGATCCTCACCGATCTTCGTGGACGGATCCTCGCCTCGGAGCGCAGCGCGCATCCGGTGCAGACGGATCCGGTCGGCGCTCGACGGGTGATTCGCGCGCAGGTGGACGCCTGTCTCGCCGGTCCCGGGTCGACCGCGCGTCGGCTCGTCGGCGTCGGCGTGGCCGTCCCAAGTCCCGTCGATCTGCGTCATCCTGATCGCCTCTCCCCGGTCGCGATGCCGGCGTGGGAGGGCCGCCACGGGCTCAGCGAGTTGTTGGCGGACCTCGAGGTCCCCGTCCTCGTCGACAACGACGCGAACCTCGGGGCGCTCGCTGAGCGCTGGTGGGGGGCCGCCCAGGGCCTCGACCACTTCGCCTACATCAAGATCGCGACAGGGATCGGGGCGGGGCACGTGATCGATGGGCGGATGCATCGCGGAGCGAGCGGCGTCGGCGGGGAGATCGGCCATATCGCCATCGATCCGCGCGGAGAGACCTGCAACTGCGGCAATCGTGGCTGTCTCACCACCTTCGTCGGGGCGCCCGCACTCGAAGCACGCATCCGCGCCCTCGCCCCGGTCTATCCGCAGAGCCCCTTGGCCACGGGCGCCCCGACGATCGCGCGACTCGAGGCGGCAGCGCGCGAGGACGATCCCTTAGCCCTCCAGGTGGTCCACGAGGCGGCGGAGCATCTCGGCGTGGCGATCGCGGGGATGCTCAACCTCTTGAATCCGGCGGCGGTGATCCTCGGGGGACGGATCGCCGGGTTGGGCGATCGCTTGATCGTCCCGCTGCGAGCCAACGCGCTGCGCCGGACCTTCGTCCCGGCGGCGGCAGCGACCGAGATTCGCGCCAGCACGCTCGGTCGCCATGGCATCGCCCTCGGGGCGGCGACGCTCGTGCTCGATGCCGCGCTGCGCGACCCGCGCCTCTTTCGCGCGGTGTCACGTGCCCGCGTCGGGCGCTGACCCCTCCCATCGGACCGTCATGCCATCCTTTCGTGTGCTGGGGCTCGCGCTCTTGTTCAGCGGCTGCACCGGGGCCACGGCCCCGACCTATACGCTCGTCTGGTCGGATGAATTCGACGGACCAGCGGGATCCGCCCCCGATCCGACCTCGTGGGTCGCCGACATCGGGACCGACTGGGGGAATGCGCAGTTGGAGTTCGACACGGATCGGCGCACCAATGCCGCCCTCGATGGCGCGGGGCATCTGGTCATCACGGCCCGACGCGAGGCGTATCTGAATCGTGAGTACACCTCCGCTCGACTCAAGACGCTGGGGCGACGCCAGTTCCAGTACGGGCGATTCGAGGCGCGGATGAAGCTGCCTACGGGGCGTGGGCTCTGGCCCGCGTTCTGGCTGCTCGGGGCGGATTTCCCGGCGGTCGGGTGGCCTCGCGCCGGTGAGATCGATGTGATGGAGTACCGCGGTCAAGAACCCTCGGTGGTGCTCGCGAGCGTCCATGGGCCAGGCTACTCAGGAGGGGCATCGCTCACGCGGCGCTACACCCTCCCGACGGGCCGGCTCGATGAGGACTTCCACGTCTACCGAGCGGACTGGACCCCGCGGGAGATCCGATTCTACCTCGATGAAAGGCTCTATCACGTCGTCGCCAAGGGAGATCAGCCCGGCCCGTGGGTCTTCGACCACGAGTTCTTCCTCATCCTCAACCTTGCGGTCGGAGGGGGCTTCGTCGGCGCACCGGATGCCTCCACCGTCTTCCCGCAGACCCTGACCATCGATTGGGTTCGCGTCTTCCAGGAGCGCCGATGAGCGGCCGTCGTCCCGGCTGGTTCCGCCTCGCCCTTGCCGCGTGGCACACGCGGCTGAGCCGTGGCACCGATCCGGAGAGGGCCCTCCGGCATGTGACGGCGCCGGCGGACCGCATCCCCTTCTCGCATAAGCTCGCGTACGGGCTCGGCGGGTTCGTGAACAACACCCTCGCCGCAGCGATCGGTGGGATGCTCATCATCCTCAATCTGGGCTTCGGTATGAATCCCGCGTTGGTGGGGCTGGCCAGTGCGATCCCGCGCGTGACGGATGCCCTCACCGATCCGCTGATGGGCTTCATCTCGGATGGCACCCGCTCCCGCTGGGGGCGACGGCGACCCTACATCTTCATCGGCGCGCTCTTCTCGGGCGTCTCGTTCGCGCTCCTCTGGCTCCTCCCGGTGGGGAAGAGCGAGCTCTGGTACTTCTGGTACTTCACGATCGGATCCACCGTCTTCTATGTCGGCTATACGATCTTCGCGACGCCGTGGGTCGCCCTCGGCTACGAGCTGACCCCGGATTACCATGAGCGGACGCGACTCATGGGGGTGCAGAACTTCATCGCGCAGCTCGCCTACATCGTCTCCCCCTGGTTCCTCTGGATCATGACGAATCCCACGTGGTTCGCCACGCCCGCGGAGGGAGCGCGCGGTCTGGCCATCGCGGTGGGGGTCGTCGCCTGCGCGGTGGGCATCATCCCGGCGATCGTCCTGCGCGAGCGGCTCCTGCCAGCGACCGCACGGCCAGCGGCGTCACCGGTCGAGGATGCCGCGCCCGTGGGGTGGTCGGCTGTCCGTCGGCAGGCGCGCACCTTCTTCCACGGCTTCGCCGTCACCCTGCGCACCCGTCCCTTCCGACGGCTGTGTCTGGCGACCTTCCTGGTGTTCAACGGCTTCATCATGATCTCGTCGTTCCAGTCGTACGTGGTGATCTACTATGTGTTCGGTGGGGATCAGGAGCTGGGGGCGCGCTATACCGGGTACGCGGGGACCCTCGGTGCGATCTCCACCTTCGGGGTGATCGCGTTCATAGCGTGGCTCGCGACGCGGATCGGGAAGCAGCGCGCGTTCTTCGTCTCGACGGGGCTCTCGATGGTCGGGTATGCGCTCAAGTGGGTCTGTTACGATCCGGCCCGGCCGTGGCTCGTCCTCGTCCCGGCGCCACTCCTCGCCTTCGGGCTCGGCGGCCTCTTCACCCTGATGGGGGCGATGATGGCCGATGTCGTCGACACCGATGAACTCGAGACCCAGCGCCGCCGCGAAGGGATGTTCGGCTCGATCTTCTGGTGGGTGGTGAAGGTCGGGATGGCGGTCGCCCTCGCGGCGGGTGGGCTGATCCTGAATGCCACCGGGTTCGATGTCGCCCTCGGTGGGGCCCAGTCCGCCCAGACGCTCTCTCTGCTGCGACTCGCCGATGTCTGGATCCCCTTCCTCGCCTCGGGGCTCGCGATCTGGATCATGTGGGACTACCCGCTGACCGAGGCACGCGCCTATGAGGTTCGCACCGAGCTTGAGCGGCGCCGCGCCACGGTGGCGTAGCGCGTCGCTTCCCCTCGCGAATCAGCGGTAGGTGCGACCGAACCCGCGCGGGAAGCGCGCGGGAGCGACCCCGTCGGGGCTCGGCGCCGCGGCAGGCCAAGGAAAGGGGAGTGTCCCCTCGAAGTCGTGATCACCAAACAACACATCGGTGATCCCAGCTCCCTCCGATCCTGGGAGCCACGCGGCGACGAAGGCCTGCGACGCCGCGAGCTCACGATCGACGAGCAGGGGACGTCCCGAGAGGAGCACGGTCACCACGGGGATCCCCTTCGCCCGGAGGGCAGAGATCACCGCGAGGTCCTCAGGATGGCGCGTCGCGAGCTCCAAGGTGGAGCCGTATGGTTCCAGATTGGCGGTGCGGAGCCCACCGGGGAGCGGGGGAGTGATTCGCCCCCCCGGACGGATGTCCCCCATCCCCTCGGCGTACGGCAGCTCGCCGATCACCACGACCGCGACATCATGTGCCGCTGGATCAGCGGCACTCCCATCCACACTGAGGGTAGCCGCTGGGGCGATCGCGCGGATGGCCTGCCAGATCGACGTGCCCCCCTCGATCGCCTCGTTGCCATGCGTTCCCTGCCAGGCGGCGCTGAACCCCCCGCACTGATGACTCACGTCGTCGGCATGCTTGCCGGCGACCACGATCCGCTGGGTCCGCTGGAGCGGAAGCGTCGCTCCCTCATGCTTGAGGAGGACGAGGGAGCGACGGGCCGCTTCCCGGGCGACCGCGCGATGGGCCGCACTGCCAAAGGTCTCGCTGAGGGCCCAGGGCCGGGCGCTCGGACGGGCACGGTCCACGAGTCCCGATCGCACCTTGACCCGAAGGATCCGGCGGACGGCGTCGTCAATGCGCGCGAGGGGGATCTCGCCACGCTCGACCGCGCGCTGTAGTCCGTCAAGACGACGACGCCAATCCGCCGCGCACATGATCATGTCGACCCCCGCATTCACGGAGAGCACGATCGCCGCATCCAGGCCCTCGGCCACCTGATCGACCCCATCCCAGTCGCTGACGACGAGGCCGCTGAATCCGAGTCGTCCCTTCAAGACCTCGGTCAGCAGGTAAGGATGCGCATGGCACTTGGTCCCATTCCAGCTGTTGAACGACACCATCACCGTCTGAACGTTGGCGCGGAGGGCAGCGAGGTATGGCGGCAGGTGCGTGCGCTGGAGCTCCGCTTCGGTGACCTGCGCATCGCCTTGATCGATCCCCTGGAAGGTCGCGCCATCCCCGATCCAATGTTTGGCACAGGCGAGCACGCCATCGTCACGCAGCGTCCCTTGTATCCCATGCACGAAGTGTTCCGCGAAGGTCGCCACGAGGGACGGGTCATCGGAGAAGCTCTCGTAGGTGCGTCCCCAATAGACGTGCCGAGCCACCGCGAGGGTCGGGGCGAAGTTCCAGTCGAGTCCCGTGGCGAGGATCTCGCGCGCGACGATCCGTGCGATCCGGGCGACGAGCTGCGGGTCACGCGTGGCCCCGAGGCCGATCTGATGCGGGAAGATCGTCGCTCCCCGCACATTCGCATGCCCATGCACCGCGTCGACCGCGTACATGAGCGGGACCGGAGTACGTCCGTCCGCCTCATCAGTGGACGCCACCCAGAGGGCGTCGTTGAGTGCGACCCAATCGGCGGGACGATTCTCACCGGGCACCGATCCGGAGCCACTCAGGACGGCGCCGAGGTGATACGCGCGGACGTCCTCAGGGGTCGTCGAGGCGCGCTCACCCATGATCATCTGGCCGAGCTTCTCCGCGAGCCGCATCCGACCGAGCAACGTGTCTACGCGCGCCTCCACCTGGGCGGCGCTGGGCTGGGGCAGGGTCGGGGCGCTCACCAGGCCACCGTCAGGTAGGAGCGAATCTCCCACTCCCGTCCGAGGGGATAACCCGGGGCCGTGCCGTCGCAGACCTGATCGCCGATCGCGTTGGCAACCCGAACCGGACAGTACCGCGGGGAGTAGCGATCGAGGGTGCGATAGGTGCCGCGCAGGCCAAGCTTGGTCTCCGGCAGATCGAACCACTGGGGCTTGCCGAGCACGTACGCGACATCCGCCAAGTACTGCGCGGGGAAGGTGAGATTGAAGTCGCGGTGATAGTCGTACGGTCCGAAGTCATTGAAGCGGATCGCCCCCATGACCTTCATGGGACCGGTCACGAGCCGAAGATCCCCGCCGGCACGCGAGACGAGTCGCTGGCTATTCCCATTCGGCTCTGCGGTGCCGCCGTAGAGGTTGGCGATCACGCGGATGTCGCTTCCGACACGCGCGACGGTGCGCAGGCGCACCTCCCACAGATCACGAGCGGGGGTCGACGCGGGGAAGGCGAACGGGGTCCGTCCATCCCCGAGGATGCCGATCGCCGCGTCCATCCCCGTCGGCAGATGCTTGTAGGTATACGCGAGACTCGCGGCGAACCGGGCATCCTCGCGCACGTCATTGTCCCACTGATACATCCAGGTGGCGGGCGTCGGATCCCAGGTCAGGACGAGTTCGCCGGCGGCCATCTCGCGATTACCACGCACCACGAACGGGTCGCGCAGCACGTTCCGCAGCCGGGCCGGGGCGGGGGCATCGCTCGGCATCGGGCCGATCAGCGGGGCTTGCACCAACACATTGGGCGCGATCTGCAAGGCCCCGATCGTGTAGGTGATCCCCGACATGGCGTTCCACTGGTTGCTCATCCCCGTGTCGCGGAGCCACCAGCCGGTGAAGGTCTGCACCGCGGTCGGTCCGCCGTCGGCGACGAGTCCCATGACCGCGCCCTGCGCGTACCAATTCACTCGACCACGTGTTAGCGTGACCTTCGCCTTGGCGCCGAAGGTGTCACTCGGGCGGATCACATCCTGCAGGACCTGGTAGTTCCCCGGGGTCCCCTCGACATACTGGAAGGTCTCCCCCACACGGGTCGACCCCGCCCAGATCCCACCGGCCTCGAGACCGATCCCGCCGAGCGTGGTGGCGAGTGCGAGCGAGACGCGCCGTGTCGGAGGGAGTGGGATGGCGAGGGAACTTGTCGTCGACCCCACGGGGATCCGCGCGAGGTCCTCATGGATGAGGCCCGTCACGTCGATCCCTGCGATCTGACGCCGATACTTCACGAGCGCGGCCGGATTCGCGCCCCACCAGAGTTCGGGGCCGACCGCCACCGAAAGGCCGGTCAGTTGCCGCTTGCCGGTGAGCTCCAGCCCGGTCGGCGCGACGGCATTGTAGATGTCGATGTTGCGACCGTAGTTCGCCTCGCGGTACACCCCGAAGAAGTCCCCCTCGTAGCCCCAGTGATAGTGCCCGGACCGATGGAAGGCCTCGAGGCGGAAGGTCGGGGCATCCCATGAGACATGAGCGCGGTAGACCTTGAGCCGCTCGACACCATCCGTCGGGAGGGCTCCACCATCCGCGAGGCCCAGGGTCCGCTGACGTCCGCGGTTCTCATAAAAGATCTCATCGATCGGGTTTCCGGCCACGTGGCCGAGGACATTCACCGCGAGGGTCGCCTGGAGGCGTGGTGATGGTTTCGCCTCGAATTCCACGAAGTACGACTCCATCCGATCGAATCCCGTGAAGGCCGGGCGATCGGTCGCACTCGGGGCACTCGACGTCGGGGTCCGGATGCGTGCCCCACCCGTCGAGAAGGAGGTGAGTTCGAGTCGCATCCCCTTGACGCGGACCGGGCTCTGGTCGCCATCGGCCGCGGCCCGTTCGGCGCGCGCCTGGGCGGTGAGGCCGATCAGGTCGATCGAGGCGAAGTGGGCGCGGAGTCGCGCTCGGTCGACCCCAGGACCGTACGGATCGACGGCATGGATGCGCTGAAGCGCGTAGTAAGCAGCCCGGGGATGCAGCTCGAAGAATCCGCGCGCATCCGGGGGCCCCTTCGCCATGATCCCCCACCACTCCTCATTCATGTTGTTCTCGCCCGCCACATAGTCGTGTGGGTAGGCATCGGCGGGCCACGAGGCGTTCACATCGTGCTGGTCGAGGCGCGTCTCCTGCCCGAACTTCCACCAGCCATCACTCCATTGGAAGGTGAACCCTCCGATCGCGTTGCCCGGTGGTCCCTGACCGGCAGCGTGGCCATAGATCTCCTCCCACTGGGCGACGAGATACCGCGCCTGCGCCGTCTCATCCTCGCGGGCTTCGCGCGCGTTCCAGGCATCAGCCCCGAATTCGGTGAAGAGGACGGGGAGATCGAGCTTTGCCGCGACCACGTCGAAGAAGTCGCGGAAGGAGGCGCCGCGATAGACGTTGGACCCGAGGATGTCGATCCCCTTGGCCTCGCGCGCGATGAGGTCGACGTATTGCAGGTCGCCGTTCGCGAAGGCGACAGGATGGGCGGCGTCCGCCGCTTTGATCGTGCGAGCGACCTCCCCCACGAGGGAGTAGAGATAGCGTGCGCGTGCCGCGTCCCGCTCGCCGACGGGGAGCGCCTCCGTCTCAGCCGAGCGCCAGGTCAGCCCGTAGTTGTTCTCGTTCCCGAGCAGCCAGAGGAGGAGTCCGGGGGTGCCACGGAACTCGTTGACGAGGGCCATGACCTCATCGGTGATCGCTTGACGCACGCGGGGATCCGCGTAATTCGTCTGGGCCTGGTAGACGCCGTCGATCGTGGTCCCATACCGGCCCAACGGATGGTTCACGACGGTGAAGATCCCGTAGGTCTCGTAGATGTGCCGCACCCAGCGTGGGGGGATCCCCGCGTATACACGGATCGCGTTCCCTCCCATTCGCTTCACCAGCACCATCTCGCGCTCGAGCGCTTCCCTGATGAAGGCATCCGGCTGGGTCCAGAGGGCGTAGGCGTAGTTCTCGCCGACCGGGACATAGTCCCAATTGACCCCGTTGATCATGAATGGTCGCCCGTCGACTTCCAGTCGGGTGCCCGATGCATCCTTCCTGATCTGGATCGACGGCTCGGTGGGCTGAGCCCCTAGGGGGAGTGCGACCAGCATTCCAATGAGAGACCACCGAAGCAGGGCTGGGCGCATGAGGCCGACTCGATCGTGTGAGGGGGGATCGGCTACTTTGTTCGGTCGTCGGACAAAGTGCCACCTCCTGGAAGCGACCGCAAGGTGGGGGGGCGTGGGGGAGGAGTCGTGCCCGCTGACCATCACGCTCCCGCAGAGAGTACGAAGTTACAGCAGCCCAAACGACTAGGATTCCCTCAGGCCCCATCTCATGCATATCCCTGCCCGACTCCAGTCGATCACCCTGATCGCGACCTTCGCGCTCCAGGGCTGCACCACCATCCAACTCGGCGCCGCGAACCTCATCGAGACCGCCGAGGTCCCACGCACCGAGGTCGCCTATGGTGAGGGGACGCGCCAGCGCTACGATGTGTACCGCGCCCTCGATCCGCTCGGGCGCCCGCTGGCCACGCCGGCTCCGGTCGTGATCTTCGTGCACGGCGGGAGCTGGGAGAGCGGGGACAAGCGGGGGTACGCCTGGGTGGGGGAGGCGCTGGCGCAGTTGGGATTCGTCGCCGTCCTCCCGAACTACGGCTTGATGCCGGGCACGCGCTTCCCTGATTTCGCCGACGATGTGGCGCGTGCGGTGACGCATGCGCGGGCACGCTCGGCCGAGTGGGGCGGGGATACCTCGCGCGTCGTGCTCATGGGGCACAGCGCGGGGGCACATATCGCGGCGCTCGTGGCCTACGACGCGCGCTATCTCGCGAAGCAGGGTACGACCCCCGCCATGCTCAGCGGGTTCGTGGGTCTCTCCGGGCCCTACGATTTCATTTTCGATACGAAGCTCCTCCGGCGGACCTTCGCTGGCCCGCCGGAGCGCGAGTACGATGCCCTCCCCGTGCACTTCGTCTCCCCGCGGTCGCTTCGCACCCTCCTCGTGATGGGGGAGGATGACCGAACGGTGAATCCGCGCAACACGCGCTCCCTTGCGGCAGCACTTCGGAAGGCCGAGGTCCCAGTCGAGGAGATCTGGGTCCCCGGGACGCACGGGGTGAGCGTCGGCGCCTTCGCGCGGATCAATCGGGCTGAGAGCGAGATCGTGCGCCGGATCGCCGCGTTCGTGCGCGCCACACCGTAACCTCCTGGAGCGGCCACCATGCCACGCCCGATCGTCATGCAGCTGATCAATTCGCTCACCCTCCTCGCGGTGATCGCGCTCAACGGCCTCGCCGCGACCGGTATGATAAGCGGCGACTCGATCGGGGTGATCGCGAACCGCTATCAGTCGCTCTTCCTCCCCGCCAACTGGGTCTTCGGGATCTGGAGTCTGATCTATGCCGGCCTCATCGCCGGCGCGATCTACCAATGGCTCCCGCTTGAGGGGTCACGTCGCGCGGTGGAACGGCTTGGCTGGTGGTGGGTGGTAGCCGGCGTGCTCAACGTCGCCTGGATCACCCTCTTCAGCTTCGGGCAGTACGCGCTCGCCCTCGTGGTGATGCTGGTCTTCTTGGTCTCCCTCATCGCGACGGCCGAACGCCTCCGCGCGGCGCCCTATACCCCGGCCTGGCATGAGCGCCTCGCGGTGATCTGGCCCTTCGATCTCTATCTCGCCTGGATCAGCGTCGCGGTGATCTCCAACACCTTCCAGTTCGCGCACGTGGTGGGGTTCGGCGGCTTCGGGATCAGCGAGACGGTGTGGAGCATCACTATGATGACCATCGCCACCGTGCTGGGCGCATGGATGGCGTGGGGACGCGGGATGTGGGTCTTCCCGTTGGTCGTCGCCTGGGCGATCTATGGGATCGGGGCGCGGTACGCCGACCTCCCCGCGATGGCCGGCGCGACGCGTATCCTTCTGTACGGTGGCATCACGCTCGGCGCGATCAGCTGGCTTCTTGGGCTGCGGCGCCCTTCGACCTCATCCGAGATTCACGCATGACCCACACGCCGATCCACGCCGCCAACCTCCCCGCGCCTGTCGGGCCCTACGTGCCGGGGATGGGCTTCGAGCGACTGATCTTCGTCTCGGGGCAGGGGGCGACCGACCCTGCCGCCGGGCGCCTCGCGGGCCCCGATGCGGCGACCCAGACCGAGCAGTGCCTCAAGAACCTGCGGGCGATCCTGCAGGCGGGCGGGTCCGATCTCCAATACGTGCTGCGGTGCGGCGTCTTCCTCCTTGATATGAAGGAGTTCCAGGAGATGAACGGGGTCTACCAGCGGGTCTTCGGGGACCACCGACCGGCGCGGACCACCATCCAGGCGGCGGGACTCCCGGGCGAAGGGCTGCGGGTCGAGATCGACTGCATCGCGTATCGCCCATGAGCGAGCTCCTGAATCCCCGCGATCTGCACTTCCTGCTCTACGAACTCCTCGAGGTCGAGGCGCTGACCGCGCGCCCGCGCTTCGCCGAGCAGAATCGCGAGATCTACGACGCCGTCCTCGAGACGGCGCGCGCGGTGGCGGAGGAGCACTACGCCCCGAACCGCAAGCGCAACGACCAAGAGGAACCGCAGGTCGTCGATGGCGTCGTCGTCACGCAACCCGACCTCAAGCCCGCCTATGCCGCCACCGCCGAGGCCGGGATCATCGCCTCCACGCACGACGCGGAGCGCGGCGGACTGCAGCTCCCGCACACGATCGCCGGTGCGGCGATCGCCTGGCTCGAGGCAGCGAACATCGGGAGCGCGAGCTATCCGATGCTCACCGCCGGCGCCTCCAACCTGATCGCGGCCTTCGGCTCAGAGGCACAGAAGGCGAAGTGGCTCCCCCCGATGCTCGATGGGCGCTTCGGTGGGACGATGGCACTCACCGAGCCCGACGCCGGCTCCGCGCTCGCCGATCTGCGCACCACGGCGTACCCGAACCCCGATGGCACCTATCGCATCGAGGGGACGAAGATCTGGATCTCCGCTGGCGAGCACGAGCTCACGGAGAACATCGTCCATCTCGTCCTGGCGCGGATCGCGGGCGCGCCCGCCGGGACGAAGGGGATCTCCCTCTTCATCGTCCCCAAGCGTCGCTACTCTGACGACGGGGTGCTCGGCGCATCGAACGAGATCGTCCTCGGCGGGCTGATTCACAAGATGGGGTGGCGCGGGACGACCTCGACGTTGCTCAACTTCGGGGAGCGTGGGCCCTGCCTCGGTGAGCTCGTCGGCGAACCCCATCATGGGCTCGCCTACATGTTCCACATGATGAACGAGGCGCGGATCGGGGTCGGGCGCGCCGCGACGGCGATGAGCTATGCTGCGTATCGCTACGCGCTCGAGTACGCGCGCACGCGCAAGCAGGGGCGGCTCCCGGCGGAGAAGGATCCGACGAAGCCCCCGGTGGCGATCATCGAGCACGCCGACATCCGGCGCATGCTCCTGATCGCGAAGTGCGCGGCGGAGGGCTCGCTCGCCCTCGTGCTCGCCTGCGCGCGTCTCGTCGACGACGAGCAGACCGCCGCCACCGAGGCGGAGCGCGCGGAGGCGCATCTCCTGCTCGAGTTCCTGACGCCGATCGCGAAGAGCTGGCCTTCGATCTATGGGCAGGAAGGGATCTCCAACGCGCTGCAGTGCATGGGCGGCTATGGCTACGCGCGCGAGTACGACATCGAGCAGCTCTATCGTGACAACCGACTGAATCAGATCCACGAGGGGACGAACGGGATCCAGGCGCTCGACCTTCTCGGGCGAAAGGTGATGCAGCAGCAGGGCGCAGCCGTAGGCGCCTTCATGCGGCGCATCGAGGCGGCGGTCGCCGAGGCCACCGCGGCGGGGCTCACCGATCTCGCGCAGTCGCTCGGCGAGGCGGCGGCGCAGATGGTGGCAGTCACCAAGTCGCTCGGACGCGAGATGCAGGCCGATCCCACACGCGGGCTCGCGAACGCTACCGTGTATATGGAGCTCGTGTCGCGCGTGGTCTTCGCCTGGCTCTGGACGCGACAGGCGACGATCGCGTCGCGCGCGCTCGCCACGGGCGCGACTGGCGATGAGGGGGCGTTCTATGAAGGGAAGGTCGCGGCGGCGCGCTTCTATGCGCGGTTCGAGCTCCCGAAGAACGGTCCCGATGTGGCGCTCCTGCTCCGCAACGATCCCGCGGCGTTGGAGTTCAGGGACGACTGGTTCTAGATCGTACCGCGGACACGCCTCACCCGTGAGGAGCGTCCGCGCGAGTGATCAGAACCAGTGCCCGACGCAGATCAGCGCCTGACGCGGTCCGCGGCCGGCGAATCCTTCCTCCACGCGGATCGGGCCGAACGGGGTCTCGAGCTCGAGTCCCGCGCGCACGCCGCCGAGTAGATCACCGACATATGCCCCGGTGCCAGCGCGCAGTCCAGCCGTGCCGAGCACACCGACCATCGGTTCCACTCGGGCGCTGAGTCGCCGGACGAGCGGGACGCGGAGCGCCACCGACGCGAAGGCCTCATGATCTCCTCACACGGCGAGGAGCGGTGACCCGGCGAAGCCATCGAGTCCGCCGAGGGTGAACTGTTCCTGCATTGGGAGGTCGCGCCCGGTGCCGAGTCGGAGGTGCGGTTCGACGATGAGGCGACCGATGGTATCGCGGTGGATCACCTCGAGTCGCACCCGACGCCAATCATCGAGGAGCACCGTCTCGAAGGTCACCCGCGGACTCGGGACCCCCGCGCGTCGATGGCGCACCGCGTAGCGCACACCGGCACTCGCGGCCAACGACCGACCGGGTTGTCGCCAGGTGCGCCAGTCGATCCCGAGCTCCTGCGTCCACCCCGCCTCGAAGAGGGGACGCACCCCGACGAAGAGACCGTACGACTCCGTGGTCACCGAGGGGAGCTCGGTCACGCCGTCATAGCGACGGACCTCCTCGATCGCCCCGTCGAGCGAGAATCCCACCGGGAGGGTCCGCGCACCGAAGCGTGTCTGTCGACTGCGCGCCGCCGTCAGATCGCTCCGATAGGTCCCGACGGTCGCGAGCGCCGTCCCCTCGAGCGCGGTTCCGAGCACGTGCTGATGCACGCCCCCCATCCAGAGACGCCCAGACATCGTGTGATCGAAGCCGAACCCCATCCCGACACGCTGCGGCGGGGCCGAGGTGACGCGCACCGCGAGATCGACCGAATCGCCACGCGCGGTTGGCGTGAGCCAGGCCGCGCAGATACGGTCGGAGCGACCGAGTCGCGCGATCCCTTCCAGGAGTACCGCGGTGTCGAGCGCGACATGGGACCGGGGGATGAGCTGTCGACGAGCGAGTGTCGCATCGCTGACCTGCTCGGCGACCACTGACGTGTCACCCAGCCAATGCACCATCGAGGAGGTGGGACGCAAAGGATGCTCCGGTCGCACGCACGCAGCGCCGCTGAGCGCCGCATCGGCGGTGCGCCGATCGAGTCGCACCAAGGCATCGATCGTCTCCGTTCGGAAGTCGAGCATGCCGAGGGACTCAGTCGCATGCCGCATCATCACATCCCCCGCGCGCGGGATGAGCGAGTCCTGGATGAAGAGGAATTCGAAGAGTGCGGTGGAGACCGTGAGCGGGTCGGAGACCTCACGCAGGTCGGGGACGGGTGATGCCACCGACGAGACGATCACACGCTCGGCGCCAAGATCACGCGCCACGCGGATCGGATTGTTGGAGCCGATCCCACCGTCGACGAGCGCGCGTCCGTCGCGCACGATCGGCCGGAAGAGCACGGGGATCCCCATGCTCGCGCGGAGCGCTGCAGCAAGGTCGCCGTCAGCGAGTACCACCACCTCGCGTGTCGCGAGATCGGTCGCGACGGCGCGGAAGGGGATCGGGAGCCGATCGAACGAGCCCGCTGCCATCAGGTTCGCGCGCAGGCTCAGCGCGGAGAGGATCGCGTTGACCTCCCCTTCGCGCACCGCGCCGCTCTGCAGCACCCATCGTGAGGGGGATCGCTCCCAGACGGCGGCGGCAGGGAGCCCCACCAGCGAGGGGGAGATGGTGGGATCGTATTCGTGGACCACGGCGTCGAGGCGCGCGGCCGCGAAGCGCCGACGAATGCTCATCGGGGATTCCCCGGCGGCGTAGAGTGCTCCGATCACCGCGCCAGCGCTCGCCCCGACGATCAGGTCGGGGACGATCCCCAGCGAGTCGAGGGTCTGCAGGACCCCGAGATGCGTGAACCCTTTCGCCCCGCCACCGCTGAGGACGAGGGCGGTGCGCGCCGGCGGGCAGCTCGCGCGCTGCGCCGTGGCGCGGGGCAGGGGGGCGCCGAGTGCGACGCCGCAGAGGAGGAGGGCGAGTCGATACCGCATCTCCCCTCAATATGCCTGAGATGTAGCTTTCGTTTCCTGTGACCCCGATCGACGACCTCGACCCCCTCGGCCCGAGCGCCGGAGCCGTCGGCACCCTCCCCGAGGTGCAGCGCCTCGCGGCCGATGCGCCCGATACCGGAGTCGCCCTCTGGGCGATCGTCTTCGCCGGTGGGATCGGCTCGCGCTTCTGGCCCCTCTCCACACCCGATCGGCCGAAACCCCTCCTCGCCCTCGTC
>Ga0194122_10001675_pt1 | contig 26242 bp, 23 predicted proteins | sample TA2MahCa10mmetaG_FD_155487 | JGI IMG/M metagenome (GOLD analysis project Ga0194122, IMG submission 155487) | Freshwater microbial communities from Lake Tanganyika, Tanzania - TA2015021 Mahale Deep Cast 10m | ecosystem: Environmental > Aquatic > Freshwater > Lake | place: Tanzania: Lake... | reverse complement strand
TTCGGCTTCACGGCTCACCTGGATTTCTACGACCCGGCCGACCTGGAGTCGATCCTCGGCAGATCGGCCGGCTTGCTGCGGGTGTCGATAGACGAGCAGGGGATCGGCGAAATCGCTCGACGTTCGCGTGGCACGCCACGGATCGCCAATCGCCTTCTCCGGCGCGTCAGAGACTGGGCAGAGGTCCATGGCCACGACACGATCGAGCTCCCCACGGCTCGCGCCGCGCTCGACCTCTACGAGGTGGACGGCCTCGGCCTCGATCGCCTCGACCGCGCGGTCCTCGATGCGCTCGTGCGTCGATTCGGTGGGGGACCTGTGGGGCTGTCCACCCTGGCCGTCGCCGTCGGCGAGGAGACCGAGACCGTCGAGACGGTGGCCGAGCCGTTTCTCGTGCGGCGCGGTCTGATCCTGCGCACCCCACGCGGACGCGTGGCCACGCCCGCGGCCTGGGAGCACCTGGGGCTGGCCTACGCTGCCGGTGGTCCGGCCCAGAACGCCCTGGACTTCCCGGGCACGGGGTGAGCCTCCCGGGAGCCGCCGGATAGGCTGCACGTCGAATCAGCCGCGACGCCCGGCTATGGGCGCGGCGCCATCTGGGAGGTTATGCGTGGAGACCCTGGGCACTTTGCTCCCCATTCTCCTCATCGGTGTCGTCTTCTATCTGCTCATCATGCGGCCGGCCCGCAATCGGCAGAAGAAGCAGCAGGCGATGATGGCTGCGCTCCAGCCCGGATCGCGGATCCTGACAACGGCTGGCATCTTCGCGACGGTCGTCGAATTGGACGACGACAACGCGAGTATCGAGATCGCGCCGGGGGTCGTCATACGGGTGGTCAAGGCCGCCATCGGGCGCGTCCTCGACGAGCCTGAGTCGCCTGAGCTCGAGGCACCTCCCGCCTCGGGTAGCGAGAACCCCGCCTGACACGTAAACGTCACGAGCGCGCCTGAGGCGCGCGCCTGAGAGGTGAGGATCCCTTGGCCGCAAACCAGAGCAGTCGGACCGGTGTGCAGACGCACGTCGGGCGATCCCTCGTGGTTATGGCACTCATCGTGGTTGGGCTAGCAGTGTGGGCGTTCTTCCCGGGGCAGGATTCCTCGCCGCGCCTGGGCCTGGACCTGCGCGGCGGCACCCAGGTGATTCTGATTCCACGAGCGGTTCAGGAGGGTGAGTCGATCACCGACCAGCAGCTCGAGCAGACCGTGTCGATCATCCGGCAGCGCGTAGACGGCATCGGCGTGGCTGAGGCAGAGGTCACGGTCCAAGGATCCGGCGACAACTCCGCGATCGTGGTGTCGGTCCCCGATGTGAGCCAGGAGCGACTGGTGGAGCTCGTCGGGCGTACCGCCCTGCTGGACTTCCGGCCGGTGTGGAGCGTGGCGCCCCCGGGCGTGTCAGCCCCGGTCGACGACACGCCGGCCAATGCCGACGACACAGGTGCAGCGCCACAGCCCACCTCGGCGCCTTCCGCTGACGACACTGCCGCAGCGCCCGGCACCGGCACGCGGATCGTGCAGGCTCCTGACAACTCCCCGGAGTTCCAGGCCCAGCTCGCCGAACTCGACTGCCTCTTGCCGGAGAACCAGGCCGGCGGATCACCCGACAAGCCCGAGGAGTGGCTCGGCACCTGCGACCAGGATGGCCTCGCCAAGTACTCGCTGCAGCCCGCTTTCATCAAGGGCACCAATGTCACGGGAGCGAGCGCAGGGCTGCCGCAGCAGGGCGTCGGCGGCTGGGTCGTCTCGCTGAACTTCGACTCCGAGGGAGCCGCGGCGCTCTCCAAGGCATCCCAGGAGCTGTTTTTACTTCCTGATTGCCAGCCTGGCGGACCGAGTCCTTGCAATGCATTTGCGATCGTGCTCGATGGCGTGGTGGTGTCCGCCCCGCGCTTCAATGAGCCGATCCTGGGTGGGCAGGCGCAGATCGAAGGTGACTTCACGGCACAGCAGGCGCAGGATCTCGCCAACATCCTTACCTACGGCGCCCTGCCCGTCACCTTGGATGTCGCCGAGGTGACAACGGTGTCGCCCACCCTCGGCAGCGACCAACTGCGGGCGGGCCTCATCGCGGGTGCCCTCGGACTCGCCCTGGTGACCCTCTTCCTCCTGGTGTACTACCGCGCCCTCGGCGTGGTTGCCGTGCTGAGCCTGGGGCTCGCCGGAGCCATGCTCTACTTCCTGATGATCGGCCTGGGCAACGCGATCGGCTTCACGCTGACGCTGGCAGGCATCGCGGGCATCATCGTGGCCATCGGCGTGACGGCCGACTCGTTCATCATCTACTTCGAGCGCATCAGAGACGAGATCCGCGATGGGCGCACGCTTCGCCAGGCGACCGATGCGGGCTGGATCCGCGCCCGGCGTACCATCCTGGCCGCCGACTTCGTCTCCCTGCTCGGTGCGGTCGTCATCTACATCCTGTCGGTCGGCAATGTCCGCGGATTCGCATTCGCGCTCGGCCTGACCACGGTGGTTGACGTGATCGTGGCCTTCCTCTTCACGCGGCCCGCGGTAGTCCTCTTCGGTCGTACGCGATGGATGCAGCGAGGTAGTTGGCTCACGGGTCTTGATCCCAGGCGACTGGGGGGCAAGGCAGCCGAAGCAGTCGCCGCTGCCAGTGGTGCGCGCAAAGCCGGCAACCAGGGAAAGGAGGGCCCCTGATGGCCAAGAAGCCTCTCGGCGCACGCCTCTACGACGGGGAAGTCTCCATCGACTTCGTCGGCCGACGCCGCACCTGGTACATCGTCTCCGCACTGATCCTGCTCGTCGCGGTGGGTGCGCTGTTCTTCCGCGGGCTCAACCTCGGCGTCGAGTTCCGGGGTGGAGCTGTCTTCACCGTTCCGCAGGCAACGTGCTCGGTCGAGACAGCCCGAGAGGCAGCCCAGGGCGTGGTCGGCGGCGAACCGATCGTCACCCAGACCGGCGCGGGCTTCATGCGCGTCCAGACTGAGCCGCTGACCCAGGAGCAGAACCTGTCGGTCACGCAGGCCCTAGGCTCCGCGTGCGGCGTGTCGGCTTCGGATGTCACCGTGCAGGCCACCGGCCCGAGTTGGGGAGAGGAGATCACGGCCAAGGCGGTGCAGGCACTCATCGTCTTCCTGATCCTCGTGTCGCTGTTCCTGTCGATCTATTTCGAATGGCGCATGGCTATCGCCGCCCTGGTCGCACTCATCCACGACGTCGTCATCACGGTGGGGATCTATGCACTGACTGGACTTGAGGTAACCCCGGCCACCGTTGTCGGCGTCCTCACGATCCTGGGCTATTCGCTCTACGACACGGTCGTCGTCTTCGACAAGGTCAAGGAGAACACCCGTGGCATCACGGGCCAGTCCGTGCAGACCTACGCCGAAGCTGCCAACCTTGCCGTCAACCAGACGCTCGTGCGCTCGATCAACACCTCGATCGTCGCGCTCCTTCCCATCGTGGCCATCATCGTCGTGGGAGCGGGGCTGCTGGGGGCGGGAACACTTCTCGACCTCGCTGTCGCCCTGGGCGTCGGCATGGCTGCCGGTACCTACTCCTCCATCTTCATCGCCACCCCCTTCCTCGTGCAGCTGAAGGAGGGGCAGGCCGACATCAAGGCCCTCAATGCACGCGTCAAGGCACGCAGAGGCGGCTTCGGCAAGCGCGCGGAGGAGTCCCGGGAGGCGCCCGATGCCGGTGCAGACGGCGCGTCGACCGGTCTGCGCACCGAGGCGACGATCGTGACCGGCCAGCGAGCGCAGCCCAAGCGTCAACCTCGCTCGAAGCGCGGCAAGAAGTAACCCGCGGCCGCTCCGCCGCCACCCGGCGAACATTCGCTCGTACACTGGCGGTGGGAGAGCGGGCAGGAGGTAGCGGGTGACACAGGAGGCCGTGACTTCGCGCGAGTCCGTCCCGACCGAGGGGCCGAGCGGCCTGCGGTCCCGCTTGGCCCGACTGGCCGGCGGGCGTACCGGCGGGCCTCCTGAGGTCGAGCCGCTCATTCGCACCCTGCGCCAGTACCACCCCAAGGCTGACGTGCGCTTGCTCCAGCGGGCCTACGAGACGGCCGCCTACCTGCACCGCGACCAGCGCCGGCGCTCGGGCGAGGCCTACATCACCCATCCGCTCGCCGTTGCCACCATCCTGGCTGAGTTCGGCATGACCGTGCCGACGCTCTCAGCGGCCCTGCTGCACGACACGGTGGAGGACACCGGTTACACGCTGGACGCCCTGCGCGGGGACTTCGGCGACGAGGTCGCTGGGCTTGTCGACGGCGTGACCAAGCTCGATCGGGTCTCCTACGGCCAATCATCAGCGGCCGAGACGGTGCGCAAGATGGTCGTCGCCATGGCGCGAGACATCCGGGTGCTGGTGATCAAGCTGGCCGACCGGCTGCACAACATGCGCACGATCGAGTTCATGCCGCCGGACAAGCAGGAGAAGAAGTCGTACGAGACCCTCGAGATCTACGCCCCCCTGGCCCATCGCCTCGGCATGAACACCATGAAGTGGGAGCTCGAGGATCTCGCCTTTGCCACCCTATATCCCAAGATCTACGAGGAGATCGAACGCCTCGTCGGACAGCGGGCCCCGGCACGGGACCACTACCTGACCCAGGTCATCGACAACATCGAGGCCGACGTTCGGGCCGCCCGCATCAAGGCCTCCGTCACCGGACGCCCCAAGCACCTGTACTCGGTCTATCAGAAGATGGTCGTGCGTGGCCGCGACTTCGCCGACATCTACGACCTGGTCGGGGTGCGAATCCTGGTCGAGTCAGTGCGAGATTGCTATGCGGTGCTCGGCCTAGTCCACTCGCGGTGGAGCCCCGTGCCTGGCCGGTTCAAGGACTTCATCGCCATGCCGAAGTTCAACATGTACCAGTCCCTGCATACGACTGTGATCGGGCCCGAGGGCAAGCCTGTGGAGCTTCAGATCCGCACCTGGGACATGCATCGAGCGGCCGAGTTCGGCGTCGCAGCCCACTGGCGCTATAAGCAGAGGGATGTCGGGGGCAAGCAGGGCCCGGACGACTTCGGCTGGCTGCGCCAGCTCCTGGAGTGGCAGCGTGAGACAGAGGATCCCGAGGAGTTTATGGACTCCCTGCGCTACGACCTGTCGTCGTCCGAAGTCTTCGTCTTCACTCCCAAGGGCGATGTCGTCGCGCTTCCCGGAGGCAGCACGTCCGTCGACTTCGCCTACAGCGTCCACACCGAGGTTGGGCACCGCTGCGTCGGTGCGCGCGTCAATGGCAAGCTCGTGCCCCTTGAATCCGTGCTCGTCAATGGAGACGTCGTCGAGGTCTTCACCTCCAAGGCCGAAGGAGCCGGCCCCAGCCGCGATTGGCTCCACTTCGTCAAGTCCGCCCGCGCACGCAGCAAGATCAAGGCGTGGTTCTCCAAGGAGCGCCGCGAGGAGGCGATCGAGCACGGCAAGGACGCCATCGTGCGAGCCATGCGCAAGGAGGGACTGCCCCTCCAGCGATTGATGACCAATCAGGCCCTGGCCACCATCGCAGCGGAACTCCACCAGCCCGACGTGTCTGCCCTCTACGCCGCGGTCGGCGAGGGTCGCATCTCAGCGCCCAGCATCATCAAGCGCCTCGTTGCTGCGGCCGGCGGCGTCGAGGCGGCAGCCGATGAGTCCGCCGAGGCTTTCACCCCGTCCACCCCCAAGCGAAGCCGGGTCACGGGAGACGCCGGTGTGATGGTCAGGGGCGCTGACGACGTCTGGGTCAAGCTGGCGCGCTGCTGCACGCCGGTGCCAGGCGACGACATCGTGGGTTTCGTCACGCGAGGCAGCGGCGTGTCGGTGCATCGCGCCAACTGCGTCAACGTGCCGGGGTTGCAGGAGCAGGAGGGCGCTGCCACTCGTTTCGTCGAAGTCGACTGGGCGCCGTCTGGTTCGAGCGTCTTCTTGGTCAATATCCAGGTGGAGGCACTCGACCGCGCTCGCCTGCTATCTGATGTCACCCGGGCCCTGTCCGACCAGCACGTGAACATCCTGAGCGCCTCGGTGACGACGACCCGAGAGCGCGTGGCACTCTCCCGGTTCACATTCGAGATGGCGGACCCCAAGCACCTGGGATCGGTGCTCAAGGCGGTGCGCGCGGTCGACGGCGTGTTCGACGTCTACCGCGTGTGACGACTAGCTGAACTCGGAGACCGTTCCTTCGACCGCGGCTAGCAGGGCGCGCGTGGACTCGACGCTTCGCTCGGCATCGTCGATGGCCCGCTGATCGCCTCGGGCACGCGCGTCGGCGAGGGCGGTCTCCGCGCGATCGAGCGCCGCGCGGAACTTGGTGGCGGTGTCCTCGGCGCGTGCGCGTACCTCCGGGTTGGTTGAGGACCAGCGCTGCTGGTCGGCCCGGCGGATGGCCTCCTCGACCGATCGAAGGCGTGCATCGATCCGGTCGCGGTCGCCACGGGGGACGTGCCCGATGACCTCCCAGCGATCCTGAACGCTGCGCAGGCCACGCTTGGCCGCGGCAATGTCAGCCACGGGGAGGAGAGCCTCAGCCTCCGCGACAAGGGCCTCCTTCTTAGCCAGGTTGTCCTGCAACGAGGCATCGCGCTCGGCGTCGGCCGCGTCGCGGGCGGTGAAGAAGGCTTCCTGCGCGGCCCGAAACGCGGTCCACAGACGGTCCTCGTCCTGACGTCCGGCGTTGCCGCTTGCCTTCCATCGCGTCATGAGATCGCGGTAGGCACGGGATGTCTCGCCCCATGACGTCGAGGTCGATAGCGCCTGAGCTTCGGCGATCAGCTTCTGCTTGGCACCGATGGCCTCCTTGCGCTGGCTGTCGAGATTCGTGAAGTGCTGGCGCCGGGCCCGATCGAAGGTGCCACGTGCTGCACTAAAGCGCTTCCACAGCGCCTGCTCGCGACCCCGATCGATGCGGGGTGCAGCCTTCCAGGCCTCCAGGAGCGCCGTGAAGCGGTCGCCGGTTGACTTCCACTGCTTGGATCCAGCGAGGGATTCTGCCTCGACGACGATCGCCTCTCGGGCTGCCAGGGCATCCTTGCGCTGACGTTGGCGTGCCTCCTCGCGGCAGGCCCTCTGAAGGGCGATCAGCTGATCGATCTCGTCGCAGGCCTCGGCAAGCTGCGTGACGTCACCGATGAACGCGGGGGAGGCGAGCGCCGCACGCCCGTGCTCGGCGGCGGTGCGAGCCGCATCGATCCCGCGGCCCTCGCGCAGGCGATGGGCGGCAAGGTCGACCTCGACCAGGATGTCGTCGTACTTGCGCCCGAAGAAGGCGAGACCCTCCTCGGGCGTCCCGGCAGCCCAGTTGCCGACGACGACGTCGCCGGCGGGTGTGGCGAGCCAGGCGGTGCCATCACTGTCAATCCGACCGAAGCGCGATGGATTGGTGCGCCGCATGGCTGGCACCGACGGTGCGGACGTCGCGGACCTGGGCCGGGCGAGGCGTGCGGGGGTCGGGGCAGGGCCCGGCAGCGCAATGGCAGCGCCCTGGGTGGCAGAAGTCACCTCGAAGACGTCGACGACCTCAACCACCGTTACCTCGGCCACCTCGACGACCTCCACGATCGCGACCGCCGGCTCGGCGGCCAGGGCAGCGGGTGGCTGGCGGGATTCGAGGACGCCGAACGGCACGATCGGAGTCGCCGACTCGTCGACAACCTCCGGTTGCTCGTGCTCGCTCATGACCCTCCGCTCCTGACCCGGCCCGCCGATCCTGTCATCCCTGCTAGGCGGGGGTGACCTCAGCCGTGATGATCGTGACCTTCTGAGCGGGAGCCCCGTCGCTCCCGCCTCCCTCGACCCCTGCCGCGGCGATGCCCCTGACGACATCGAGTCCCTCGGCGACTCGCCCCCAGATCGTGTATCCGGAGGGCAGCGTGGTGTCCTCGTAGACGATGAAGAACTGGCTGCCGCCCGTGCCGGGTCCGGCATTGGCCATGGCGACGGTACCCGCGGGGTAGTTGGCGGTGCCCTCGGGTGGGAGGTTCTCGTCGGGAATCGAGTAGCCGGGTCCGCCGGTGCCGTTGCCTGCAGGATCCCCGCACTGGAGCACGAAAATGCCCTCCGTGGTCAGACGGTGGCAGGCCGTGAGGTTGAAGTAGCCCTGGTTGGCGAGAAAGACCATGGAGTTGACGGTGATGGGCGCCGTCTGCGGCTCGGTGGCGATCACGATGTCGCCACAGTTGGTCGCGAGCGTGAGCGTGTAGTCCTTGCCGGGCTCCAACGCCTCGGCGGGCGCCGCATCCCACGACATGTTGTCGGGTCGGGCAGGCGGGGCCTCCTGGCAGACGGAGTCCGGCTGCGGCCCCGTGGAATCCGTCGGGGATGGAGCATCGGTAGGTGCCGCACTATCACTGGGAGCGGGGGAGTCGGTGGGAGCGGGCGCGTCCGTCGGAGCTGGCGATTCGGTCGGCACGGCAGCGTCGATAGGGGCCTCGGCCGGTCGGCTGGCGACGTACCACGCAATGCCACCGCCGACGACGACGAGCACGGCGAGAACCGCGGTTATCTGGTTGCGGCGGCGACGACGCTGGGAGGACTCCTGACGCCGGGACGCCTGGCGCTCGGCCTTGGCCCTGGCCAGCTCGCGCCTACGCTTGCTCGACGTCACGTGCCCTCCTCGCATTCGCTGGTCCCAGACGGGAAGCGCCGACCCGGGAGTCTACGAAGCGGTCCCAGGTAGGCTCGGTACGCCCCTTGTCGTCACCCTTGTGGAGGCCACTGTGTTCGTAACCGGCTTCCCCGCGGGTGCGTGGGGCACGAATTGTTATGTGGTCGCAACCGGCGAGGGCGAAGACTGCCTCGTGTTGGACCCCGGCCAGGGCAGTGCGGGACCACTGGCCGAGATACTCCGCGATCACCGACTGCGCCCGGTGGCCGTCCTGCTGACCCACGGGCACGTCGATCACGTGTGGTCGGTTGCCCCCCTCACTGCCGGCTATGACATACCCGCCTACATCCACGCCGATGACCGCTATCGCCTCGCTGATCCTGCGGGCTCCAGCTTTGCCTACGCCCGCGAGCAGTTACTCGCCATGACAGAGGGAGAGCTCGAGCTCACCGAGCCATCCGATGTGCGCACGTTCGCCGATCACGCTGTCCTAGAGATCGCCGGTGTTCCGCTGTCAGTGGCGCACGCACCGGGTCACACGGAGGGGTCCGTCGCATTCATCGCCGCCCGTGAAGGCGATCGGCCACCGGTGATGCTGAGTGGCGACCTGCTCTTCGCCGGGTCCATTGGCCGCACCGACCTGCCCGGCGGTGACTCTCAAGCGATGGTCGAGAGCCTCCGACGTGTCGTTCTCCCACTCGATGACGACACGGTGGTCATGCCGGGCCACGGCGAGCTCACGACGGTCGGCCAGGAGCGCGCCACGAATCCCTTCCTCGTCGGCCTTGCGGCCGACGGACCCGTCGCACCGAGCCCGATGAGGGGGCTGTGATGACGCTCAGGGCGTCCCTCTCCGGCTTCCCCGAGTGGCTTCCGGGCGGGCGAGTCGTGGAGCAGCAGATCCTCGACACGGCACGGCGTGCGTTCGAGCTACACGGGTTTGCTTCCTTGGAAACCCGTTCGGTCGAGCCCGTCGACGTGCTCTTGCGCAAGGGCGAGGTCGACAAGGAGGTCTACGCCGTCCGCCGCCTCCACGATGACGACGAGTCCGCACTGGCGCTGCACTTCGACCTGACCGTGCCCTTTGCGCGCTATGTAGTGGAGAACGCCGGGCAACTGTCGTTCCCGTTTCGCCGCTACCAGATCCAGAGGGTGTGGAGAGGCGAACGCCCACAGGAGGGGCGCTTCCGGGAGTTCACTCAGGCGGATATCGACATCGTCGATGTCGGTGTACTCGCCCAGCATCACGACGCGGAGATGGCCATGGTCATGGCGGACGTGTTTGCTGATCTGCCGATCCCTCCCACCGTCATCCTGCTCAACAATCGCAAGGTCCTCCAGGGCGTCTACCGCGGTCTGGGCATCGCCGATACGCCCTCGGTGCTGCGCGCCATCGACAAGCTAGACAAGGTGGGAGTCGACAAGGTCAGGGATCTGCTCCAGGCGGCCGGTCTCACCGCGCAGCAGGCCGACCTGTGCCTGGCACTTGCTGACATACGGTCGGCCGACGGCTCCTTCGTTGACCGGGTCCGCGCGCTCGGGATCGAGGATCCATTGCTGGACGAGGGTCTCGCGGAGTTGTTAGAGGTCCTCGAGGTGGTTAATCACGCTCGCCCCGGCGCCGCCGGCGTCGACCTCCACATCGCGCGCGGTCTGGACTACTACACAGGGACCGTCTACGAGACCCAGGTCGTCGGCCACGAGACGTTCGGCTCGATCTGCTCCGGAGGTCGCTACGATGCCCTGGCGACGGACGGCACGACGACCTATCCCGGAGTGGGTATCTCCCTGGGCGTCACCAGGCTCGTGTCGCTCCTGCTCGGACGTGACCTCGTCCGTGCCTCTCGCCCGGTTCCCTCCGCCGTGCTCGTTGCCGTGGTCGGCGAGGAATCGCGAGAGGCCAGTAACGCCGTGGCCCACATCCTGCGCAGCCGCGGCATTCCCTGCGAGGTGGCTCCGGCGGCCGAGAAGTTTGGCAAGCAGATCCGTCATGCCGACCGACGGGGCATTCCCTTCGTGTGGTTTCCGGACGCTGCTGGCGATACGGTCAAGGACATCCGTAGCGGGGAGCAGGTGGGTGCTGACGCCACAACGTGGGCGCCCCCCGATACTGACCTGCGACCGCGCGTGGTGGTCGTGGCCGAGGGCGATGAAGGAGCAACGTGATCCGCACGCACCTGGCCGGCATGCTCACCGGCGCGGACGACGGCGCCCAGATCACACTCGCCGGCTGGGTCGACCGGCGCCGCGATCATGGCGGCGTCGCGTTCCTCGACCTGCGCGATGCCAGTGGCATCGTCCAGGTTGTCGTCAACGATCCCGATGTCGCCCACGGGCTGCGCGACGAGTACTGCCTGAGGGTCGTCGGCACGGTGCGCCAGCGCCCCGCTGGCAATGAGAACCCAGATATCCCCACGGGCTCCTTGGAGGTCGAGGTGAGCGATATCGAGGTGCTCAGCCCCGCCGCGCCGCTGCCCTTCCCGGTCGATGACCGCGCCACGATCGGCGAGGAGGCGCGGCTGCGCTACCGCTACCTCGACCTCAGGCGCCCCTCGGTGGGCGGCAATTTGCGCATGCGCTCCAGGCTCAACCAGATCTGCCGCGACACCCTCCTCGCGCGCGACTTCGTCGAGATCGAGACCCCGACGCTCACCGCGTCCACACCCGAGGGAGCGCGCGACTTCCTCGTGCCAGCGCGCCTGCAGCCGGGCAACTGGTATGCCCTGCCGCAATCACCTCAGCTCTTCAAGCAACTGCTCATGGTGGCGGGGATGGAGCGCTACTTCCAGATCGCACGCTGCTACCGCGACGAGGATTTCCGTGGTGATCGCCAGCCCGAATTCACCCAGCTCGACATCGAGATGTCGTTCGTCGAGCAGGAGGACGTCATCGAGGTCGGCGAGGCGATCGTGCGTGCGCTGTGGCTGGGGATCCTCGGCGTCGATATCGGCGAAGTGCCCCGCATGCCCTACTCCGAAGCAATGCGCCGGTTCGGTACCGACAAGCCCGACCTGCGGTTCGGCCTTGAGTTGGTGGACCTCACCGACTTCTTCCGCGCGACTCCGTTTCGGGTCTTCCAGGCTCCCTACGTCGGAGCGGTCGTCATGCCGGGGGGCGTCGACCAGCCGCGCCGCACATTCGATGCCTGGCAGGAGTGGGCCAAGCAGCGCGGCGCCAAGGGCCTGGCCTACGTCACCTTTGGCGCCGACGGCGAGATCGGCGGGCCGGTCGCCAAGAACCTCTCCGATGCCGAGCAGGTCGGACTCATGCAGGCCGTGGGGGCCTCGGCCGGCGATTGCGCGTTCTTCGCTGCAGGGCCTGTGGCCGATGCTCGCGCGCTCCTCGGTGCGACGCGGATGGAGATTGGCAATCGGCTCGGGCTGATCGACGCGTCGGCGTGGTCCTTCCTTTGGGTGGTGGATGCGCCGATGTTCGAGCGCACCGAGGACGATGACGGCACGCAGGGGTGGACGGCGGTGCACCATCCCTTCACATCGCCCAACTCCGAGTGGATCGACGCCTTCGAGTCTGCGCCTGACACGGCACTCGCGTGGGCCTACGACATGGTGTGCAACGGCAATGAGATCGGCGGGGGCTCCGTGCGTATCCACCGACGCGATGTGCAGGAGCGGGTGTTCGCCCTCCTGGGCATGTCGGAGGAAGAGGCGCAGTCGAAGTTCGGATTCCTCCTCGAGGCCTTCCAGTACGGACCGCCACCGCACGGCGGCATCGCCTTCGGGCTCGACCGTGTCGCCATGCTGCTCGCGGGGGCACCAAGCATCCGCGACGTCATCGCCTTCCCCAAGACCGGTGGCGGCCAGGACCCCCTCACCGGGGCACCCACCGCCATCACGCCCAAGCAGCGCAAGGAGGCCGGGATCGATGCCGCACCCGCTTCGGACCGCGCGTCCGGCTGACCCCTTCCTGCGCTTCAACCTCGATGAGACCGAGGTGCTCGACTATCGGATCGAGCGCGGCCACGTGGCCTTCATCCGTCCCGGACGCCGAGGAGGGGAACTGTGGGTCAGCGCGCTAGGCGACGACCCTGCCCTCGTCGCCGCTCTCATCGACGACATCTCGACCGGTCGTGACATCGACGGCATTCACGTGCACGCCGGGGTCTACCCGTCGCTTCCCGATCGGTTCACGATCGCGGACCCGGGTCACTGGTCCATCTGGACGATCACCCCCGAGGAGGCCGATCACCGACTGGCGCCCTGGTCCGCCATGGCGGTGGACCTCGACGAGCATGATCGACGAATCGACGACGTGCTCTTGCACTCGGACTCCGCGTACCTCTTCGCCGGGAACGACTCCGTGCGTCGATGGGTCGGAGTGACACAGGGCGATCGACTGCTGGCTGTGGGAGGGGAATCGGAGATAGCCGGGGGCGTACCGCACCTGGTGAGCATCTGCACCGCACCGCCTGAGCGCGGCCGCGGACTCGGTCGCTCGGTCACGGCCAGCTTGGTCCTCGGATCCTTCGCCCGTGGTGCATCGCTGGTGTACCTCGAGATGTATGCCGGCAATGCTCCGGCAGCGGCGCTCTATCAGTCGCTGGGGTTCCGTGAGGTGGGCGTCTATCGTTCCGGATGGCTGCCAGGTCACGCGCCGGCCACGCCCCGCGATGCCGCGTAGGCTCAGAACGCATGACCGCCAGCCTCTTCGACGTAGGCGCCGGGCCTGATCGGCCGGGTGCTCCCCTCGCTGTGCGATTGCGCCCACGATCGATCGAAGACCTCGTCGGACAGCGGCATGCCGTGGCAGAAGGATCTCCGTTGCGCCGCCTGCTCGACGGTGACCCGGCCGCCACCGTATCCGTGATCCTGTGGGGGCCGCCGGGCACGGGCAAGACCACGCTGGCGAGTCTTGTCTCAACGGCAACCGGACGTCGCTTCGTGGAACTGTCTGCCGTGACCGCCGGCGTCAAGGACGTGCGCGAGGTCATCGATGCGGCGCGCAATCAACTTGCCCTGCATGACAGGGGTACCGTGCTATTTATCGATGAGGTGCATCGATTTAGCAAGACCCAGCAGGACGCGCTCCTGCCGGCTGTCGAAAATGGATGGGTCACGCTCATTGCTGCAACCACGGAGAACCCGAGCTTCTCGGTGGTCTCGCCGCTGCTCTCGCGCAGCCTGGTCCTGACCCTTGAGCCGCTCGGCGACGACGACCTCACGCGACTGATCGATCGGGCCCTGGTGGACGAGCGCGGACTGGATGGAGCGGTGCGATTGTCGGAGGATGCTCGTGGGCTCCTACTGCGACTGGCTGGTGGAGACGCGCGCCGGCTGCTAACCGCCCTAGAGGCGTCGGCTGGCCTCGTCGGGTCCACTCGGGGGCGGGGATCGGTCATCGAGGTGGTCGACGTCGAAAGCGCTGTGCAGGCCGCCGCCGTGCGCTACGACCGAGATGGCGACCAGCACTACGACGTCATCAGCGCGTTCATCAAGAGCGTACGGGGGAGCGATGTCGACGCGGCGCTGCACTACCTCGCTCGGATGATCGAGGCGGGCGAGGACCCCAGGTTCATCGCCCGTCGCCTGATGATCCTGGCAAGCGAGGACATCGGGATGGCGGATCCGTCTGCACTCCAGACGGCCGTGGCGGCCGCGCAGGCGGTCCAGATGCTGGGCATGCCCGAGGGCCGCCTGACCCTCGCGCACGCGACCATCCATCTGTCGCTGAGCCCGAAATCCAATGCGGTGATCTCGGCGATCGATGCCGCGCAGGCCGATGTGCGGTCCGGTCTCATCGGCACCGTGCCCCCGCACCTTCGCGATGCCCACTACCCGGGAGCTCGGTCGCTCGGACATGGCACCTCCTACCGCTACCCCCACGACGCAGCAGGCGGAATCGTGGCGCAGCAGCACCTGCCCGACGCGCTGGTGGGCCGCACGTACTACGAGCCCACGGACCACGGTGCCGAGGCGGGATGGGCCGAGGTGTTCGAACGCATCAACACGGCTCTCGGCTCACACCGGACCGACAGGGGCGGCTCGGTCGACCCTCCGGTCCGGTCTCCCTAGGCGTTAGGGTTCGCTGCGAGCGAGGTCGAGGGCAAGGAGGATGCCGTGGGACGCTTGGTCTGGGTGGCCATCGGTGCTGCCGGTGGCGTTCTTGCCTACCGGCGCGGCCAGCGGCTCGTCGAGCAGGCTCGCGAGCGCGGCGTCGTGGGCAGCGTCCAGGCAGCGACCGGCTCGGCGGCGGGCCTGGCCGGATCGGCGCGGAATCTGCTTCAAGCGGCCGGGGGCACCCAACGCCCAGTGGCCGCGCCCGTGTCGGCGGCTGCGACCGGAGCCGCCGCGGCGCGCGTGCTGGCTCAGGCGCGCACCCGTCCGGCCGACGGAGCCAACTAATGGATTCGGCGGAGATCCGCACCCGGTTCCTGACCTTCTTCGCCGATCGCGGCCATCAGGTGATTTCCTCGGCGTCACTGATCCTCGATGATCCGACCCTTCTTTTCGTCAATGCCGGCATGGTGCCCTTCAAGCCCTATTTTCTGGGTGAGGCCCCACCGCCCTACCCGACCGCGACCAGCGTGCAGAAGTGCGTGCGCACCCTCGACATCGAGGAAGTTGGCAAGACCACTCGGCACGCGTCCTTCTTCCAGATGGCCGGCAACTTCTCGTTCGGGGACTACTTCAAGTCTCGAGCGATTCCGTATGCCTGGGAGTTGCTCACCGGCTCCTCCGCCGATGGCGGCTTCGGATTTCCCGAGGATCTCCTGTGGGTCACCGTCTACGACGATGACGACGAGGCCATCGATATCTGGCACCGTGGGGTCGGCGTGCCGCTCGAGCGCATTCAGCGCCGCAGTGCCAGGGACAACTACTGGTCTATGGGCGTGCCCGGGCCGGGCGGCCCCTGCTCGGAGATCTACTACGACCGCGGCGCCCAGCATGGACGTGAGGGCGGACCGGTTGCGGATGAAGACCGCTACCTCGAGGTGTGGAACCTCGTCTTCATGCAGGACGAGCTCTCGGCCGTGCGCTCGAAGGAGGACTTCGACATCCTCAAGCCGCTCCCGGCCAAGAACATCGATACGGGCATGGGCCTGGAGCGCATGGCGGCACTCCTGCAGGGTGTCGACAACATCTACGAGATCGATACCACACGGGGCATCCTCGACCGTGCGAGCGAACTCACCGGGGTGCGCTACGGCGCCGACGATAAGTCGGACGTCGCACTTCGCGTCATCGCCGACCACAGTCGCACCTGCGCTTTCCTCATCAGCGACGGTGTCGTCCCCGGCAATGAGGGTCGGGGCTACGTGCTGCGTCGACTCATGCGCAGGGTCATCCGCAACATGCGCATCCTGGGTTGCCAGGAACCGTCGATCGCACAACTGATGCACGCGACCATCCGGACGATGGCACCGCAATATCCGGAGCTCAATGACGAGGCGATCCGCATTGAATCCGTGTCCGTTCAGGAGGAGGGCACGTTTCTGCAGACGCTGCGCACCGGCACCCAGATCTTCGACCTTGCAGCTGAGGAGGTTCGCACCAACGGAGCCGGTGTGCTGGGCGGCGATCAGGCATTCATCCTGCACGACACCTATGGCTTTCCCATCGACCTCACCCTCGAGATGGCGCGCGAGCAGGGCCTGGCCGTTGATGAGGGGGGATTCCAGCGCCTGATGTCCGAGCAGCGGGAGCGCGCTAAAGCCGATGCCCGCACTCGCAAGGCGGGTGTCACTGCCATCACCGCCTATCGCGAGGTCCTGGAGTCCGGTGGAACGACCGGGTTCACCGGATACGTCGAGGCGGTCAGCGAGGCGGTCGTCACCGGGATCCTTCGAGATGGCGCCGTCGTCCCCGTGGCGCGCGAGGGCGAGCACGTTGAGGTCGTGCTCAATCGCACGCCGTTCTACGCGGAGGCAGGCGGGCAGCTTGGCGATCACGGAGTCATAGTCGGCCCCGGGGGGGCTGTTCTCGATGTCTACGACGTCCAGATGCCCGTCCCCGGACTCTTCATCCACCGTGCGTCCGTGGCGTCGGGCGAGATCACCGTAGGGGCAGAGGTGACCGGCGAGGTCGACAGTGCGAGACGTCGTGCGATCTCGCGGGCACACACGGCGACGCATCTCGTGCATCGTGCCTTTCGAGAGTTCCTTGGCGAGACCGCCACGCAGATGGGCTCCGAGAACGCGCCCGGGCGCCTGCGCTTCGACTTCCCGAGTGCGGGCGCAGTGAATCCCGACGTCCTTCGAGACGTGGAGGCCCGGGTCAACGACGTGCTGTCGGCCGATCTCGAGGTCATCGCCCAGATCATGTCCCTCGACGAGGCGCGCTCATTCGGCGCGATGGCACTCTTCGGTGAGAAGTATGGCTCGGAGGTCCGGGTGATCTCCGTGGGCGATTGGGCGCACGAACTTTGTGGCGGGACCCATGCTCAGCGGTCCGGGCAGGTAGGCGTGGTGACATTCCTCTCCGAGGGATCCATCGGGGCGGGAGTTCGGCGCGTTGAGGCGCTGGTGGGCGTGGATGCCTACCGGCACTTGGCGCGTGAGCACCTTCTGGTCGACCACCTCACCACGCTGGTCAAGGCGCCGGCCGATGAGCTGCCCGACCGCGTGGAGGGCCTCATCACTCGGTTGAAGGAGGCAGAGCGCGAACTTCAGCGCTTCCGCAGCGCGCAGCTCACGTCCAACGTCCAGGGGGTCATCGGCGAAGGGAATGACTACGGTGATGTCCGAGTGTGGACCTACCGAGCACCCGACGGCCTGTCGGCCAACGACCTGCGCGAACTCGCTACCAAGGGCCGCGCTGCCGCTCGCCCGGACTGCGGTGTGGCGATGATCGGGGCGACGATCGCTGACGGACGCGTGTCGATGGTGGCCATCGTGAATGCTCGATCGATCGAACTCGGCCTAACTGCAAACGACCTACTGCAGGCCGCGCTGCCTGCGGTTGATGGCAGGGGTGGTGGCAAGGACGACATCGCACAGGGAGGTGGCACCAAGCCTGATGGCCTCGACGCAGGGTTCGAAGCTGTGCGGGCGCTCGTGAAGTCACGCGCCGGGGAGGGCTGAGAACTGGCCCGCGGCGTGCGACTCGCGATCGACGTCGGGAGCGTGCGCGTGGGTGTGGCCCGCAGCGACCCCGACGCCCTTCTTGCCGTGCCCGAGGCGACCCTTACGTGCGACGATCAACTCGTCGCACGCCTCGCAACTCTCGCCGATGAGTGGTCGGCCATCGCCATCTACGTCGGACTGCCGCGCACTCTCGCTGGCGAGGAGGGCCTCGCGGCTGAGGCGGCCCGTGGACTGGCGAGCTCACTGGCTGCCACGGTGGAATGCCCGGTTCAACTCATCGATGAGAGGCTGAGCACGGTCGAGGCGCAGGGCGTTGCGCGATGCCGGCAGGGACGCGCGTGCGTCCCGACCGGTCATCGACCAGGCTGCTGCGGTGCTGATTCTCGAGCATGCCCTTGCATTGGAGCGCGCCGCTGGGACTCTGGCAGGACTAGCCGTTACCGTCGACGGTGCCGAGGGAGAGGAGGGCACGGCGTGAGCCAGATGCTTCCGTTCCTCACCCAAGACCCTCTTCCGCCCTCGAAGAATAGGCGCAGCCCCTTCCGCTGGACGGTGGCGGCCCTGGGTCTGATCGCCCTCGTACTCGCCGGCACCTGGGCGGCCATGGCCATTCGCGGGCTTGCGCCCGCGGAGACGTCCCGGGTGGCCGGTGGCCAGCCCGTGCTCCTCGTGGTGGAGACCGGAGATTCGCTCAGCACCCTCGCCCAGTCCCTCGAGGCCGCCGGCGTCGTCACGTCTGCCTCCGCGTTCCTGGCGAGTGCCGACCTGGACGAGCGCGCCACCAGGATCGGCCCCGGTGTCTACACGCTGACGACGGCGATGGATCCTGCCGCGGTCATCGACGCCATGCTTGACCCGGCGTCGCGGGCGGCCCGTCTCGTGCTGCCCGAGGGGCTGCGCATCGACGAGACCGTGCGCATCACTGCGCAGGCGACCGGTCTTGCAAGTGCTGAGCTCGAATCCGTGCTGCGCACGCCGGTTGAGATGGAGCTGCCATCCTGGGCAAAGGGTCGGCCCGAGGGTCTGCTCTTCCCCGCGTCCTACGACATCATCCCCGGACGCACCGCCCAGGAGGTCATTGCTGCGATGATCAACCGGTTTGTCCTGGCGGCCGATGAGGTGAGCCTGGAGCGTCGAGCAATGAAGATGGGGCGTGACCCCTACGAGATCATGATCGTGGCGAGCTTGGTGCAGGCTGAGGTGGCCCCCGAGGATTTCCGCAAGGTCGCAAGGGTTATCTACACCCGTCTCGACCAGGGCATGAAGTTGCAGTTCGACTCCACGGTCAACTACGCCTTGAAGACCGACACCTTTTTCCTGACCGACGACATGCTGGCCGTTGACTCGCCTTATAACACCTTCGTGATCGAGGGCCTGCCGCCCACTCCCATCAATTCTCCCGGACAGCAGGCAATCGACGCCGCACTCAACCCGGCCAAGGGCGACTGGCTCTATTTCGTCACCGTCGACCCCGAGTCGCTCACGACCAAGTTCACCAACGATTACGACCAGTTCCTGCAGTGGAAGCAGGAGTTCCGGGAGGGCTACGGCGCCACGGCCGCGCCGTTGCCCGGGGCCTCCTCGTAGGCTCGTTTCGATGGCAGTGACCAGAGCCGCGGTTCTCGGCTCGCCGATTGCCCACAGCCTGTCGCCCGTCCTGCATCGGGCCGCCTACGCCGAGCTGGGACTGGACTGGTCCTACGACGCCATCGAGGTCACCGAGTCCACGCTTACGTCGTTCATCGAGTCGTGTGGTCCCGCGTGGCGGGGCTTGTCGTTGACCATGCCCTTGAAGACCGTCGTATTGCCGCTGCTTTCCCGTGCGTCCGATCTAGTCGATGTGGTGGGGGCCGCTAACACCGTGATCTTCGGGGAGGGCGGGCCCGAGGGTCACAACACTGACGTAAATGGCATATGCCGGGCCATCGCGGAGGCAGCCGGCGATGCCTTCGCGCCACGCACGGCCACCATTCTTGGCGGGGGAGCTACCGCACGCAGCGCCGTCGCCGCCGTCGGGCATCTCGGAGTGCTCGACGTGCACCTGTGCCTACGGACCATGACGCGGGCTGAGGAGTTCGCCGACCTGGCTGCCCGCCTGGGGGTCAACGTGCACCCCCATGGGTGGGCTGAGGCGTCGCGCCATCTCGACGGCGACATCGTGATCGCCACGACGCCGCTGGGGACCGCGGACGAGCTGGCCGGAGCCGTGCCGGCGAAACCTGGTGCCTTGCTCGACGTTGCCTACGGCGCAGACCGCAGCCGCCTCGTCGAGGAGTGGTCCGCCAGGGGCGCTCCGGTGGCCGATGGATTTGGGCTTCTGCTGTGGCAGGCGAGCGATCAGGTCACGCTCTTCACCGGCGAGCCGGCACCCATCCAGGCCATGCGAGCGGCTCTGCGAGAAGCGACCGGTCGCTAATGGACGTATGGCAGGTCGCCCTCGCGGCGGGAATCGTGGGTGCAATCGCAGGCATCGGACTTGAACGCCTGGCCGCATGGTCACTGACCATGCGGCCAGGCGACGACACGCCCTTGCCACGGCGTACGGCTTGGATGAGCGCGGCTGCCGGACTGTCGTGCGCGGGCGTGGCTATCTTTGCCGGCCTTGTGCCAACTCTGCCAGCGTGGTGGGCATTCGCGCTTGGGTCTGTCACGGTGTCGCGGACAGATCTCGCGTGCCACCGAATTCCTGACGTGCTCGCCCTGGGCATGCTTGTCATTGGTGCGGGACTGCTCTTCCTGGCCAGCACGCAGGACGATGCGTCCGACGCTTATCTGCGGGCATGGATCGCCGCAGCTGCATCCTTCGGGGCATTCTGGCTGCTCGGGCTCTTCGGGCGCGCAGGCCTCGGCATGGGCGACGTCAAGCTCGCACCGACCCTGGGGCTGTATCTGGGCTACTACGGCTGGGCCGATCTCGTACTCGGCCTGTTTGCCGGCTTCGTCCTCGGCGCCATCACCGGGCTGGTGATCGTGGTGATCGTCATGATGCGTCACGGTCGAGCGAGAGATGCCCTGCGACGGTCCATCCCCTTCGGTCCCTTCCTCTGCCTGGGGACCGTGCTTCCCATCGTGCTCGGCTAGCCGCGCGCCAGGCTGGACGGTCGCGGACGCCGCATCTGAGAGGATGTGATGTCTAGTCGAGGAGGATCCATGCTGAGGTGGTTGACCGCGGGCGAGTCCCACGGCCAGGCTCTGGTGGCCATCCTCGAGGGACTGCCAGCCGGGGTAGCCATCACGACGCCGCTCATCTGCGATGATCTGCGCAGGCGCAGGCTCGGGGCAGGGCGGGGCGCACGCATGGCCTTTGAGCAGGACGAGGTTCGCATCCTCGGCGGAGTGCGCCACGGTGAGTCCATTGGGGGTCCCGTGGCCCTTGAGGTGGGCAACTCGGAGTGGCCCAAGTGGGAGATCGTCATGTCGGCCGACCCTGTCGATGCGGACGCGCTCACAGGCCTGGCACGCAATGCGCCGTTGACCCGGCCCCGCCCGGGTCACGCCGACCTCGTAGGAATGCAGAAATACGGCTTCGATGACGCACGGCCGGTGTTGGAGAGGGCCAGTGCCCGCGAGACGGCGGCTCGCGTGGCCCTCGGTGCCGTGGCCAGGTCGTTCCTGCGCTCGGTGGGTTCCATCGAGGTTGTCAGTCACGTGGTGCGCATCGGCGCCGCTGTCGACGACACAGGCCGCGTGCCCGCCCTCGCCGACTCAACGTCGGTCGACGACGATCCCGTGCGCGCACTCGATCCCGACGTCTCGGCACGCATGCAGGAGGAGATCGCCCTGGCTCACAAGGACGGTGACACCCTCGGTGGTGTCGTGGAGGTCGTGGTGTATAGGCTGCCACCCGGCCTTGGCAGCTATGTGCACTGGGATCGTCGACTCGATGCTCGGCTCGCAGCGGCGCTCATGGGTATTCAGGCCATCAAGGGCGTAGAGGTCGGCGACGGCTTTGCGCTGGCGGCCATCCGCGGCTCGGCCGCCCAGGACGAGATCGTGTCCTCGGACGCCGGGCTGCAGCGCACCAGCGGCCACTCCGGGGGCACGGAGGGGGGTATGTCCACGGGGGAGGTGTTGCGCGTTCGCGCGGCCATGAAGCCCATCTCGACGATTCCGCGTGCGCTTCAGACCGTCGACGTGGCCAGCGGCGAGGTAGCCAAGGCGATCAATCAACGCTCCGACGTGTGCGCCGTGCCCGCGGCCGGCGTGGTTGCCGAGGCTATGGTGATGCTCGTTCTGGCCGAAGCCATCGTGGAGAAGTTCGGCGGCGACTCCGTGACGGAGACTCGGCGCAATCTGCAGGGCTACCTGGACAATCTGGCGATCCGATGAATACCGGCCCGCTCCTGGTGCTGGTGGGGGCTCCCGGCGCCGGCAAGACAACCGTGGGGCGTCGGGTGGCCAGCGAGCTCGACGTGCCCTTCGCCGACTCCGACGACATCATCGAGCGCCAGGCCGGCAAGAGCGTGGCCGAGATCTTCATCGACGACGGAGAGTCAGCGTTTCGCGCACTCGAACGCGAGACCATCCACAGAGCCCTGGTCGAATCGACCGGCGTCCTGGCCCTAGGTGGCGGAGCGGTGCTTGACCCGGCCACGCGCGAGGTTCTTGGCGGCCATACGGTCATCTGGCTGCGCGTGGGCATCTCGGCAGCGTCCGACAGGGTGGGCATGAATGCCTCACGCCCGCTGCTCCTAGGCAACGTGCGCGGCACCCTCATCCGTCTGCTCGACGAGCGCACGCCGCTCTACGAAGAGGTTGCCTCGGCCAGCGTCGACACCGACGGGATCGATGAGGCAGAGGTCGCCCATCGAGTGCTGGAGATCATCCCCGGGGGCTCGCGGGCGGTGTCTCAGTGAGCGAGCCAACCCGCATCCCGGTAAGCGCCGAGCACCCCTACGACGTCGTCGTCGGCTCGGCACTGCTGCGAGAGCTGCCCATCCTGCTGGGAGAGCGCGTCCAGCGCGTTGCGATCGTGTGCCCCGCGGCTCTGTCGGCAACGGCTGAAGCGATTCGCATGGACCTCATCGCGAGCGGATACAACGCCATTTGGCTCGAGGTCCCTGACGGCGAACAAGCGAAGATCAGCGAGGTCGCGGAGTTCTGCTGGGGAGTCCTCGGACAGGCTGGCTTCACCCGCACGGACGCCATCGTCGGCGTGGGCGGAGGGGCAACAACCGACCTCGCCGGTTTCGTTGCCGCCACGTGGCTGCGAGGGGTGCGCTACGTCACGATGCCCACCACTGTGCTCGGCATGGTCGACGCCGCGGTCGGTGGCAAGACGGGTATCAATATCGACGCCGGAAAGAACCTCGTGGGTGCGTTCCACGAGCCGGCCGGGGTGCTGTGCGACCTCAATGCGCTGGAGACCTTGCCGCACCACGACCTGGTCGCTGGCCTCGCCGAATCCGTGAAGTGCGGGCTGGTGCGCGACCCGGCGATCCTCGATCTCGTGCTAGCCGACCCCCGGGAGGCCACGCGCTGGGACTCGCCGGTCCTCCGCGAAGTGATCGAGCGTTCCATCGCCGTGAAGGCGACCGTGGTCTCAGCCGACCTCAGGGAGCGCATAGGCGGCGGGGCATTGGGCCGTGAGCTGCTCAACTACGGGCACACCTTCGGACATGCGATCGAGCAAGTGGAGCGCTATCAGTGGCGGCATGGCGCTGCGATCAGCGTGGGCATGGTCTACGTCGCTGAGCTCGCACGACTCTCGGGTTTGCTTGACGACGAGGGAGTCGCCCTGCATCGGCAGATCCTGGGCGAACTCGGCCTGCCGACCTCCTACACGGGCGGCTCGTGGGAGGAGCTCCTGGCGGTTATGCGACGCGACAAGAAGACGCGCGGTGACCTTCTCCGGTTTGTCGTGCTGCGGGGCCTAGGCCATCCTGAAGTCCTCGAAGGCCCCGATCCGGCCATTCTGAGCGCGGCATATGCGGAGGTGTCGGCATGACGCGCGTGCTGGTCATCAATGGTCCCAATCTGGGTCGCCTGGGCGTTCGCGAGCCCGACATCTACGGTTCGACGACGCACGATGAATTAGCCGAATTGTGCCGCGCCACTGGCATGCGACTTGGACTCGACGTCGACGTACGCCAATCCGACTCCGAGGCCGAGCTCGTAGCGTGGCTGCATGAGGCAGCCGACGCCCGCACGGCCGTGATCCTCAACGCGGGAGCCCTTACCCACTACAGCTACGCTCTGCGTGATGCCCTCGCGCAGGTGCCGTCCCCGACGGTCGAAGTGCACCTGTCCAATCCCGCCGCTCGTGAGGAGTTTCGCCACACATCGGTCATAGCGGGCGTCGTCACGGGCTCAATCAGCGGATTCGGAATCAACTCCTACGTACTCGCCCTGCATGCGGTTGCCGATCGGCTCGCGTCATGAGCGACCGCCACGGCCATCGGCGTGCGCGAACCTGGGAGATGCTGTCTGCGCGAGATCCCGGAGCTGCAGCCCTTATCGTCACGTCACTGCCCAACATCCGGTACCTCACCGGCTTCTCAGGCAGCAACGCCGTGTTGCTGCTGACTGGCGATGGAGCCCTCCTCGGCACCGATGGCCGCTATGTCGTCCAGGCGGGCGCGCAGTGCCCCGACCTGCCCTTGATCGTCGATCGGGTGACGATGCCCGCCGTAGTAGCCCAGTGGGCACAGCGCAGCGGTGGAGCACTGGCCTTCGAGGCCGAGCACCTCTCGGTCGCGGCCCTACGCGACCTCCAAAGTGCTATCCCCGATTCGGCGTCGGTGACGTTTGCCGAGACGCGCGGCATCGTGGAGGAGTGCAGGGTCGTCAAAGACGCCCTCGAACTCGACCTGATCGCCAGGGCATGCCGCATCTCGGACGATGCCCTTGCCGCCATCCTGCCGACGGTGCGAGTCGGCGACACCGAACGCACCATCGCGCGTCGCCTGGAGGCAAAGATGTTTGCCCTCGGGGCCGACGCGATTTCGTTTGAGACTATCGTGGCGGGCGGTCCTCACTCCGCCATCCCGCATCACACGCCGACCGATAGGCCGCTGGAGCCCGGAGACTTCCTGCTCATCGACTTCGGCGCGGAGGTGGGGGGCTACCACGCCGACGAGACCCGCACGTTCGTGATGGGTTTGCCCCAGGAGTGGCAGTCGCAGACGCATGCGCTGGTTCTCGCAGCACAGGAGGCGGGGCGATTGGCCGCGCGCGCTGGTGCGGCATTGGCTGATGTCGACGCAGCCTCGAGATCCATAATCGATGCGTCCGGACATGGCGAGCTCTTCGGGCACGGCCTCGGCCACGGTGTCGGCCTGCAGATCCACGAGGCGCCATTCTTCAGTGCGCGCTCGGTAGGTATGCTCCACGGCGGCTCTGCGGTCACGGTGGAGCCCGGCGTGTACTTCCCCGGTCGTGGGGGAGTGCGCATCGAGGACACGGTCCTCGTGACAAACGGCCCCCCGGAGCCACTCACGACGACCGAACGCGGCCTCGTGGCCTTGGGATAGCGCGGAGGGAATGTCGTGGCAACGACGAACGACCTGAAGAACGGCCTCGTACTCAACATCGACAACCAACTGTGGACCGTCGTGGAATTCCAGCACGTCAAGCCGGGCAAGGGCGGGGCCTTCGTGCGCACCAAGCTGAAGAACGTGCTGTCGGGCAAGGTCGTCGACAGGACCTTCAATGCTGGAGTCAAGGTCGAGACAGCCAATGTCGACAAGCGCGACATGCAGTATCTGTACCGCGATGGAGACGATTGGGTCTTCATGGACACGTCGTCCTACGACCAGATCCAGATCCCTGACGCCGTGGTTGGCGATAGTTCTCGGTGGCTGCTCGAAAACCAGGAGGCGGTCGTTGCGGTGCACGAAGGCAACCCCCTCTACATTGAGTTGCCCGCGGCGGTAGAGCTCATGATCACCTACACCGAGCCGGGCCTCCAGGGAGACCGCGCCACGGGTGGCACTAAGCCGGCCACGCTCGAAACGGGCGCTGAGATCCAGGTTCCGCTGTTCATCGAACCCGACACCAAAGTCAAGGTTGATACGCGTGACGGGTCCTATCTCGGCCGCGTGAACTAGCGGTGGGCGCCCGGCACAAGGCGCGCAAGCGTGCCCTCGATGCCCTCTTCGAGGCTGACCTGCGGGGCACCGATCCGCTCGAGGTCATGGCGGACTCGCGTCAGCGCCGAGCCGCGGAGGGCGACCCGGACCTCCCCGAATACGCCGTGACGCTCGTCGAGGGCGTCACCGCCCATCGCGACCGGATCGATGAGGTCCTGGCAACCTACTCGTTGGGGTGGACCCTGGATCGCATGCCGGCCGTGGACCGCAACCTCCTGCGCATCGGCGCCTACGAGATTCTCTGGGGCGACGTCCCATCGGCCGTGGCCATCGATGAGGCGGTCGAGTTGACGCGGGAACTCTCCACAGACGGCTCGCCGGTCTTTGTCAATGGCGTGCTCGGCCGAATCCTGTCCGAGCGCTCGACACTTGACCTCGGTCGGTGATGATCGGACGCATGGGAGGTCCAGGCGTGGGCAGGCGTTGGGGAATCGTGGCAGCCGCGGCAGCTGGCATTGCCGTGGGTGCCGCGCCCGTCGCGAGCGCCATAGCCCTCACGCGCGAGCCCAAGGCGGGCTCCAGCCGATTTTCTCCTGCGTCTTGAGGTCCGAC
>Ga0194122_10001671_pt1 | contig 26279 bp, 17 predicted proteins | sample TA2MahCa10mmetaG_FD_155487 | JGI IMG/M metagenome (GOLD analysis project Ga0194122, IMG submission 155487) | Freshwater microbial communities from Lake Tanganyika, Tanzania - TA2015021 Mahale Deep Cast 10m | ecosystem: Environmental > Aquatic > Freshwater > Lake | place: Tanzania: Lake... | reverse complement strand
GATTGACCGGGAACCCGCAGTCGCCCGGCGGGACCGGTTCGCCGTACGCCAGCTTCTTGCTCGGCGAGGTCACGAACGCGACGATCACGACCCACCTGGGCGAGACCCAGCGCGGCCGCAGCTACTCCTGGTTCGTGCAGGACGATTGGAGACTGTCCCGGCGGCTGACGCTCAATCTTGGTCTGCGTTACGACTACCAGACACAACCGTTCGAGACCAACCTCGGCTCCACAAACTTTGACCCTGCCAAGCAGATTGAGCCGGGCATTGTGGGCGCGACCGTCTTTGCCGGAGTGGACGGGCAGGGCAGAACGTTCCGCCCCGGAGACAAGAACGACTTCGCGCCCCGCATCGGCTTCGCCTGGGACCTTTTCGGCCAAGGAAAGACCGTGTTCCGCGCCGGTTATGGTGTTTACTATCCGTCGCAGTTCTGGCGGCAGAACTACCCGAGCCCGAACGGCTTCGCAAATACGGGTACGTCCTACACGTCGGCAAATCCGAATGTCCGCGCGTTCCGTTTCCAGGATGGCCTTCCTGTGAGCCAGCAGCCGATTATCCAACCGCAGGGCCGAGCGTTGGGGCCGCGCGCGTTTCTGGGCTCCGGCACGTCGTACGACGAACCGATCGGGAGGACGCCGATGTCGAACCAGATGTCGGCGTCGCTGCAACACCAGCTTCCGGGCCGGGTGTTAGTGGATGTCTCCTACTCGGGCAACATCGGCTCGCACTTTACATCGCAGGGCTACAACCTGAATCAACTGGACAATCGATTTCTGTCGCAAGGCCTGGCATTACAACAGCAGGTTCCGAATCCGTTCGCAGGCCGCGTGCCCGGCGCTCTGGGCGGTGCAACCATCAGCCGGCAGCAGTCGCTGCTTCCGTTCCCTTACTACCAGACGATTCAGGTTCGCAGCCCGCGTATGAGCCACTATTCCTCCCATCTGATGATCATCTCCATCGAGAAGCGGTTGTCGAACGGAATCACCGCCATGTTCAACTTCACGGGCGGTAAAGTGATCAGCGAAGGCATGAATTCGCCGGTCGACTTCGGCGCCGTGGAACAGACAAACGAGGTCGGCTACCAGGATGGAAAGTTCAACCGGCGCCTGGAGCGCAGCGTGGATCCCACCGACGTGTCGAAGCGCGCCGTGATGAGCCTGCTCTACGAACTTCCCTTCTTCAAATCCAACAAACTCTTGGGCGGCTGGCAGGTGAACACGATCGGCATCATGCAGACGGGCGTTCCGGTGCTGGTTAGCGGCGCAAACAATTTTCTGGCCTCGCGGCCCGATTCCACGGGGCAGTCGGCAAAGCTGGAAAACCCCAGCGCAGCGCGCTGGTTCAACACCGACGTGTTTGTAAACCCGCCCAGCTTTACGTTCGGGAACATCGGCCGGGCCCTGCCGGACGTCCGGGGACCCGGAACATTCAACTGGGACCTTTCGTTCATCAAGAATACGCGATTCGCTGAACGGTACAACCTGCAGTTCCGCGCCGAGATGTTCAACTTCCTGAACTCGGTGAACCTGGGGCTGCCGGCGCGCGGCTTCACGCCAGGAGCCAGCGGCCGTAACATCAGCGGCACGTTCGGAACCATCGTCAGCGCCAGAGACGCGCGCAACATACAATTAGCATTGAAACTGAGCTTCTAATGATTCGCTACGCCCTTGCCCTTTTCTCGCTCACACTCGCCGCAGCGGATGGCCCCTACACGTCCACCGGATTTCTGAAGATTCCTGCCGAGGTGAAACTCGGGCCGATGAGCGCCGTGGAGGTAGACAAAAAAGGCAATGTCTATGTCCTGCACCGCGGTGAACCGCCGTTGATCGCGTTCGACAAGAGCGGGAACTACAAAGGCGGGTTTGGCAAAGGGCAGTTCAAGGTGGCGCATGGCCTGCGCGCCGATCCCGACGGCAACGTGTGGACGACCGATAACGGACTGCACGTGTTGCGCAAGTTCTCTCCCTCGGGCCAGGTGCTGGCGACGCTTGGGGAGGAAGGAGTCGGCAAGAATGGCGAGAAACATTTCCGCGCGCCGGACGACGTGGTGTTCGCCTCCAACGGCGATATGTACGTAGCCGACAGCGGCAACGGGCGGATCGTTCGACTGGACAAGAACGGGAAGTTCGTCTCGCAGTTCGGCAAGAAGGGAAAGGCAACTGGAGAGTTCGCGACCGCGCACGGACTCGCGATCGACAAAAAGAACCGCATCTATGTCGCCGACCGGGGGAATAAGCGGGTGCAGGTGTTTTCTCCGGCGGGCGAGTTCCTGGCCGAATGGACGGGTTTCGGCAATCCGTTCGGAATGCTGGTGGTGGGCAAACAGTTGATCGTTTCCGAGGGCGACATCAACCGCATGTTCCACTTCGACTTGAATAGCGGCAAAATAGTGAGTGAATGGGGTGACGAAAAGATGTTGCAGCTCCCCCATCTGATGTCTGTGGACAAGAAGGGAAACCTGTACGTAGCCGAGGTGAACGGCAAACGCGTGCAGATCTTCCGGAGGAAGTCGTAATGCGGTTTCTGGCAATACTGATCCCCCTCTCAATGACGGCGCAGACGCCCGCGCATCAATCAGCCGAGGAGTTCGAGCAGGCACACAAGCCGCTGGTGCAGCCGGCGAAACCGAAGTCGCGCGAGGCCGCCTCCGTCACTGCTGGCGTTGCGGCGAAGCTGCCGGCAAGGGGCGCCGCCGAGCGCGTGGCGCACCGGAATTTCATCGACAAACATATCTTTGGACGAATGGCGGCGAATCGCATTCCGCACGCACCCTTGTCCGCGGACGAAGAGTTCGCGCGGCGCGCGTGGATTGACGCTACGGGCCGCATTCCTCCGCCGGCGGAGCTGGCCGCGTTCGTTGCCGAAAAGTCGCCGGACAAGCGGGCAAAGCTAATCGAGACGCTGCTTGCGTCGGACGCCTTCATCGATAAGTGGACCTACTATTTTGAGGATCTGTTCCGTGCCGGCGGGCGCATGGGCCCCGGGCTGAACCTGTTCCACTTCTGGACGCGCGAGTGGTTGAAGCTGGACCGTCCGTATAACGAGGTGGTAACCGATATGCTGACCGGCGCCGGAAAGTCGAGCTTCACAGTGCCCGCCGCGCTGTACTATCAACGCGATTTCGTAAAGGCGAAGGACGATCCGGAAGCGCCGGACGCGCACGATCTGGTCAATCAGCCGGACACGGTGGACGAGTTCACCGTTACCTATTCAAAAGTCTTCTTGGGACTGAATCTCGCCTGCATCTCCTGCCACGACGGCGCCGGCCATTTGGAGAAAGTAAATACCTTTCTCGTTACGAAGAAGCGCGAGGACTTCTTCCGGCAGGCGGCCTTCTTCGGAAAGACGCGCCAGATCATGAACTGGGAGAACGGCTACCAGGCGAACACCGAATACACGGTGGACGACGAGGCGCCGGGCTACGAGCGCGGCGCGGAGAGCATTGTGCGCGTGCCCCGGCGGGGAAAGGGCGTGGCACCGCCGGCATTCCTGTTGACCGGCGAACAACCCAAGGCGGGTGAACACGCACGGGATGCGCTGGCGCGGACGATGACATCCCACGTGCAGTTCCGCAGAGCTTTAGTGAACAGGATCTGGGCGGAATTGATGGGCTTTGGAATCGTCGAGCCGGTTGACGATTTCGACTTGAACCGCTACGACGCCAAGACCACGCCGGCTGGGTGGACTGTGCAGCCGTCGAATCCGGTGTTGTTGGATGCGATGGCCGAAGACTTCCGCGTGAACAATCACAGTTTCCGGCATGTAATCCGGACGATTCTGAACTCCAGCGCCTACCAGCTCTCTTCGCACTTCGCGGGCGAATGGAAAGAGGACTACACGCCCTACTACGCGCGGAAGTTCGTGCGGATGTTGAGCGCGGCGGAATTGCACGATTCGATCGCGCTGGCCACCGGGCAACCGGGCAAGTTCAGCAGCGGCGCGGAGAAGGTTCCCATGGTGCAGCAGATGTCGGAACCGAAGAAAGTGGACGGCGAGACGCAGCGCTTTATGCGAACGTTCGGCCAGTCGAACCGCGACGATATGCCGAAGAAGATTGCCGCGTCATCCCTGCAGGCGATGCTGCTGATGCAGTCGAAGGTAGTGACGGACCGGGTCCAGTCCTCTAAGGGCGGGCTGCTGCCGGCGCTGCTCGCGAAGAACTCCGACAATCGGACGCTGGTGGAGCAGATCTACGTGCACACCGTATCGCGCAAGCCGACTGCGCCGGAGTTGGCCGTTGGGCTGGAAGCGCTAGGCGGGGACCGGGCGCGCGGAGCGGAGAACCTGCAGTGGGCGCTGCTTAACTCGCCCGAGTTCCTATTCAACTATTGAGGTCAAGGCGATGAATCACCGGGTATCGGATCTGCTTTCCACGCGCCGCGAGCTATTGCGAGTGGGCGGGCACGGCCTGCTGGGAGCGTTCGCTTCGCAAGCGCTGGCGCCCGTACAGGCGCGCGCGGCCGGGAAATCGAATCCGCGCGGTACGGCGCGGTTCTGCGTGGTGATTGAACTGGCCGGAGCGCTCAGCCACATCGACTCGTTCGACTTCAAGGAAAACGCCGGCACGCAGAAGGACTTCGACGTCCGTCAGGTGCGGAACGACTTGTACCTGCCGTACCGGTTGTTCCCGGAGATGTCCAAGGAGATGGACAAGGTGGCGATTGTGCGCTCAATGAAGAGCCACGAGGTCGTCCACTTCCGCGGGCAATACTACAATCAGGCCGGCCGGCCCCTGAATCCGGCGCAGGCGACCGAGATACCCTCGGTTGGGTCGGTGATCAGCTACGAGATGGAAGCTTTGCGGCGGGAGAAGGATACCTTCCCCACTTATGTAGGTTGCAATCTGGACACCGCCGGTTGCGGCGCGTTGTCAACGGGATTCCTGCCGCCGCGATTCTCCGTGCTGGATGTCGACATGAAGCAGGGCGCCGCGGCTGGACCCTCCGGTGACGAGGCCATGGGGCTGTTGGAAGAGCGCTACCGTCTGCTGAAAAAGCTGGACGACGTGATGGCGGCCTCGCGCGGCGGCCGCGACCGGCAGTTCGGCGCGTTCCGCGATTTTCAGAACTCGGCGTACAGGATTCTCGGCGATCCTCGCTGGCCGCGGGCGTTTCAGTTCTCGAAGGAAGAGGTGGCGCGGTACGGCGACAACTCCGCCGGGCTGGGTTGCCTGTTCGCGCGCAACGCTGTGAAGTCCGACGCCGGCACCCGCTACATCCACATCACGCACCCGGATTGGGATCACCACAGGAATATCTACAACCATGCGGTGAAGTCTAATCACTACATCCGCTGCAACGAGTTCGATAGGGCGATGGCGGCGCTGCTGCGCGACCTATCGGCGGAGAAGTCCCCAAGGGACGCTTCAAAAACCTTGCTGGACGAGACGCTGGTGGTGATGATCACCGAGTTCGGCCGCGTGCCCGGGGCTCTGAACGGAATCGCGGGGCGGCACCACTACAACCTGGCTTATGTATCTTTGTTCGCGGGCGGCGGCGTCAAGGGCGGGAGGATTCTCGGCAAGACCGACGCGGCGGGCGAGCACGTGATCGAGAACGGCTGGAAATACGCGAAACACCAGATCAAGACGGAGAACGTTTACGCGTCGATCTACTCGGCGCTGGGCATCGACTGGAAGAAAGAACTGACGAATACGCCGTCCAAACGCGCGTACCGCTACGTGGACGCGCTGGGCGCCACCGAGATGTTGATGGACGACGAGATCGCGGACCTGTTCGTTTAGATGATTCGACTGGCGTTGATACTAGCCGCGGCACCCCTGGCGGCGCAGGAACCGGGCATGTCGCTGGTCCCGGCGGGCACGTTCCAGATGGGCCGTGCGAAGCTGACTGCGGACGACAAGACGAACATGCGTCCCCACGTATTACTCGACGACAGGCCGGTTCACGGCGTGGCGCTGGACGCGTTCTGGATGGATACCCACGAGACCACGCACGCCCAGTATCGGATTTTTGTGAAGGCCACAAAGCGTAAACCGCCCTATCACTGGACGAATGGCGAGATGCCGGCCGCGCTATCGCGCGTCGCGATTTATAACGTAGATTGGCACGACGCGAAGGCGTATTGCGAACATCACGGTAAGAGGCTTCCAACCGAGGCGGAGTGGGAACGCGCCGCACGGGGCGGCATCGAGCACGCCGACTACCCTTGGGGAGACAAGTTCGACGCGAAACTCGCGCGGCACAACACGGAGGCTGGGCCGGGCGAGCCAGGAAAATACCCGCCGAACGGGTTCGGCCTTTACGACATGGCGGGAAACATGATCGAGTGGACCGCCGACTGGTACGCGCGCGATTACTATAGGGATTCGCCGCGCGCCAATCCGCGCGGGCCGGATACCGGCGCCTACCGGATCGTTCGCGGCGGCGCGTGGTCCGACCCCAACAAGCGCATCACCGTTTTCTTCCGGAACTGGATGCGGCCGAACCAGAAGCAGCCGAACCTGGGGATTCGCTGCGTCAAGAACGGTCCGGCGATCGAGGCGCTGATTGAAGGATTCCAGGGCCAGGTCTCGTTCTACGCAAAGAATCTGTCAACCGGGGCGGAGTACGCCGTGCGGCCCGACGAGCGGGTCCGGACCGCATCCACGATCAAGCTGGCCATACTGGTTGCGCTCTTTGAACACGTTCAAACGGGTAAGGCGCGCTGGGACGAGGAGCTGACGCTGACCGGGGACGACAAGGTCTCGGGCTCGGGGGTGATTCAGGAGTTTTCGACCGGCCGGAAGTTCACACTGCGGGATTTGGCGCAGTTGATGATCGTCGTATCCGACAACACGGCCACGAACTTGATCCTCGACCGGTTGACCGCGGATGCCGTGAACGCTGTGATGGAAAAGTACGAATTCGCACAGACCCGGGCGAACCGGAAAATCCTCGGCGACGGAAAGAACCTGAAAGCGAATCCTTCCGGGTGGTCCGAGTTTGGGCGGAAGGACGAGAACAAGAAATTTGGGATAGGCGTCTCTACGCCGCGCGAAATGGCGAGGTTGCTGGAGATGCTCGACAAAGGGGCGCTCGTCAGCCCGGCGGCCTCGAAGGAGATGATCGAAATCCTAAAGCGCCAGCAGTATAAAGACGGCATAGGGCGCCGGCTGGAAGGCTATACGGTGGCCTCCAAGTCCGGCGCCCTAGACGCTCTGCGATCCGATGCGGGGTTGGTTTATGGAACGAACGAGAAGTATGTTCTCGCACTTACGGTTGATGGAATGGCGAAGACGGACTATTCGGCCGATAACGCCGGGAATGCACTGATCGCGGACTTGACTGGGATGCTGTTGGCGAAGTTGCGGTAGATCAGCGAATCCGGCCGCCGCCTTCGCCGCCCCGGCCTCCACCACCGTCGCCGCCACGGCCGCCGCCGCCGGAATCGCTGCTGCCGCGTGAGCCGCCACCGGAGTCACCGCCGCGCCCGCCGCCGCCGCCGAAGCTGCCGCGGCCTCCGCCGCTATCGCCGGAGGGGGCGGACATGCGGCCACCGCCACCGGAGTCGCCGCCTCTGCCGCCGCCAAAGCCACCGAAGCCGCCTCGGCCGCCGCCATCGCCGGACGGGGCGGACATGCGGCCACCGCCGGAGTCGCGCGAACGGCCCGAGTCTGGCGAGGACCGCTCAATCCGGCCTCCGCCGAATCCGCCAAAACCGCCACGGCCACCGTCATTCGAGGGCGCTGAACGCTCCCGAACCACCGGAGGGCTCATTCGGGGAGAGGACTCGCTAGAGGAGCCCCGGCCGAAGAACCCGCCGCGATCTTCGCTGCGAGACGGCTCGCTGACGCGGCCCCGTCCGCTGTCACCGCTCGACTCGGAGCGGCCCCGGCCGGATTCGATCGTCGATGTGCGGGAGTCGCCATCGCCCAGGCGCCGCCAGCCTCCGTTGGATTCGGAGCTGCGCGCTCCGCGTCCACCGGACTCCGAGGAGGAACCGCCGGAGGCCGAGTCACCGAAACGGCGCCAACCGCCCGTGGATTCAGAACTGCGCTCAGACCGGCCGATGGACCCGCCTCGACCGGTGCTCTCCGCGCTGCGTTCGGAAGCGGACTCGCCGAACCGCCGCCAACCGGAGTCGCCGCCACGGCCTGTCGATTCGGTCGCGGCGCCAGAGCCACGGCCGCCTCTGCCCGATGATTCTACCGCCGGCGCCGAACCGCGGCCGCCGTCGGCACGGCTCGTGGAACCGCTCCGGCCGTTCACGGACTCCGAGGAGGGCGCTCCGCCGCGATCGCCGCGGCCGCCCTCGGCCGTTGCCACCGAACCCCGGCCCGCCGATTCGGCGCCGCCACGGCCGTGGCGCTCTTCCAGCACGGCCCTCTGCGTCTCGAACGGAACGCGTTCGCTGCGGCTGGCTTCGCGCGTGGCGAAGAAGCGTTCCGAGCCGCCGCGGCCCTCATTGGACACGCGCACCTCCCGGTCACTCAAGCGAGTGGAGCGGGCGTCAGGCGCCAGAGGCAACTGGCCGCGCATGAGAGAAGCGCTCTCAATCTCGTTGCGATTCACCCGCACCGCATTCACCGAACCACGGCCGAATTCGCCGGAGTTCACCGCGGTGATGGCGTTATCCACCCGCGCGTTGCGGTAGATGTTCGTGATGTTGGTGTTGTTGATGATGGTCGTGTTGTTGAAGTTCCGATTGCGGAAGCCTCCGTAGTAGTTGCGCCCGTACCACGGATAGAAGGTCTCAAACGGCGCTAGCGGAACCCAGCCACAGTTGCCGAAGCCGAAGCTGACGGACGCACCCCAACGGCCGCCGAAGCCGAAGAATCCCACGAGCGCAGGGCTCCAATAGTGCCTGCGAGTGGCGTAGCCGGGCCACCACGCCCAACCGACGTTGGCGCGGAAGAACCAACGGCCGTAGTGATAGGGCGCCCAGCCCCAAGGATCGTAGCTAACCCAGGACCAGCCATAGTAGTCATACCAGGCCCAGCGTCCGGCGCGATACGGCGCCCAGCCGGAGCTGACGTGAGGCACCCACACGTTGCCGTATTCCGGCGTGCTGACCCAGCGGCCGTGATCGTCCAGATCTTCGGCGCCGTAGATGTCGCGGCTGACGTAGGAGTAGCTGCGGCTGCGATCCAACTGGCGGTCGCGACCGTCGCTCCAACGGTCGAAATCGTCGTTGCCGCTCGCGTCCACTACCTGAAACTCCGGATCCTCAAACGAGCCGCGCGCCATGAGCGTCCGGCTGCTGCGCAGCTTCTGGGACCCTCGCTTCGAATAGACCTCCGCTTCGCCGGAGCGAACCGTGACCTCCGTGGTGCCGTCGCCCAGAACGGTGATGCGATACAGGCCCTTCTTCAATGGCCGCAGGGCAATGGAGGGTGTGGAGATCTCGGCGTCCGCCTCCTGGTTGCGAAGCACGCGGTAGATCACCGTGCCGCGCGCCACGCGCAGCAGGTAACGGCGGTTTTCGAGGTCGGCCAGACGGAACTCCGTGTCGCTGGCTAGGCGGGCGAAGTTGGAATAGTCAAACTGCACTTCGGCCCGGGAGTTCGGGCCGGTCAAAACGCGATCATCGGCCAGCAGCGGCGCATTGACAGCCGCCGACACCCATTCCCCGGTGTCGCCCCGGCGGACCGAAACATCGCCGCCGATCAGGCTGAGCCTGGCGACGCCACGGCCGCCTTCCTCGGATTCCTGCGCGGCCAACGAGCCGGCGGTAACCAGCGTGAAGGTGAGAACTGCGAGGGTTGTGCGAGTCATTTGGTTTGCTCCCGCCGATATAATGTGCAAACCACGGGCCGAACAATTATGCTAATTGTTTCAACCACTTACGATACACGCCCCCTGGTGGATTTCAGCCACCCGCCCCCAAATACACCAGGACTCGCAAAGGCTGGGACACCTCGACGAACGCCCGCTTCGTACCTCGTCGAACCCGCACAATGGTTCCCGGCTGAACCGGAATCCGCTGCACTCCGGCTTCCAGAGTGGCGCGGCCGGCCTCGACATAATACACGGCGTCGGCGTCCGGAAGGTCGCCGCTTGTATAGATCGCGACGTTCGGAGTCACCCCTCCGTCGGACCGGCGGATGTCCCAAACCTCGCTGGGCGTTTGCGGGTCCCGCTTTAACAGGTAGGAGGCGAATACCCTGCCCTGGATCTCGTCCCGGACCTCCAAGTCTCCGGCCGCGTTCATCGTGTAGGTGCTGCGGCCGGGGCCCCATTCGGCGGAAAGTGCGTTGTTCGCGAAACTCCCCTTCACGGCGTAGGCGTTGCCCATGGAGTCGTTCCAATGTGCCGTCAGGCCGGCGCCGTAGACGGCGCGTCCGCTGAACCCGTTTGCGAGGTCGATACGAAGCTCGTCGAACTTGCCGCCGAGGATCGGCGTCCATGTCAAAACAATCTTCGTGGGCGCTCCCTGGAACTTCCCTTCTCCGGACCAACGTCCCGCCCAGGCGCGAATGCCTTTCGCAGGATCGAAACGGGGATCGAGTTGGACCTCAATGGCCTGCTCCAAATGACGCCGGTTGTGGCCCGAGGCCGATGCCAGCCATTGGTAGACGTCCAGATTCGGACCCAGGGGATGCTGCCGGCGGCCGCCTCGCAGTTCGATGGTCTCCACCGTTCTAACCGTTTCGGCGCGCAGCGCGTTGAACTCCCGCAGAAGCTCAGCCAGGGGCTTGCCGGACGACTTCGGGCGGAGGGCCTCGGGAGCGGTGAGACGCTGACGCCGATTGGGAATCACGGGCAGGATCAACGGCTCCACGAAACCGGGATCGAAGGGCGCCGGGCCGGCCGCGAGCGTTTTCGCAATGTTCTGGAAGAGCTTCTCGCTCTCCACCAGATGATCGAGAATTTCGTGGAGGGTCCAACGCCCCTCCGCCTGACGAAATTGCGCCTGTGTGGCGCTCACGCCGTCAAACAGGGTACCGGTCGCGCGACCGGCGGATTCCAGTTCGGTTATTAGTTCGCTGCGCGTCCGCTCCCGCGCGCGCCGGTAGGTGCCGTCAAACGAGATGCTCCACGTGGAACCACTCTTCTGCTCCCAGTACTGGCGAACCGAGCCGTCCTTATTGGGAGTGAAGGTCAAAAACGTAGAGTCGTTACGGTAACGCAGCGCAGCCCCGTCCCATTCCCCGGCCAGGTCCAGCGAACCCTGGGGCGACACCCAAACCTGCCGCCACTTGTTTTTGTCCCGAAAGTTGAGGCTGATGCCGGTTGTCAGGTTTGCGGCCGTCCAATTCTCGACCAACGCACAGCCACCGGCCGCCGCGTGTATGTGATTGGTTCCCACGAGAATTCCGCGCGGATTGAAGACCTCCCATTTGCCGAGCCAGAAGTCGAACTGGCGGTTATCGGCCGCCGGACAGGCCGCGGGAGGTTTCGGCGGCTTTTCGAGGGAGAACTCCTCCGTCACGCCTTCCCCGCTGACGACGACGCTGCGCCACGCCTTCACGGCTGGATCGTAGAAATGAAGACCCTTCACGCCCGGCGTATCTTCCACCAAAACGCAGCCGTGTACGGCTTTTCGGAACCGTTCGCCGAGCAGGCGATCGTACTTTTTGTACTCGTCGGACGCACACGGCGCTTGCGCCCACGCGACGGAGACGCACCCAATCCAGATCCAACGCAACATGGCCCGAGTATGCCATCTGCGCGGGCGAACGGCAATAAAAATGGGGCGAAGGGGAGGTGTGGCATCCTGAAGCGATGGCGGCACGGCGCGCACTTCTGATCGGCGGAACCAGGAACCTCGGCCCCGATATCGCCACGGCCTTGCTGGAAGCCGGCTACTCCGTCACGGCCTTCCACCGGGGCGTGACGAATCCGGAAATCCTGCCCGCGGCCGTGGAGCGGGTGTACGGTGACCGCTCCGACGAGGCGGCCCTGGCCCGGGTCCGCGGGGATTTCGACGCCGTCGTCGACACCACGCTCTATACCGGCGCCGACGGCGAGAAAACCGCACGCACGCTCGGAGGACGGGTTGGAAGATACGTAATGCTCAGCACCGGACAAGTGTATCTGGTCCGGGTTGGGCCTGCGCGTCCGTTTCGCGAGGAGGATTACGACGGTCCGCTGATGCAAGCGCCGCCCGCGGAGAACGCCTTCGACTTCGAAAACTGGTCGTATGGAATTCACAAGCGGGAAGCGGAAGACGCCTTGCGTGGCGCGGACTTCCCGTTGACTGTCCTGCGCCTGCCCATGGTGAATAGCGAACGCGATCATCATCACCGGCTGCGCCGGTATTTGGGCCGTGTTCGCGCCGGTCTGCCCGTCCTGATTCCCGACGGGCCGCACCTGCCCCTGCGTCACATTTACGGCAAGGATGCCGTCCGCGCGGTTCTGCGGGCGCTGGAGGCAAACATCGACGGGGCGTTCAACGCCGGGCAGGATGAAACGGTGACGATCGACGAATTTCTCGGCAAGATCGGCGCGACCGTGCGACGGGAACCGGCGGCCGAACTGTGGGCAAAGGGCCTGCTGCCCGATTGCTCACCGTTCAGCGAGCCGTGGATGTCGTCGCTCGACAACAGCCTGGGCAAAAAGGTGCTCGGCCTGCGTTACACGCCTTTCGACGAATACCTGCAAGCGCTGCTACGCCAGGCCCTCGGCGAGGAAGAGTTCGGAGGAGGTGCGGCGAATCGAGAAAGCCGCCGCTGAGCCATCGGTCGCCAGCAGCAAGGACTGGAACCTGCCGGCGCCGCGCGGATCGGCCGGCTTGAGATTCCACAAGGGTGTGGAGAGCACCCGGCCGTTTTCGACGGGGAAAAGAGCCGCCGTGCCCATGGAGTCCCGAACCGCCACGCGCACGACGTAGCGCCCTTGCGAATCGAAACCAACGAGATTCGCGGTCTCATTCAATTCGACTGGCGACGGCGGCAGATTCCAGTCGTCCCACCGGGAGATTCTGCCCCGTCCGGCGGCGACGAATTTTCCGTTCGGCGAAACGTGCGCGCCGGCGTAGCCTTCACTGCCCGGAAGGACGGCCACGTCTCCGCCTTGCACAGGATGGACGGCCAAAAACGGTATGCCGTTCGGCTGACTCCGCCAACGCGCGCACACCAGGAGACGTTGGCCATCGGGGAACAGGCGAGCGCTGTCGTAGACGAGACCGCGCGATTGCAACGTCGTCCGTTCGTTGGTGGAGACTTGCACAAGAATCAGGCGGCCGCGATCTTCAGGGTCGATCAGCAAGGCGAGCGATCCATCTGGCGACAGGCTCTGGGCGACGCCCGTTCCCAGATCTCGAATCTGACGCGAATCGCGAAAATAGGCGAACGACCGGTACACGTTCTTCACCGCCTCGGCACTTTCGTCAAACAGCGTGACCGAGCCCCGGGCGGCCATCGCCATCACACGTGTCCAGCCCATGTGCTGCAGGTCGCGCGGGGCCGGTTCCCCCGCGAACGCTAGAGTAGACTCGACGCGCGCCGCGTTCTTGACAAACGCCACCTGCCCGGTACGGTGGACGTCGAATGTGCCGTCCGCCATGCCGGCAAGGCCGACCATGCGGATGTTGCCTGCGCGGTCAGCGGCCCAGAGCGCCGTCGTGGACCCGTCGCGGGAACCGGTGAACCACACCTCCTGGCCGGTGGGGTGCCAGCCGGCGGCGACCATGTGCGGCCAGTCTTCGGTCAACCTGCGAACCGGTTTGCCGCGCTCAAGCATCAGAATGTGGCCCGCCGAATCGCCTTTCACAGGGTGTTCAAGAACCGCCACCGCGCCGTCGGTGGGAGACACCCGCACGGTACTGAGCGAACCGCGCGTGGAATGCATAGTCCGGCCCTTGGGGTACTCGACCCGATCTTCGACGCCATCGCTGCGGACGATCGCGACGTTCTTGCGGTCCAACGCCCAATCGGCGCTGAGCACGTTGTCGTCGATATGCTGGGGCGGGCCGCCTTCGATGCCGGCGCGCACGATTGTGCCGACGGCCGAGACCGAAGGATCGTAGGCGAACAGGACGAGTTCATTGTAGTCGGAAACCGCCGCCACGCCGTAGCCTTCCAAGCCGATGGAAACGGGTTGCGTCTGGTTCAGCCGCTGGTGGAAGGTCTTCCACTTATCTCCCGCCCAACGGGCCGAATAGACTAGCGAGCGGCCATCGTGCGTGAAGAATGCATTCGAGATCGTGCCCTGGCCAAAGCTCAGCTTTCGAAGCCGCACCTCACCCTTGCGGTTTCGATTGATGAAAGCGGTGGCGGCGGCCGATGCGGCGATTGCACCACCGGCGGCCCAAAACCAGCGGCGGCGCGATGGCGGCGGCTCCGAGAGCGGAGGCGCGGGCGCCACGCTCACAAGTACTTCGGTGACGGGCGCCATGAACACGTAGCCGGTGCGGGCGACGGTTTCAATGTAACGGGGCGAATCCGGCGCGTCGCCCAGCGCGGCGCGCAGCCGCTTTACCGCGGTATTGAGGCCGCGTTCGAAATCGACGTAGGTATCGTCGCCCCATAGGCGCTTCTGCAAATCCTGGCGGGAGACGATTTCGCCGGGACGTTCAATCAGCGCCTCCAGCACATCAAGGGGTTGGCCCTGTAACTTCAACCGGATGCCGTGCTTCCGGAGCACACGCACGGTCTCGCTTCTCTCAAAAGAGAACGGCCCGAAGCAATGTACCCTCTGCCCCATGCGAATATATTTTACGCCATGCCAAGCTCTACCGCCTTCACAGGCAATGTCATTTTCCCGGATCGAATCGTTGCCGCCACGGTGATCTGCCGCAACGGCCGCATCGAAGGGATCGCCAAACGCCCCCCGCGAGATTGCCAAGCGGTTATTGACGCTGGCGCGGGCTATATCGCGCCCGGCTACATCGACATACACTTGCACGGCGGCGGCGGCGCAGACTACATGGACGGCAGCATCGACGCGGTGCGCACCGTCAATCGAACCCATCTGCGGCACGGCACGACGACTGTGTTCCCAACCACGACGACGGGCTCACCCGAAGAGATTGAGCGGATGCTGACGGCATGCGATGCCGCGGCGAAGTCGTGGACACCCGGGGACGGCGCACGCATAGCGGGCGTGCATCTGTACGGGCCTTACTTCGCCGGGAACAAAGTAGGCTGCCACTCCCGGAAGGGCCGGCGCGACCCGAGCCCGGACGAATACACACGTTACTTCGCGTCCCGGCTGGTCCGAATCGCCACCTGCGCGGCAGAGTTGCCCGGAGCGGCCGCCTTCTATCGTGCGGCCCGCAGCGCGCGCTGCCTGATCACGTGCGGCCACTCCGACGCCAGTTGGCCGGAGATGGCCGCCGCGTTCGCCAACGGCATGCGACACGTGGATCACTTCTGGTGCGCGATGAGCAGTGTGGCCAGCGTGAGGGCCCGGCTGGGCACGCCGATGCGCGGAAGCATGGAGCAGTTCGTTCTGGCGCAGAAGGCGATGTCGACCGAGGTGATTGCCGACGGGCAACATCTAGCCCCGGAGCTTCTGCGATTTGCCTACGATCAACTCGGCCCATCCCGCCTGCTGCTGGTCACGGATGCGAATCGCGCCGTGGATATGGCGCCGGGACGGTACCGGTTCGGGCCGGTCGAGACGGGTTCATGGTTTGAGAGCAACGGCAAGGTGGGGTTCGTGCCCGGGAGCGGACTGGCATCGAGCGTTATTGGGCTCGACGCGGCGGTGCGCCAGATGCGCCATGCGACGAATGCGCCTTTGGAAGACGTAGTCCGGATGGCGACCTTGACGCCCGCCGAACGGACCGGCATCGCCCGCTCGCGCGGGAGTATCGCCGTGGGGAAACGGGCGGACTTGCTGATACTCGACAAAGCGGTGCGCGTGCGGCAGGTCTTCCTGGATGGGGTGAGGGTCTAAGTCCGGCTTAGCCGAGACGTTCGCGGATAGCATCCGCAGAGCCGCTCCGGTTTGGATTTCCGATTGGCGTCAACCGTCCGCCATTCGCCTTCGCGCTGAAGATAGACTGGTAAGCCTGAAATGAAAACTCTACTTTCGCTCGGTATTTCGGCCGCCGCCTGGGCGCAGGGCTGGACTTCGATGTTCGACGGCAAAACGCTGAACGGCTGGGAACCCTTGGCGACATTCGCCGCGCCGGCCACGGGAGATTGGAAAGTAGCCAACGGCGCGATTGTCTGCGGAGGCAGAACGCCCGGCTGGCTGGCGAGTACGCGGAGCTATAGCGACTTCCGCCTGCAACTGGAGTTTCGCGGAGCGGCCACCGTGAATAGCGGAGTCTTTCTGCGGTCGCAGCGGGAAGGCCAGCCGCACGTCACGGGCTATGAGTTGCAGATCTGGGATATGCAGCCGGCGGGATTCCTGACGGGCAGCCTGGTGGGATCGGTCAAGGCGTCGCCAACGAAGATCAAGGCGAACGAATGGAACTCGTTCGATATCACGGCAAAGGGCGACCACTTCGTGGTGCTGCTGAACGGTGCGAAGGTTCTGGACGTGAAAGAGCCCAAACACAAGTCGGGGCGGATTGGGTTTCAGTGCCAGGCGGATCAGAACATTGAGTTCCGAGCCATCCGCGTACAGCCGCTTAAGTAGCTTTGCTACGGCGTGACGGCGGGCTGCGGCTTGAAGCCGTTGCCACGCAGGAAAGCGCGCGCCTCCTCGGCTTTTTCGATCAGCACGTAAAAGAACGCGCCTGTGCGTTTCGACGGAAACAGAAAACCGCCGCGATACTCGTCGGCCTCGACATAATAGTCCCAGCCGGCGCCAGTCAGAAGCTCTTCCAACTCCAGCGCGTCGGCCAGTTTTCTGGCGATGTAGATCAGGTCCATCTCCCGGCCGTCGAAGAAGGTATCTTCCTGGCGCATGGATTACTTGACGATCATGCCGGCCGCTCGCTTCTTGAACGCGTCGGCGGCGCCTGGGTCGTTGCGGTTGATGTACTCGGCGTAGCGGCGAGCCACGGTTTCGAGGTTTCGATAAAGACCCGGATTACTGAACGCTTCGCGCATCTCCTTCAGGAATGGCTCGATGCGAACATAAACGAGAAACAGCTCGCCGCCGCTTTGAAAATAAAGCTCTTCGTTCAGCACTCCGGACGTGATGAAGCTGGCGAGCATCTCATAGTAGGTAGACACCTGGCGGAAGAAGGCGTTCTCGTCGGTGCCGATGGGACACAGCGCGCGCTGCCCGGCCAGGGTTTCCGCCTGGAACTTCGCAGCGAACCATTTGCGCGCTTCGCGCATGCGGTCCTCGCGGCGAATCTCGTAGAGCCTCAGGATGAGGTTGGCGTCGTCGTAGGTGGAAGGCGTGGGCATAGCTGAAGTATTCAGCTTACGATACGATGATTCCCGATGACCAGACGCACCTTTCTCGCCTCCTCCGCGGTTGCGGCCGCAGTGGCGGACCGCCCGCATATCATTCTCTGCATGGGGGACGACCACGGCTGGAACGAGACCGGCTACAACGGCCACAAATACGCAAAGACTCCGGTGTTGGACGAGATGGCGGCGCGCGGTTTGCGTCTGGATCGATTCTACTCCGCGCATCCAAACTGCTCTCCCACGCGCGGCAGCATCATGACGGGACGGCACCCGAATCGTTATGGTACGTTCGCGCCCGGATGGTCGATCCGGCCCGAGGAGATAACGATCGCTCAACTGCTGCGAGGCGCCGGTTATGCGACCGGACACTTCGGCAAGTGGCATCTAGGCCCGGTGAAGAAGGAGTCGCCGGTCTGTCCGGGCGCGATGGGTTTCGACGAGTGGCTCTCGCACGACAACTTCTACGAGATCGACCCGTGGCTGGCCCGCAACGGTGCGGCGCCGGAACAGATCAAGGGCGAGAGTTCGGAGATCGTGGTCCGAGAGGCGCTCCGCTTCATAGGCGCGGCGAAGAGACCTACTTTCACGGTCATTTGGTTCGGCTCGCCGCACGCCCCCTACGTGGCGCGGGAGCCGGAGCTTTCGATGTACTGGGACTTGCAGGAACCCATTCGCTCGCGGATGGCCGAGATTACGGCGCTCGACACCGCGATGGGGCAGTTGCGCGCGGGGCTGACGAAGCTCGGCATTCGCGACAATACTCTGCTGTGGTACTGCGGTGACAACGGCGTTCCGCAAGACGGCATCGTCGACATCCCGTTCCGAGGCGCGAAAGGACAGGTCTACGAGGGCGGCGTGCGAATTCCAGGCCTTATCGAGTGGCCGTCGCGCATCCGGAAAGGCCGGGCGACACCGGTCGACGCGGTGACTTCCGACATTCTGCCAACGCTTTGCGATCTGACGGGCGTGGCTCCGCCCAAGCGGCCGCTGGACGGCATCAGCCTGCGTCCGCTGATTGAAGGACGCATGAATGCGAGGCCGAAGCCGATCTTTTTCTGGGAGTTCTCATTCAACCGCCCGGCGGTCCGCTCCCTGAAGCCGTACATCGATCCGCCGCTGCAGGTGGGAACCACGCCAACGGCCACGCAGCGAGACGGAAAACTGACTCGAGATTTCCTGAACTATCGATTCGAAGCGGTTTCGGACGCCGATTTGGCCGGGCCGGCGGCGATGGTTGGGCCACGCCACAAACTGGTAGTTGACGGAGCGGTCCGGCGAAACCAGCAGGGATCGACACGGGAACTGTTTGCGCTCGCTACTGACCGGCGCGAGGCTTCCGACCTCAGCGGGTCGAACGGCGCGCAGGTGGAGGCCATGGAGAAGTCGTTGCGGGAGTGGCAGCGTTCGGTGCTGCGTTCGCTCACGGGCGCAGACTACACTTCGGCGCGGTAACGATAGCCACTGGCCCGCTGGGATGCTCCTAGAATTTCAGCCGGATTCCCGCCCAAGCCGCGCGCGGCGCGCCCGGCGCGAAAAACGTTGCATGAATCAGCGGAAATTCGCCGTTCACCGCGGGCAGCGGACGCGCCAGAAAGTTGCCATTCGGAGCGAATCCTGTGGCACCCAGCTGCGCGCCGGTATAGTAGCGGCGATCCAGCAGATTGTTCGCCTGGACGAATAGCTGCACACGCCCAAGCTGGTATTCCGCCGTTGCGTTCACGACGCCGTAGCCGGGCGACGATCCTGGCCCGATGAAGGTCCGGCCGTTTGGCTGATGCAGACCGTTTTCGTTCCCCCGCGCCAAAGAGGACGACGCCGCGAACGTGTGGGCGCTTAGCCGGAGCCGGCGCGTTGCCTGCACCTCGACGAACGCCTTGAGCAGATTGCGCGGGATAAGCGGAATTCGATCTCCGGCCTCGATCTCGATGATCTCGTCGCCGTTCGTACTGTTCGAAGCTCCGTTCACCTCCTGTTCGGACTGATAGGTGGCATCGAGAAACGTATAGCCGCCACCGAAGGTTGCGCGGCCTGCGCGGGTCCGGGCATTGATCTCGACACCCCGCCGAAGCGTTTTGCCAAAATTCGAAAAGTATCCGAAGCCGGTCTGTTCGGAAGCGACGAAGAGAATGTCGTCGTAGTTCGCGGCGTGGAAATACCCCGCGCTCCACTGGGTTCCTCGCTCGGCGGAGCCGCGTACGCCGAATTCGTAAGTCTTCGTGACCACCTGCCGCAGGGGCGGGTCGCCCGCCAGTGCGTTCGGGAGGCGACAGGGGGTTTCCGGGTCGGCGCAGCCGAGTTCAATGGACGTAGGCGCGCGATTCCCTTCGGTGTAGCCACCATAGAGAGTCACGCCGCCTCCAAGTCTGCGGGTCGCACCAATCGCCGGGTTGAAGCGATTGAAGCTGTGCCGGCCGGTTAAGGACCCCGTACCGGCCGCGGGCCGAATGCGGTCGCGGTTGTCGACGGTCGTGTGGTTAAAGCGGCCGGAGAGCGTGATGTTCGCCGCCCCCCAGCGGATCGTATCCGTGGCGTAGGCGCCGCCGCTGTGGATGCGTCCGCTTAAGTTCACGCGGGTATCGTATGGTTCGCCGTCTTCCTCACCGCCGGTCACGCCGTCGCCAAACGCGCCGGTGCCGGAGATCGTCTTGTCGGGATTCAAAAAGCCAAGCTCGCTCGACTGAACGAAATTCACGGAGTTGCCATCGTAGGCGCCGCCAGCCGTGAACTGGTGCCGAGCCGAGTAGCGGCTAAGTTGCGCGCCGAATCCAAAATTCCGCTGCTGCGACGCTGTGCGGTTCAGCAGTCCGTTGCACTTTTCAGCGGGTTCGTCGACGAGCAGAACATTCGCTAGACACCGCCAGAATGGAAACGGCGTATTGGCCGCCGTGGCGCCGGCCGTTGGAAATCCGCGATAGCCGGCTTGGGTGAGCGCTCGCTGTTCCGCGGCATTCGGTTGATAGACGGATTGATCCAGAGAATCGTCGTTCAGATCTCCATTCAATGTGCGCGTACGGATGTACCGGAAGTACGCGTTCGCGTTGAAGAGCAGCTTCGGCGTCAGTGTGCGATTGATGCTTAGATTCGAGAACAGCGAGCGGTTCGCGGTGACGTCCGGCTTGGTGTAGACGCTGGAGTAGTCGCGCTCCAGGAACTTCTGCTCCTGCAACCCGTTCCCGATCAGTGCGTTGTTCGCATACGCGAGCGATAGGTTCACGCTGCCCTTACCAGCTTTGCCGAAGAACTGCCGGACGTTCGAGGGCGAGGACTCGCGCCAACCGTCTTCAAAGAACAGACTGTTGCCGGTATACCAATTCCAACCGTTCGCGGCTGCGCCGCCGTGTTCGAAGTCCGCCATCTTGCGGCCGAAGGCGCCGCCGGTCAAGGTGAGTGATGTGCCGGCGTGATCGGCGCCATCCTTCGTGCGCATCGAGATCGCGCCGCCCAGCGTGTTGAGTCCGAATAGCGGGTTAGAGCCAGGCACAACCGCGACCTCAGCGATGACCAATTTTGGCAAAAGATCCCAACTGACAACGTCGCCGAACGGTTGATTCAGGCGAACGCCGTCCATATATATGGAAAGGCCCTGCGGGGTTCCAAGCAGCGGCGAAGCGGTGTAGCCGCGATAGTTCAGATCCGCCTGCATGGGATTGCCCTGCACCTCATTGATGTACACGCTCTGCAGCGACTGGCTGAGATAGTTGGAGAGATCGAGAGTGCCGGCCATGTCCTTCGCGGTCGCGGTCTGAGCAGGAGCGGGAATCTCGTTCAGATCCCGGTTCAAGCCGGCCAGCGGCGTGACACTCACGACGTTCACGCTCTGGGACGTAGCGCCCACTCGCAGCACAATCGCGCGGCTGACGGGAGCGCCCTCGCCCAATTCGACGATTTCGGAATGCGCCGCGAAACCATCCCGGGAAACGCTGAGCCGGTAGCGGCCCGCGGGAAGATCCCGTAACTCCGCTTTCCCATCGCGAGCGGTGCGAAACGCGCGGCGAACGGCTACGGACTGCAGTGTACCGGAAGCTTCCACCGGCGAAACGGATTCGTCGGTGACAGAAAGCTGAAGGACGGCCATCGCCAACAGGCCGAACGAAAAGACCATATATCTACATTCCTTGGATGATGGAATTGTTCAGGCTAAATTGGAAAGGTGATGCGTTTTGGAATTCTACTGGCGGCGCTGCTGGCCGGCTGCGCAACGAAGCCGGAGGGACCCGCTCGATTCGTTGGAACGCCCGTCGCCGTGCCGCCCCCCCTAGGCCTGCCCGCGGTTCCGAGCGTTACGGCCGAAGGTGTCGCGCTCGGCAAGAGGCTATTCTTTGAGACGAAGCTGTCGGCCGATGGCTCCATCTCCTGCGCGAGTTGCCATGACCCAAAGTTTGGCTTCGCCGATCCGCGCCAGTTCTCAGTGGGAGTTGGCGGAAAGACCGGAAATCGCAACGCGCCGCCGGCGCTGAATGCCGTCTTTCACTCCTCGCAGTTTTGGGATGGCCGCGCGGCCACGCTGGAGGAGCAGGCCCTGGGGCCGATCGCAAATCCCGTGGAAATGAACCTGCCGCATTCCGAAGCCGTCAAGAGATTAGCGGCCGACCCGGAGTACGCTCGGCTGTTCACGGCAGCCTTTGGCCAGGGCGCGGTCACAATCGAGAAGACAGCCATGGCGATCGCCAGTTTCGAGCGAACGCTGCTGAGCGGAGACTCTCCGTTTGACCGCTATCAGTATGGCGGGGATAAGAACGCGATGAGCGCGTCCGCAATTCGCGGCCTCGCGATATTCAAGGACGCAAAGCGAGGCAACTGCGTGGTTTGCCATACGATCGGCGAGCGGGCCGCCACGTTTAGCGACGGCAAATTCCACAATCTCGGCGTGGGCCTGAATGCACAAGGTGAGTTGGCCGACCTGGGCCGCTTCCAGGTGACCAAATTGGATGCGGATCGCGGAGCGTTTCGAACCTCGACACTCAGAAACCTCGCGCAGACCGCGCCCTACATGCACGACGGCAGCCAAAAGACTTTGAAGGATGTCGTGGATTTCTACGTTGGCGGCGGCAGCTCAAATCCGTATCTGGACAAAGAGATTCGCGAACTCAAGCTAAGTGGAGCCGAGCGGGCCGACTTGATTGCATTCCTGGAAGCGTTGACCGGTGGCGCGCCTTCTCTATGAAACCCGCCATCGCTGTGTTGCTGATCCTCACGGGCTGCACCACCAAACCGCTGGCGGATCCCGCCCCACAATACTTTGAGGCCGATCCCGCCACGGCGGCAACGGTCACGGGAAAAGTCTCGTTTCGCGGAAAGCCGCCCAAAATGGCGCCGTTGCGGATCGACGAAGATCCGGTGTGCTCGAATCTGAACCCAAAGGGATTGCTGGACGAATCCGTCGTCGTAAGCCGCAAGGGCGAATTGGCGAATGTATTCGTGTACGTGAAGACAGGCCTGGAGGGCAAGCGGTTCGCGCCTCCGGCAGGGCCGGCGACCATCGACCAACGGAACTGCCGCTTTGCGCCGCGCGTCCTGGGAGTCCGGGTGGGACAGACGATTCGCGTTCTAAACTCCGATCCGCTCACCCACAACATTCACCCGCAGCCAAAGGAAAGCCGGGAGTGGAACCAGAGCCAGCCCGAGGGCGCGCCAGCCCTGGAACGGAAGTTCGTGCGCCCGGAAATCATGCTGCGTGTAAAGTGCAACGTGCATTCCTGGATGCGCGGCTACTGGTCGGTGCTGGAGCACCCGTACTTCGCGGTCACCGGTCCGAACGGCGAATTCCGGATCACCGGCCTGCCGCCGGGCAAGTACATTTTGGAGGCCCGGCATGAGAAGCTAGGCATTCAAGAGTTGGCCGTGGAAGTGGCGCCAGCGGCGTCACAGTCCGTGGCATTCACATTTGAGGGAGCGAAACCGGAATGAGAAATCACGGGCTGTTGGTTATTGCGGTCTGCCTGGGCGGCTGCACGACTTCGCCTCCGGCGGCCCCGCCCGCTGCGGCGAAGACCGGCGGCTACCGCGTCTACGTGACGAACGAAAATTCCGGAAACGTGACCGTGATCGATTCCAGCACGATGGCCGTGGAAACGACGATCGAGGCCGGCAAACGGCCGCGCGGCATTCACGCAAGCCCGGACGGAACGCTCATCTACGTTGCTCTGAGCGGTTCGCCACCCGCGCCCCCAGGCGTGGACGAGAGCACGCTGCCGCCGCCGGACAAGAGCGCGGACGGAATCGGCGTGATCGACGTCGCGCAGGGGAAGGTCGTTCGCACTATCAAGGCCGGCTCGGACCCCGAGCAGTTCGACCTGTCGAAAGACGGCAAAACACTCATCGTTTCCAACGAAGACGACGGGGTCGCAAGCTTCGTCGATCTCGGCGAAGGCAAAGTAACCACCTCCGTCAAGACTGGCGACGAACCCGAGGGCGTAACGGTGAGTCCGGACGGCAAGCTTGTCTATGTGACCTCCGAAGACGAAGGCACCGTAACGGTGATCGACATGGCGGCGAAGAAGGCCCTGAAGACAATCAAAGTAGGCCGGCGTCCGCGCTCGATCGCGTTCCTGCCCGACGGCACACGGGCCTACGTGACGAACGAAAACGACGGCGTCGTGTCGCTGATCGATTCGACCAAACACGCGGTTCTGAAGGAAATCCGCACGGGTGAGGCGGGCAAGTCGAAACCGATGCACGCTGTGTTGTCGCCTGACGGCGGAAGGCTCTATGTCTCCACCGGGCGCGGAAAGTCCGTGGCGATCATCGACACGAAAACGAATGAGTTGGAAGCTTCGATCGAGATCGGTACCCGCCCGTGGGGCATGGCTCTATCGCCGGACGGCAAGACGCTGTTCGCCGCCGACGGACCGGCGAAGAGCCTCGTGGTTGTGGACCTGGCGTCGAAATCCGTGACGAAGAAGATACCCGCGGGCGATGGGCCGTGGGGGGTGCTGGTGCTGCCGAAAAAGTAGGCGCTACGCCTCGGCCAGTTCCAATGCGCTCGCAGTGAAGTAGGCACAATCCGGATGGTGGAACACCAGCGCACTCACGCTGGCCTCCGGATCCATCATCATGCCCTCGGTCAAGTGAACGCCGATATCCTCGGGCTGGATCAGCTTCCAAAGGCCCTGTTGGTCGTCAAGGTTCGGACAAGCCGGGTAGCCGAAGCTATAGCGCTTGCCCCGGTACCGGCTGGTAAACCGCTCCTGCATCGTCATGCCCGGGGCATCGGGGAAACCCCAATCCTCGCGGATGCGGCGATGCAGCCACTCGGCGGCGCCCTCGGCCGTTTCTATGGCCAGCGCCTGCAGCGCGTGCGCCTTCAGGAATTCGCCATTCGCTTTCGCCTGCTCGCTGCGCTCCCGGATTCCTTCGCCCGCAGACGTGACGAACAGGCAAATGCTATCGCGGCGTCCATCCTCCGCCGCCGGAAGAACATAGTCGCTCAGGCACAGTCCGTCGTCTTTCGGCTGCCGGCCAAACGAGAAACTGTGGGCGGCGTTCGGTTCGTTGTGATGGAACAGGTGTATCGTGTTGCCCGCGCGCTCCACATCGAAGAACCGCCACACGGCGCGGACCTTCATGAACCCGGTGGCCCACTGCTTCACGTCCTCCACCTGGTTGAAGAGTTCCATCGCCTTCGCGTCGCGCTCCGTCAGCAACTTTTCGAAATTGCCCTTGAATCCGAGATGCCGGCCGTAGAGCATGAACGGGTTGATGTAGTTCCAAACCTCAGCCAACTGGGGCACGTCACGCTTCTTGCGATCTCCATAGGGAACGGCCGGAACAGGAATATCGATCCGGACTTTGGCCGACCGCCGGTCCGAAGTATTGACCGCAGGTTCGACAACAGGCGCGGCGGGAACCTCTGCAGCGGACCAGGTAGCGGCGGCGAGAGCCGCCTCGCGCGATTCGGCCGTGGAGATTTCGTTCATCACGCGAAGGCCCGTCATCGCGTCCTTGCAATAGAACGTCGGCGCCTGATACTCCGGTGCGATCCGGGTCTTGGCGAACTTCTCGCTGAGCGCGGCGCCGCCAACCAGCAGCGGAACTTGAATCCCCATCGCCCGGAAATCGCCGGCCGTCAGCATCATCTGCTGCGTCGACTTCACTAACAGGCCGGAGAGTCCGATCGCATCCGGTTTGTGTTCGTTGTAGGCTTTGATCAGTTCATCGGACGGCACCTTGATGCCGAGATTGACAACTGTGTAGCCGTTGTTCGCCAGAATAATCTCGACCAGGTTCTTTCCGATGTCGTGGACGTCGCCTTTCACCGTGGCCAGCACGATCTTCGCGCGCGCCGCGGTGTCGGACTTCTCCATGAACTGTTCCAGATGCGCCACGCCGGTTTTCATCGCCTCGGCGGACTGCAGCACCTCGGCGACGATCAACTCATTGTTGTTAAAGAGCCGTCCGACTTCATTCATCCCGGCCATCAGTGGACCGTTGATGATCTCCAGCGGCGCCAGGCCTTCGGCGAGTTTCTTGTTCAGATCGTCGACCAAACCGTCTTTCGAGCCTTGGATGATATAGTTGGCCAAGCGTTCGTCGAGCGGCAGGTCCGCTTGCGACGCCTTCTGCTTGGGGCCCGCTTTCCGGAAGTGCTCCGTGATCGCCGCAATGTGGAACTGGTTCACGGCGATTTTCTGGTCGCGGGACTGTTCGCGCCAATCCTCGGGGACTCCATGCATCGACGCGGGCGGCGTGTTGAATAACAGGTGCTCAGCCAGACGCCGTTCGTCCTCTGGGATCGAGGCGAAACGCTCCAGCTTTTCCGCGTTGACGATTGCGAGATCCAGACCGGCCTTCGTGCAGTAATACAGAAACACGGAGTTCACGATTTCGCGAGCCGAAGCGGGCAAACCAAATGAGATATTGGAAACACCCAGAACGGTCTTGACGTGCGGGATCGCCGCCTTGATCAGCCGCAGAGACTCAATCGTTTCCACCGCTCCGCCGATGTAATTCTCGTCGCCGGTCGCGCATGGAAATACAAGCGGATCGATGATGATATCTTCCGGCGGAATCCCGTATTTTTCGCTGGTCAGCAACTCCACGGATCGCTGCGCCACGGCAAGTTTGCGCTCGCGGGTAA
>Ga0194122_10001665_pt1 | contig 26356 bp, 22 predicted proteins | sample TA2MahCa10mmetaG_FD_155487 | JGI IMG/M metagenome (GOLD analysis project Ga0194122, IMG submission 155487) | Freshwater microbial communities from Lake Tanganyika, Tanzania - TA2015021 Mahale Deep Cast 10m | ecosystem: Environmental > Aquatic > Freshwater > Lake | place: Tanzania: Lake... | reverse complement strand
CGTTCTATCGGGACGTCCTTGGTTTCACCGTGACTGCCGACGATCCCTTCGGCACCGTCATCGACCTGAACGGCATCACGCTGCGCATCACGCCCATCGCGGACTACACGCCGCACGCCCACACGGTGCTCGGCTGGCAGGTGCTGGACATCGACGCCGCGATCGATGCACTTGCCGCGAAAGGGGTGAAGATGATCATCTATCCGGGCTTCGGGCAGGATGAGAAGGGCATCTGGACCTCGCCGGACGGCGAGGCGAAGGTGTCATTCTTCCATGACCCCGATGGTAATGGCCTGAGCCTGACCCAAACCTGAGCAGCAGGCGTCGTCAAAGCATGGAGTGGACCGCGTCATGACAGAGTTGGGCGAGTCGACGGCCGTCTCGGTTCGTGATCTGCCGGCGGATGCCTCGATACCGACCCGCGTCGTGTTCTGGGTCTTGCAGCCAGCCCTGTGGCTTGCTGTGCTGGCGGCCTGGGTGATGGATCCGGAGAACCCGGCGCTCTTCGGCCTGACCTTTCTCGGGGTCCACTCGGTGCTGGGTGCACTTGAGTACCGCATTCCGGCGAGGCGCCATTGGCGCCATCCGATGGCCGAGAAGATCGCCGTCATCGGCATCGCTATCGTCACATTCATGGTTGGCGGCGCAGCGGCCGGTCTCTACGAGACCTATCTGACCGCGCCACTCGACACGCTGCGCATGTCCCTGGGGCTCGATCTTTGGCCCCACCACTGGCCGCTCATCCCGCAGGCGCTGTTGGTGTTCTTTTCAAGCGAGTTGATCTGGTACTGGATGCACCGCGCGGAGCACCGTTGGGTGCCCGTATGGCGGCTGTCGGGACATGGAGCGCACCATGCGTTCAAGAAGCTGAACGCCATCAATGCGGGAGCGAACCATCCGATCGAGCTGTTCTTGATCGTGCTGCCCTCGATCCTCGTCGATCTGCTCTTCGGCGTGGGTGTGGCGGCCTACGGTGCGGCGTTGTTGACGGTGGTGCAGACGGCGGTCGTGCACAGCAATCTGCACCTCAACGCTAGCGGCGTCGGTTGGCTCTTCACCACCAACGCCTGGCACATCCGGCACCACTCGGCTGACCTTGCCGAGAGCAACACCAATTACGGCTGCGCCGTGATCGTCTGGGACCGGGTGTTCGGCACCTTCGGCGACAGCCCGGTGATCGAGGTCGGTGTGGGTCCGCGGGAGCCGACCACGCTGGAGAAACTGTTGATGCCGATCCGCGAGCCTGCCGGTGGCGTCATCGCGCCAACGCGGCGATCCTCGCGGTGAAACCTGCCGGATAGCGTCGCAGCGCCGCTCGGCCATGGATGGCCCCGAGTCAATCTCACCCTCTCCGCGGATGCATCACGCTGCGCGCTTTGCCGCAGATTTGACACCCCGCAACGTCTTGGACTTCTTCAGCCCCAATCTGGTTTGCCAAAGATCATAGGCAGTCTGTTGCGCAAGCAACACCTCGGCGGCACCGCCGCGATCGCGCCCGAGCCAGCGTTCGATGCGTAGCGCCATCGCCGGACTGATGGCGCCACGACCGTTGAGTACCTTCGAGAGGGTTGTGCGGGTCGACGCCAAGTTGAGCGGCCGCTTCGCCGACCTGCAAGCCCTCTCCGGAGGACCCTTAATTCGAACCCTGAAACCCCTCCAAAGTCAGGGGTTCAGTGGACCAGAGACAGTTGATGCTTTAAAACAGGTCGCCCGCCATCCCTTCCTGATCAACCGTCGCAATGCTTCGTCATCGACCAGCGCAATGGCCTCTTCAAAACTGAACCAGCTGATCGCTGTGGATTCGTCGGCGTTCAAGGTGAGGCGTTGTGGGTCCTCCGCCACCATCAAAAATCGCAGATCGAGATGATGGTGGGCCTCATCGCCCCGCGCCGGAATGAGATGGACATCCACATCGAGCAACGTTGGCGTCGAGTCGTAGAGGCGCACCTCGCAACCGGTCTCCTCGCGCGCTTCGCGCAGCGCGGTGACATGCATGAACCCGCCGTCGTCCGGCTCGGCGTGTCCGCCCGGCTGCAACCAGCGACCCAGCTTGGCGTGATTGAGGAGCGCGATCTTGCCGGCATCGACATCTACAACGAGTGCGCTGGCGGTGAAGTGCGCCTCGGGCTGATGCCGCGACAACGGCTGCTCGAGGCGCGGCAGGAGGCGGCGCATCTCGGCCAGGCTGCGTGCTTCCTCGGTATCCGCCGGTTGATGCGCGTCGAGCAGGGTTTTCAAATGAATGATGGCGTCGCGCATCGCTTCCCCCGAGTGTGCTGTGGATATGCTACCTCCTCGACAGAACTGATCGAATGCTTCAAGGCCTAAGGCCGCGGCGCTGGTTACGGGCTCTGCCCGACCCATCAATCACTCCGGGCTGAAAATCTTTGAGTCGGTCAACATCGGGTGATTGAACTCGACTCGCTCGCCGGCACGGCGGCCGGGCACCAAAAGCAGTCGCGCAGAGAGCGGCTTCGAGTAGCGTACCGAGAGTGCGGCGACGTCGCCGAGAATCCGGGCGATGGCGTCTACAGGCAAATCGCCTGGCAAGGGCACGACATCGAGGCCGGTGCCGCAAACAGACGAGTAGAGCAGCAGTTCAGACAGGCCGTACCGCCCCTCCGACGCGCGCTCTGCCAAAACTTTGTCTTCGACCACCGGGAGCATCAGACCGGAATACCCGCAAGTTTTGACCTTGAGGGTTTTCAACCCTGAGGTGATCGCGGCACAGGCCGCAAGCGTGGATGCTGACCCGAAGGGTTTACCCGTGAGCGCCTCGATAGCTTTGCCAATGCTGGCATCGAGACCGGGCGCGGGGGACGCATCGATCCCTGCGTAGCGCAGACGGTGAACGTCGGCTAATTCGCGAGCTTTTGACTCAATGGGTAACAGCGCTGCGTCGAGTGAGGCCTTGAGACGTGTGCTCGCGTCGGCGATGTCTGCTGAATCCGAAAAAACCTTACTCAAAAGATTGGGTGTCTCGAGTCCGATGCCGAAACTGTCTTCTCCCGAATGCCAGGCCGCAGGAAAAAACGGTGTGTCGGCGGGTATGCAGGCACTCGCCACAAATCGGAAGTTGTCCTGTCCGCTGATGCTGCCGCGAGACAGCGCTGCCATGACCTCGGCAGCGGTCAGGATCGCTTTGCGGTGTATGCCCGTTCCCGCTGAGGCTACCGCCACCGAGAAGTTCGTTCTCGCTGTAGCTCCGATCAACTTGCGGGCCCACTCCGCCATCGCCGCAACACTTTCATCGCGGTTGATCACGGGGCCGAGCGCGAGTCCAACTCCGTTTTCGACAGCGAGTGCATCGAGTTTTACGAGTGCCGCAATCGATGAGTCGCTTTGCCAATCCGGCAAATATTCGGCGAGCGGTTGCGTGGCAAGCCGCACGCTCTGAACGATGTGTCCGCTTGCTTCGAAAGCGGCCTTGATGCGCTTCAGGGTCTGCAGCGTCGCGCGGATGCGAGCAACATCGTTGGCTGAAGACAGCGAGATTCCCGCGGTGATCGTTCTTATGCGGAGAAGCGGCGGCTCTGCCGATACCGCAATGGAATTGGCGAAACCGAGCGAGGCGGCTGTTCCGCCAAGGGCGATGAAGTGTCGCCGAGAGAGGCGCGTCATTGGGCGCCAAACTTGAACTGGGTGGCCGCGTAGGCGATCGCCCCGAAGAACGCCCAAGCGATCACGATCATCCATTCCATCGGGATGAGCGCCGAGGGCGACCCCGGGAGGTAGAGAAGCCCTAGCGCCGCGCAACAACCGACACCCAGCCAGCCGATCGCAAGTCCGAAAGGCTGGAGTCGAAAAGGTCGCGGCATTTCGGGCTCGCGATACCGCAGACGCACGAAGGACACCGCCACCAGAAGATAGGCGATGACCGCACCGAAGCTGCCCGCATTCACGAACCAGGTCAGCGCATTGCGTCCGAGCAGGGGCGCAAGAAAGGTCAAGATGCCGATCAAAATAATTGCGGCATGAGGTGTACGGTAGCGCGGATGCAATTTTGCAAGGAACTGCGGCAGCATGCCGCTTTGCGCCATGGCGTAGATCGCACGACTGCCACCGATAATGAAGGCGTTCCAGCTGGTCACGATGCCCGCGATGCCACCGATCACGATTACCGCGGCTCCCGATTTGCCGAGCACGTTCGCGGTCGCATCGGCAGTGGTGAGTTTCGAAGATTGAAGAGTTGCATCGTCGGCGAGGAAGGCGACGCCGGCCACGACCACGCAGTACCAAACGATGGCCATGCAGACCGAGAGAATCGTCAGCGTGCCGAGTTCACGGTGAGGCAGGTCGACTTCCTCGGCAATTTGCGGGATGACGTCGAACCCGACAAAGAAAAAAGGCAGCATCGTCACGACGGTGATGACGCCCGCCACACCCGAAACGAAAAAAGGATCGATGTTGGAAATCGAGCCGCCAATCGAGGCGCCTGTGATCAGCACGAGGCCGCTGGCGACGATCATCAAGGTCACCACGATCTGCACTACGGCCGATAGCTTGATGCCGATGACATTGACTACGGTCAGCAACACTGCGGTGACGCCACCGACGAGGGCCCAACCCAGATAAACATCATATTCGGCGACCCGCCAAAGAAACAGGTGCGACAAATTGATATCGAAGTAATCGACAACCGAGGCAAGCGCGACCGCCTCGAAACAGCAGATCGAGATGTAGACGAAAACGATGGCCCAGGTACAGATGAATGAGCCGGTACGTCCCAAGGCTCTGAGACTGTACACATGCTCGCCACCCACCTCGGGCATCGCCGCTGCGAGTTCAGCGTAGAGCAGGGCGACGATCAGCATCACTGAACCGGCGATCACGAATGCGAGGATGGACCCCAAGCTGCCGGCGCGCAGGATCCATGTGCCCGAGAGGGCGACCCAGCCCCAGCCGATCATAGCGCCGAAGGCCAAAGCCAAGACGTCCTTGCGCGTGAGTACGCGGGCTAAGCCCTGATCACCGGACATGATGCACCACCCCCGTTCGCTCGACAGTCTGAGCGAGCGTAACTAATATCGTTGGAGTTCTCAAATATCGTTTTTTAAAATACTATTATATGCAGTGTAATGTATTGCATCAGACGATTGGAGTGTGCCTGATCATGCCGCTAAAAAATTTTTCTATTCTCCTCCTGATCTTGGTATGCGGTTTGGCCGAGGCGGCCAGCGAGACACCGCAGACTTTTGAACACAGCAACATTGCGGGCGTGACCGAGCGATTCCGCAGTCTTGATGTCTACGCCGAGGGTCGTCCGGAGCGATCACCAGTCGTTGTGTTTGTTCACGGGGGCGGGTGGGTAAACGGCAACAAAGACAGCGTGCAGCGCGCGCCTCGATTCCTGCAGCATTTCAGGCAGGGCAACATGGTGGTGGTGAGTGTCGGTTTGCGCCTCGTGAACAATGCAGACTCGCCAGGCACAAGCTTCCGCGAGCAAGCGGCGGACATCGCTGCGGCGTTGAAGTGGGTCAGGGACAACATCGACGAGCATCGGGGCGACCCTGAGAAAATTTTCCTGATCGGTTATTCGGCGGGGGCGCATCTGGTCGCCTTGGTCGGCACCGATGCCACGTACTTGCAGGCGCATGGGTTGGCGCCTTCGTTCCTGCGGGGAGTCATCTCGCTCGACGTGAACGCTTATGACATCCCTGCTGCGATTGTCGAAGGGCCCTCGCTCGGCGTACCGGTAAGTCCGGCGAACCTGCGCCGCGTGTTTGGTTCAGATATCGAATCGCAGAGGGCGGCCTCGCCCATTTTTCACGTGGCGCCCGCACGGAAATATCCGCCCATGCTGATCACCTATGTCGGCGTGTTCGACACCAGTCCCGAGGGCGTCTTCAATCAGACTCTCACCCAAGTGCAGTCGGAGCGGTTTGTCGCAGCGCTGAGAAAGACTGGCGCTGATGCAGAGACCTTCGGGAACCTCGCGCAGTCGCATCGCGGCATCATGCGCGACCTCGGTATGCAGGGTGATGGGTTGACCGCGGCAATCGATCGCTTCATCGAGCGACTCAAAAAGTGATCGATAGATTGCCTATTCCGCGAGTACGCGGCTCCGGCATTTCGCCAAAGATCAGGGCTCTCGCCGCCGCGTTCGCCATCGGTGTGGCCTGCGCATCGGCGAGCGGTGCTGAAGCCGCCGAGTCACCTTCTCCTGCCGACGCGGTTTATCTCAACGGGCGTTTCTACACGGTCGATGAAACACTCAAGTGGGCAGATGCTGTGGCCGTTCGCGGCGGCCGTTTCATTGAAGTGGGTGGCCGTGATGCGGTGCTGCCCTGGATTGGCAAACAGACACGGGTGGTCGATCTTGGCGGCCGAATGGCCATGCCGGGCATCCATGACCTGCACATCCATGCGCTCGACGGGGCGCTGCCGATGCGGTTTGCTTGTCCCTTTCGCGCCGAAAACCTTGAAGAGGTTGTCGCCAAAATCAAGGCGTGTACCGCGACCCAGCCCCCCGGTGAATGGATTCGCGGCGGATTCTTCAACGTCAGGCTCCTCGACGCACGACCGTCTGTCGATCGCGCGCTTCTCGATGCCGTCGCACCGAATCACCAGATCGTTCTGCGCAGTGCCGGCGGCCATGCGTCGTGGGCGAACAGCGCTGCATTGCGGGCGGCGGGCATAGACCGCAACACGCCCGACCCCGTCGGCGGCGTTATCGGTCGCGATGCCACAACGGGTGAGTCCAACGGGCTGCTCTTCGAAGCGGCGACGCAACTGGTACAGCGCGCCATTCCCGACTACACACCGGCGCAGAATGTGGAGGCGGTGGCGGCGCTGGCGCGCGACCTGAACCGACGCGGGGTGACGTCGATCAAGGATGCCGCAGCGTCAGAGAGTGAACTACGCGCCTTTCTCGCCACCGATCATCGCGGTTTGTTGACGCTACGCGTCGCGACGGCCCGTACGCTGCGTACCGGCTTGGGTTCGATGGATGAGCAACTGGCTGAGGTTATCAACCGGGAGCAATACCGCACGGCGCGCATCAACCCTGACTTTGCAAAGATTTTTGTCGACGGCTCCGCGGGCGCAAGACGCGCGGCATTTCTGGACCCGTACGAGAACGATCCGCAGCAGAGAACCGATTATCGCGGCGAGTTTCTCGTGCCCCGTGAACTCCTCAAAGAATATGTGGCTCGACTCGACAAGGCGGGTGTTTCGGTCAAGATGCACTGCGGTGGTGACGCCGCACGACGAGCGGCGCTCGACGCCATTGAATACGCACGCCGAACCAACGGCGATTCGGGGATACCGCATGAGATCGCGCATCCGGCGCTTTTGCATCCTGATGACATCCCGCGTTTTCGATCGATCAATGCGATTGCGGATCTGACGCCTGTCGCCTGGTACCCGAACGCCATCATCGCGCAGCTGACATTCGCGCTCGGTGAGGAACGGGGGCGCAGGCTCTGGCAAATCAGGACGATGGTCGAAGCCGGTACAACCGCCGTGTATGGCTCTGATTGGCCCGGCGCCGGACCAAGCATCAACCCGTGGCGCGCCCTGGAAGCCATGGTGACTCGACGTAATCCCGACGAGCAGCCGGGCGCACCCTATTCTGCGGACGAGGCGATCGATCTTGCGACCGCGATCAAGATCTTTACCCGCAATGGGGCCGAGGCCATGCGTCACGGCGATCGCGTGGGCACGATCGCGACCGGGAAGCTTGCGGATTTCATAGTGCTGCGCGAGGGCCTGTTCGATATCCCTCCTGAGCGCATCGATGCCACTGAGGTTCTGCTCACGGTTCTCGAAGGTGAGGAAGTGCATCGGGATCCCCGTTTGGCAGCGCCTTAGAGACAATTTTTTTGATCTCGATTTATTCATGCTCTACATACCGGTGAAATGATCATGTCCATCCCTGCTCTCACAAGTCCCGATCCCCAGTCCCTGCAATCCTGGTGGATGCCGTTCACCCACAACCGACTGTTCAAGGCCAAGCCTCGCCTCATCGTCGGCGCGAAAGACGCTTACTACACGTTGGCTGACGGTAAAACGGTTTTCGACGGCATCTCGGGCCTGTGGTGCAGCCCGCTCGGACACTCGCCTCAACCGGTGGTGGAGGCTGTCCGTCGGCAGGTGGGTGAACTCGATTTCAGCCCCACGTTCCAGATGGGGCATCCGGAAGCGTTTCGACTTGCCGCGCGAATCGCTGACTTCGCAGGCAGACCCAAAGACAAAGTATTTTTCGTCAATTCAGGATCCGAGGCGGTCGACACGGCTCTCAAGATTGCGGTTGCCTACCATCGCGCCCGCGGCGAACCGACGCGAACTCGCATCATCGGTCGCGAGCGCGCTTACCACGGCGTCGGCATGGGTGGGATTACGGTGGGCGGCATCCCCGCCAATAGACGGGTCTTCGGGCCGCTGATGTTTCCGGGCGCCGATCATCTGCCGCACACACTCGATACCTCGAAGATGGGGTACTCGCGGGGTCAGCCCGAGTGGGGTGCGCATCTTGCCGACGAACTCGAGCGATTGGTGACGCTGCATGACGCCAGCAATATCGCAGCTGTCATCGTCGAGCCCATGCAGGGTTCTGCTGCTGTCATCGTTCCTCCCGTCGGCTACCTCAAGCGTCTGCGCGAAATCTGCACCAAGCACGGGATTCTTCTGATATTTGACGAGGTGATCACCGGGTTCGGTCGTCTTGGCGCACCGTTTGGTGCCGATTATTTTGATGTCAAACCTGATCTGATAACCTTTGCCAAGGCAGTCAGTAACGCGACCGTGCCGCTCGGCGGAGTGATCGCTGCCGAGTCGATTTATGACGCGTTCATGACGGGGCCTGAGCACCTCATCGAGTTCTTCCACGGCTACACCTATTCAGCTCACCCGCTGGCGGTTGCCGCCGCGAACGCCACGCTGGATGAGTTCAGTCGAGGAAAACTCATCGAGCGCGCTGCAAGTCTCGCCCCCGTGCTCGAGTCCGCCATTCACTCCTTGCGAGGCGAGCCACTCGTTTCCGATATTCGCAATATTGGGCTCGCTGCTGCGGTGGATGTGACACCTTTGCCTGGGACCCCGGCTTTGCGAGCTTTCAAAGTATTCGAAGACGCCCTGCAACGCGGTTTGCTATTGCGGTTCACGGGCGAGTCGCTGGTGTTTGCGCCCCCGTTCATCTCTACCGAGGACGAAATCCATCGCGCGGTGGCAGTGCTGCGCGAGTCACTGCACGCCTGCGCGTGAGGCCCGGATGACGGCGACAGACAGAAGTCGATCTTATGGCTTGCGAACCGAGTCGAATGAGGGGCCGCCAACTCGCGCGTTCAAGCGACCGCGGTTCGCGATGCAGAAAATGATGACGATTTCATCAGGCTGCGGAGACTCGGGCAGCATCAATGTCATGCCGTCGTAGTGAGACCTGACGTAGATCTCGTCCTTGCAGTTCATCGGTACGTCGATGATCGTCCCGGGCACTCCCACTTTCGTCATCGATGAGATCCAGGCTTCACCGCCGCCGAGGGCCGCTCGAAGCGGATTGGCGAAGGTCGTCGTCAGTAACGCGTTTGCATGTTCCTGCTCGCCGGCGATGCCGACGATGCCGGCTTTTCCATAACTCTGTGCTTTTTCCGGCGCCATCGCGCGAGCCGCTTCAATACCGAGGAATTCTCCCAGGCTGGCGCTCGCTTTGATGAGCGGCGACAAATCTTCGACGAATGCTCCCGCAAAGGGGTTCTCGACAACGGCAGCGACGGCAACCTTGCGCAGAGCGTGCTCTGCGAAACGACCGCCATCGAATTTTTTGTCGTCGATAATCGTATGCGTACGGCGAACAACCAGTTCCATCTGCATGTCCTCAGTGTGCACTTCCCGAAAAATCTTGTAGAAGCCGCGTCTGCGCCACTCTGACCCGTTTGACGGGAGCCGGGGTGTTACGGCTCCGGCCGACAAAACGCGGGATGCCCGCCGTGATCACCGCGGCAACGGCCGGGATATCGCCGTTGCGCAAGGCATCGAACGCGTTGGCTTGTGAACCGCCGACACAGGCGTCGAGAATGACGACATCTGCATCGCGACCCGGCTGCAGAAAACCGCTGTTGAGTCGATAGACGCGGGCGTTGTTCCCGGTTGCAGCAGCCAATGCCCACTCGACCGGAATATTGCCGAGGCTTACCAGGTGGCTGATGGTGTAGAGCATGCCGAGTGGCATGATTCCGCTGCCGGTCGGGGTATCTGTCGCCACCAACAGTCGGTCGAATTGATCGCTTTTTCGGAGCAAGTCAGCGACCCAAAGCAGCGTACGCAAATTTCCGGCGGTACACACTTGCAGCGCCACGCGACACTCCTCGACCACCCTCGGGAAGTCTGCATCGGGCATGGCGACGGGACCGCCATTCACATGAAACGAGACATCCGGATTGATGGCAATAACGTGATCACCCCAAATTCCAGCCGAGCCGGGGATCGAGGACCCACCCGTGTGGAGCGTGGAGATCATTCCGCAATCCCTTGCATGCTGGACGAGCGGGACATAGTCATAGGCTGTTTTGACCGCACCGAAACCCGCCTTGACCAACCACACGCCTCGAGAAGAAACCTCCTCGAAATCAGCTCGTGTGAGGCCCGGTTCGAGGATCATCGAACCTGCCAAGACCCGCATGCCACCGGGTCGATAGTCGTCGAAACATTTTTTTGCTGCGATCGCCAGTGCCTTGACGCCCTGCGGATCTTTTGGCCGCCCCGGCACATGAACTTCCGACGCACTGATTGCTGTCGTGGTGCCCCCGTGCACGTAGCTTTCGAGAAAGCCGACCGTTTTCTGTCGCGGGGTGTAGTCGCCGAAGGTGTTGTGGATTTGCGAGTCTATGAGCCCCGGGATCGCAGTGGCCCCGTCTGCATCGATCACGACATCGCAGGCATCGAGTTGGCTGGCGGACAAGGAGCCGATGAGTTCGATTTTGCCGTCGCTGAGCATGATCGAGTCTGCTGTCGCGAAAGGCTCACGCCAATCGCCCGTGAAGATCGCGCCCAAGTTGATGACTGCCGTGCGCATCGAAACCTCGACGATAATAAAAACGATAATCTATAAATAAGTCGATAGTAGTTATCATATCGATGATATCTTGGCAACTCTGCGACCTTGACGTAACCTTTACCCTCGACAATTCCAAAGATGGAGCTGCTTCTTCATGCCCACGGAAACGCAATCAGCGAAGGGTGCATCAGAAACTTTGAGTGGTACGGCTTACGAGTTGTTGCGCGACGACATCGTCGCGGGGCGCTACGAGCCTGAAACCAAGCTTCGAATCGAGGATCTGTGCAAGACCTACAAGATCGGCGCAAGCCCGATGCGCGAAGCTCTCTCGCGTCTCGCCGCGGGGAATTTCGTCACCTCCGAGCCGCAGCGTGGCTATTGGGTGGCTCCGGTATCGCTCGCCGAATACCACGATCTGGTCAACCAGCGGTTGAACCTGGAGACCGCTGCCCTGATCGATTCGATCGAGCACGGCGACGTGGAATGGGAGTCCAACGTAGTGGCTGCCTACCACCGACTAGCGCGAGCGCACGCCAAACTGGCTGATGGCACGCAGGAGAGCTTCATCGCATGGGCGCGCGAAGATCGCGCCTTTCACTTTGCAACGATCGCCAACTGCTCATCGCCTTGGCTGAAGCGTTTTTGCCAGTTGATCCTCAATCAGCTCGCCCGCTATCACCGCCAGCGCTATTTGAGCGGCGTTGCCCCGGGAGACCAGACCGATCAGGAGCATGCGCGGTTCATGCGTGCCGTGGTCGAGCGGGACTCGGAAAAGGCTGCCAACATGCTCAGGAAGCATATTCGGGCAGTCGCGCGCAGACTGGCTACCGACCACCTTCCCGAATCGGCTTGAGACCGTGACCATGCGGCGACAGTTTTGTATCCGGCGCTCGCGCTTCACGATCTCGACCGCAATTATCTTGATCGGCGGCCTTTTGGGCTCGATTCCAATCGCGTCGGCCAAAGAAGATCCTCGTCTGCGGCCTGATGTCTACGTGGTTGGAACCGAAACGCTGCGCGCTGACGAGATGCGAGTCATTGCGCTCGGCACGGGGGTCCCCGCAATCACGCAACGACAAGCGGCAACTTCTTTCCTTGTGCAGCTGGGCAACGGGGATAACTTCATTTTCGATATGGGCACCGGCGCCATTTCGAATCTCGTCCAGCTACAACTATCGTGGAATAGCGTCGACAAGGTTTTTTTGAGTCATCTGCATTTTGACCATATTGGTGACCTCGACGCATTGCTGATCGTGGGTGTTACGCACGGGCGAAACAATCCCTTGCGCATCTGGGGGCCGGATGGCAAAACCCCGGAGTTAGGCACTGCCTACGCCGTAGCCCGCCTGCAAGAAGCCTACAACTGGGAATTGACCTCCAAGCGAGGTGTCGTCCCAACCAAGGGGTATCAACCGATCGTTCGGGAGTTCGACCACCGCCGAACGCAAGTGGTCTACGAAGAAAACGGCGTCAAAATAACGTCGTGGCCTGCGGTGCATGTGATGGATGGGCCCGTCAGCTATGCACTCGAATGGAATGGTCTGAAGTTCGTGTTTTCCGGCGATACAGTGCCCAATAAATGGTTTCTCGAAAATGCCCACGACGCCGACCTGTTGCTCCATGAGGTGTACATCCCCCTGCAAAAGCTGGTCGGACCGTATGGCCAATCACCCGAGTCTGCATGGACTGTAGGTACGCGGGTACACACCCAGCCCGCTTCTGCAGGGAAACTCTTTTCGATGCTCAAGCCGCGAATGGCGGCAGCCTTTCATTTCATCAATGGCATCTCCAGTGGTGAGGAGGTGCGCGAGGAAATCCGTTCGACCTATGACGGTCCGCTTACTCTCGCGCGTGATCTCATGGCCTGGAACATCACCAAAGACTTCATCACGGTCCGAGAAACCGTGGGTCGAGAGCTCGTGTGGCCGTCGCCTGACAAACTGGTGGGTGCCGAGATCGAGCGAGAAAAACGCACTCAGATGTCCAAGTGGTTGGAGGAGGGGCGCCTCGAAATGAAGGACATTGATCGCAGATTGTTCGATCAATTGGACAAGTCCGCCCAGCAGCAGATCATCGAACGGATCCCCGGCGTAAAAACTCAGCTCGGCAGAGAGTGAACTCCGGTCGAGGCTGATCGACGACGCCAGCCGACAGTCTGCTTGCCCCACAATACTTCATAAGTATAATATTCAGTACCGTTGGTACTTTGGCACTCAACCAATATGAAACGCATCGTCAGTTTTGGCGGCGGTCCTGCCGGTCTCTACGCGGCCATACTGCTCAAGAAGGCGAGCCCTCGGACCCAGATCGAGGTGTACGAGCGCAATCGCCCGAACGACACATTCGGTTGGGGGGTGGTTTTCTCCGACAAGACCATGGAGGGGTTCCGCAGCATCGACCCCGAATCGCACGATGCCATCGTTGCCGACTTTCGCCACTGGGACGACATCGATGTGCACTACCGTGGCCAAACCCTGCGTTCGGGTGGGCACGGGTTTTGCGGCATCGGGCGCAAGCGCCTGCTGAATATTTTGCAGCAGCGAGCCGAGGCGCTCGGTGTCCGTCAACACTTCGAACACGAGGTCGATGACGACTCACTCTGGCACGACGCGGATCTCTTGATCGCCGCTGATGGCGTCAACAGCAAAACCCGAACGCGAAACGCGGCGATCTTCAAACCGCATATCGATGTACGCAAGTGTCGCTTTATCTGGCTGGGTAGCACGCGACCTTTCGATGCGTTCACCTTCGCTTTCGAACAAACCGAGCACGGGTGGTTCCAGATCCACGCGTACCAGTTCAGTGCCGACCTCTCTACCGTGATCGTCGAAACACGCGAAGAAACCTGGCTCGCACACGGGCTCGACCAGCTTTCGACCGAACAGTCGATTGAGTTCTGCGAGACATTATTTGCCAAATATCTCGATGGTCATCGGCTCGTGAGCAACGCCAATCATAGGCGCGGTTCGGCCTGGCTCAACTTTCATCGAGTTCTCTGCGAGCGCTGGCATGACGGCAAGCGAGTTTTGATTGGCGATGCGGCGCATACCGCTCACTTCGGCATCGGCTCAGGTACGAAGCTCGCCATGGAAGATGCGGTGTCCTTGGCGCGTCACGTGACGGCGGCCTCCGAGGTCACCGAGGGACTGGAGCGTTACCAGCAGGAGCGCTCGCTCGAAGCCCTGAAACTGCAAAATGCGGCGCGTAATCGAATGGAATGGTTCGAGAACGTCGATCGCTACGTGCACTTGGAACCATGGCAGTTCGCCTACAGCCTGCTGACCGGCAGCCAGCGAATCGGCCATGCGAACCTGCAAGTACGCGATCCGCGCTACGTCAAGCGCGTCGAGGCATCACTCGCGCAAAGCAGCGGAATCAGCGAGTCTCGACCGCCGATGTTCATGCCGCTCACGCTGCGTGGCATGACGCTGCAAAACAGGGTGGTGGTGTCGCCGATGGCGCAGTACTCCGCTACGGAGGGCCTGCCGAGCGATTGGCACCTGGTGCACTACGGGGCAAGAGCCGTCGGCGGCGCGGGTCTCGTGTTCACCGAAATGACTTGCGTCGCTCCCGAGGGGCGAATCACGCCGGGCTGCACCGGGTTGTGGAACGAGCCGCAGCGCGATGCGTGGCGTCGAATCGTCGATTTCGTGCACGCCAACTCCGCTACAAAGATTTGCCTGCAACTTGGGCACGCGGGTCGCAAGGGCTCGACGCAATTGGGTTGGGAAAAAATGGATCACCCATTGCCCTCCGATAACTGGCCGCTGCTTGCGCCATCGGCGCTGCCTTACCTCGAGGGCATCAGCGCGACACCGCGAGCAATGGACAAGCGCGATATGGCGCGAGTCCTCGATCAGTTCGTGCATTCAACAGAGCTTGCAGCACAGGCGGGCTTCGACATGATCGAGGTTCACATCGCGCACGGCTACTTATTGGCTTTGTTCATTTCACCGCTCACCAATGTGCGCGACGACGAGTACGGCGGCGACATCCACGGTCGCATGCGCTTCCCGATGGACATCATTCGCGCCGTGCGCTCGCGATGGCCGGATGAGCGTCCCCTGTCGGTGCGAATTTCCGCCACCGATTGGGCCGAGGGCGGGCTCACCGAAGCCGATCTTATCGTATGGGTTAAGGCGATGCGCGAGCTGGGTGTAGACATCATCGACGTGTCGACGGGGCAGACGGTTCCGCATCAATCACCCGTGTATGGACGCATGTGGCAGACACCGTTTTCCGACTTGGTGCGCTCCGCAAGTCGATTGCCGACGATTGCGGTAGGCAACATTCACGAGGCAGATCACGTCAATACCATCATCGCCGCAGGTCGCGCTGATCTTTGTGCGATCGGACGACCGCATCTTGCCGATCCTTCGTGGACGCAGCGTGCGGCGGCGGAGCAGCAATACGCGGCTCAACACTGGCCCCGGCAGTATCTCTCTGGCCGCAGTCAGTTTGAACGCAATCTGCAGCGCGCTGCTGCGCCGTTGGGGCCGGTATGAGTCGTCACGCCATCATCACCGGCGGCTCGCGTGGCATCGGCTACGCTATTGCAAAAAAATTGCAGCAAGACGGTTTGCGAGTGTCGATTGTCGGGCGCGATGCCGCGACGTTGGCTGCCGCTGCAACCTCGCTCGGTGCCCACGTTTGTTACGCAGTCGCCGATGTCACCGACGCTTCGGCAGTGGCTCGTGCATTTGCCTCGCTCCAAGAGCAGCAGGGTGTCCTCGCCATTCTGATCAACAACGCCGGGGCAGCCGAGAGTGCTCCTTTCGAACGGACTGACCAAAATCTTTGGCAGCGCATGATCGATGCCAATCTGACATCGGCATACCACTGCATTCGGGCGGCGACGCCGGCGTTGTTGGCGATGAGCGATGCCCGGGTGATCAATATCGCGAGCACAGCCGGACAAACAGGCTACCCCTATGTCGCCGCCTATTGCGCCGCGAAGCACGGCGTGGTCGGTCTGACGAGAGCGCTGGCTCGAGAGTGGGCCGGCAAGTCGATTACCGTCAATGCGGTGTGCCCGGGCTTTACCGACACCGATCTCGTGCAAGCGTCCGTCGAACGCATCCAGCGAGCGACCGGTCGATCGGCCGAGCAAGCGCTCGCCTCATTGACTGCGGGTAATCCGCAGCGTCGCTTGATCGAGCCGGCAGAGGTCGCGCATGTCGTGTCGTGGCTCTGCGATCCACGCAGTGGCAGCATCACAGGTCAAAGTATTTCCGTCGCGGGCGGAGAAGTGTTGTGAGCGGCGGTGCGACAAAAGCTGCGGCGAGCGTCGCCGAGTGGCCGTCGGTCGAAGATCACGCTGCACTACGGCTGTGGTTGAACCTGCTAGGGACCTCGCAGGCCGTGAAATCCGTGATCCGTTACCGACTGCATGACGAGTTCGACACCAGTCTTGCCCGCTTCGATTTCCTCGCTCAACTGCACCGCTCGCCTGAGGGCTTGCGCATGCAGGAGATTTCCGCTCGTCTCATGGTTACCGGCGGTAACGTCACCGGACTCACCGACTCCCTCGAGCAAGAGGGGCTCGTCAGGCGCCTGGCTGATCCGGATGACAGACGGGCGTTTCGGGTGTCGCTGACCGCCGCTGGCCGGAAGCTGTTCACGGCCATGGCAAAGGCCCATGAGGAGTGGATCATTGCCATTTTCGGTGCAGTCTCCAAGCGTGAGATGCAGCAGATTCAAGAGCTGCTATCGAAGATCAAGCAGCACGCGCAACGCGAAGATCGGAGGTAATCAGTGTCGCTCGAACCCTTTCAGCAATTGGCCGACTACGCTGCCCAAAGTTTTCTTTGGCGAGTCGAAAATCGTGTGGGGTATATCACGCTCAACAGACCGGAGCGAAAAAACCCGTTGACCTTCGAATCCTATGCGGAATTGCGCGATCTTTTCCGCAAGCTCGCCGAAGTGGATGACGTGCGGGCCATCGTGGTTCGAGGAGCGGGCGGCAACTTCTGCTCCGGCGGCGATGTGCACGAGATCATTGGTCCGCTGACTGACATGGCCATGCCCGAGTTGTTGCGATTCACCCGCATGACGGGTGATCTCGTGAAGGCGATCAGAGCCTGTCCGCAGCCAGTCATCGCTGCAGTGGAAGGGGTTTGCGCGGGCGCGGGGGCGATCATCGCCATGGCCGCGGATTTGCGCTATTCCACGCCCGAATCAAAGACAGCATTTCTTTTTTCGCGTGTGGGTCTTGCCGGTTGCGACATGGGCGCCTGTGCTTTGTTGCCGCGTCTGATCGGACAGGGTAGAGCTGCCGAACTGCTGTACACCGGTCGCTCGTTCTCGGCCGAGGAGGGCGAGCGTTGGGGTTTTTTCAACGGCATCTTCGACGCCGCCGAGCTGGGCGCGCGCAGCACTCGCGTTGCCGAAGATTTGGCAGCAGGACCGTTTTTTGCCCATTCGATGACCAAACGAATGCTGCATCAGGAGTGGAATCTCGGCATCGATCAAGCCATCGAAGCCGAAGCACAGGCGCAGGCGATCTGCATGCAAACCCAGGATTTCACCCGCGCTTACACCGCATTCGCTGCGCGACAGCAACCTGAATTCCAGGGCGACTGACCGTGTCCATTCCCACCCATCTCAGTCTGCCTTTCTTTGAGAACCGTCATCATGACGTGGCGGCGGAAGTATTGGCGTTTGCCAGTCGGCATCTCGCCGACCCCGCGCACCCAAGCTCTGGTGCCGAAGTCGATGCCTACTGCCGCTCCCTTGTCGGGCGCATGGGTGATGACGGTTTGCTGCGGCACTGCGTGCCCCGCAATCTCGATGATTCCGGCACCCTCGACTCGCGCACACTTTGCCTGATCCGCGAGGGCTTGGCCTGGCACGATGGGCTCGCCGATTTTGCATTTGCCATCCAGGGGCTAGGCAGTGGGCCCTTGTCCTTGGCGGGCGATGCCTCACTACGTCAAAGATATCTGGCCACCGTGGCGAGCGGCAAAGCCGTCCCCGCGTTCGCGCTCTCCGAACCTGACGCGGGTTCGGATGTCGCGGCGCTCACCTGTTCGGCACGGCGTGAGGGTGAGCACTACCTGCTCGATGGCACCAAGACCTGGATCTCCAACGGTGGCATCGCCGATTTTTATTGTGTCTTCGCACGCACTACTCCAGCCGTGATCCGCAATGACGGGTCGGCGGAGGCGAGAGGCATCACGGCGTTTGTGGTTGAACCCGGCGATCCGGGTTTTCAGGTGCAGAAGCGTATCGAGACCATCGCACCCCATCCGCTCGCGACCTTGCGCTTCACGAACTGTCGGATTCCCGCCGAGCGTCGAATTGGTGCCGAGGGTGAAGGATTCAAAATCGCAATGCGCACGCTCGATGTATTCCGGGCGTCGGTGGCTGCGGCAGCGCTGGGCTTCGCGCAACGTGCGCTCGATGAGGCCGTGCAGCATGTACGTCAGCGTCGGATGTTTGGCACCACGCTCGGTGAGTTCCAGTTGACCCGAGCGACCCTTGCCGAGATGGCAACCGATCTCGAGGCCGCGAGATTGCTGACCTATCAGGCAGCATGGATGCGCGACCTCGGACACCCCGTTACACGGGCGGCCGCGATGGCCAAGATGACGGCGACCGAAAACGCGCAGCGCATCATCGATCGTGCGGTGCAGTTGTTTGGCGGTCGTGGCGTCGAGAGTGGCGAGATGGTCGAGCGTCTTTACCGCGAGATTCGTGCGCTACGAATCTATGAGGGAGCGACCGAAGTGCAGAAGTTGATCATCGGCAGGGAGTTGCTTAAATGAAAATTCTTCAGCCAGGCGGTTGGCCGCGACCCAAGGGCTACTCGAATGGCATCTCCACCCGTGGCCAGCAAATATTTTTGGCCGGCCAGATCGGCTGGGATAGTTCGCAGCAGTTTCCGGTTGGAGGCATGGCAGCGCAAGTTGGGCAGGCGTTGCGGAATATCGTTGCGGTGCTGGCCGAGGCGGGCGCGCGCCCTGAACATATCGTGCGTTTGACGTGGTTCGTGACCAGTCGCGATCAATACCTTGCCGAACTGCCGCAAATCGGTGAGGCCTATCGCGCGGTGATCGGCAAACACTTTCCCGTCATGTCGGTAGTCGAAGTGTCAGCACTCGTCGAGTCTGCCGCCAAAGTAGAGATCGAAGCGACCGCTGTCATCCCCGACGATAACGTACAGTAGAGAATCGTCAACGTGGCGATGTGGCGCCCGCCGGAGCGAATCCGACATGACCCGCAACCGGGTCAGTGGCCGACTGCTGAAGAGGCGGTACGCTCAAAATTATTTTCGCCAATTCGTGTCGGCAGTACTTTGCTTTCGAGCAGGACCTGGGTTCCTGCCATGGTTCCCTGGCGCGCCTCTGAATCGGGAGAGGTGACCCCGGCTGTCCTTGATTGGTATCGCCGCTTTGCCGAGGGCAGACCCGGCGTTATCGTGATCGAAGCTACCGGAATCGCCGATGTGGCGAGCGGACCCTTGCTGCGCATCAGTCATGACTCCCACATCGAAGGGCTTGCGAGCATCGTTCATGCCGTACGCGAGGCGAGCGGCGGCGAAACGCGTGTGCTCATTCAGCTGATCGATTTCCTGACCATACGCCGCCGACCGGAGCCGGCTCGTTTCTTTGAGCAATTTTTGACAATCACTGACGAACACAGGCGGCACCTCGATCTGTTACACGCCGATGAAGGCCTTGTGCGTGCGCGACTGCGCGAGCTCCCCGATGAACATCTGCAACGTGTTTTGACTGCGTGCGAATTCAACGACTACTCGATGGGTTATCGCGAGCGCGTGACCGATATGCAGCTTTCGCGCATCCGTGATCTGCCCAAACGCTTGCCTGCCGACTTTGCGGCGGCCGCTCGCCGCGCACGGCAAGCGGGGTTCGATGGTGTCGAACTGCATTACGCTCATGCGTATACCATGGCCTCGTTTCTCTCCAAGACCAATGATCGTGGCGATGGTTATGGCGGATCAGTGACCGAGAGATTACGACTGCCGCGTGAAGTTTTTGCGGCGGTCAGGCGCGAAGTCGGATCGGACTACACCGTGGGTTGCCGGTTTTTGGCTGATGAGTGCATCGAGGGTGGCAGCGATCAAACAGATGCCGCTGCCTTCGCCGTGGCTTTTGCAGCCGACGGCTTCGATTTTCTGTCACTGTCACGTGGCGGTAAATTCGATGACGCGCGCCAACCGAAGATCGGCGAGGCTGCGTATCCGTACACCGGCCGCAGCGGCTACGAGTGCATGCCGTCGTACTACTCGGATGAAAAGGGCCCTTTCGGGCGCAATCGAGTGGCAGTACACGCGCTGCGAGAGGCGGTCCGCGCAGCGGGTTTTGAGACGCCAATCATCAGCGGTGGTGGCATATACGGCTTCGCACAAGCCGAAGCCTGGCTCGACGAAGGCAATGCGGATATCGTGAGCATCGCCCGACAGGCGCTCGCAGATCCCGATTGGTTTCGCAAGGTACGGTCCGGAGCGGGCGCCACCGTCAGAGTTTGTCTCTATACCAATTATTGCGAAGCGCTCGATCGTCGCCATCGCGAGGTCACCTGCGAGTTGTGGGATCGCGAAGGTCTTTCAGACCCATCGGTCGCCCGCTCGAAAGACGGCAAGCGGCGCTTGGTCGCGCCGCCTACCGACCCACCGATTTGACTAAAACTCCAATCGTCCTTGAAGTACGAAGCCGCGCGGTGGCTCTGCAAAGCGGAATACCGAGCGGTCCCCGGGTCCGGTGTTGCCAAAGTTGCTGGTGAGTTTGTTGCCAAGATTTTGTCCGATCAGCGCAATGCGCCAACGTCCATCACCACCCTGCAGCGCTACCGTTGCATCGTATTTGGTGTAGCTCTCTTGAAAGCTCAGGGGATCAAGGTCGATGGTCATCGCGAAACGATCTGAATAGTACGCGCGAGTTGAGAGCGTCATCTCTAGTTCTGACGAGAGCGGCACGCGGTACTGAGCATCGATGGAGCCCTTGATCTTTGGCGAGAACTGCAGCGGCTTCCCGGTGAGATTCTGAACGGTGTTTACACAGCCCTGCGCAGCCGTTTGCTGGGTATAGCACTGCGCATCACGGAAGTCCGTGTAACGCGCGCGCAAGTAGCCGACGTTCGTTGACAGTCGCAAGCGTGGGGCGGGTATCCAACGTGCCTCGAGCTCTACGCCCTCTGAGCGTGCAGAAGCCGCATTGCCGACCTTGAAAATCGTGCCTGCGGCATCGGGTAGCAGTGAGCTGACTTGCAAATCATCGAAGTCACTGCGGAAGATTGCTCCGGTCAGTTGCAACCGCAGCTCCGGGAAAGCGAGTTTGGTGCCGAGTTCATAAGCGGTCACCGTCTCGTTCTTGAACTGGTAGCGTTGCAGCGCAAGTGCCTGCGGTGCACTGAGCGTGTGGTCGAAGCCACCGCCTTTGAAGCCGCGGCCGATGCTCAGATAGGTCATCGCACCTTGGCGTGGGCGCCATTGCAGGACTGCGTTCGGGGTGAACTGTTTCTCGCTGCGCGAAGCTGCGATATCGTGAACATTGGCTGCTGGACCGCCCGCTGGCGCTGCGCGTGCAGCGTCGGTGTACACCACCGTCGGGTACTCGCGATGCCGTCCGTCTTTGTCTTCCATGGAGTACCTGAACCCGCCGGTCAGATCCCACTGATCTGCGAGACGCCAAGTCAGCTCACCGAACAATGCGGTCGACTCGGTAGTCTGTGCTGAAAGGCGGTTATTGGTGGCCCGGAATGCCGCGGGCAGCGTCGGCAGCGGAGCCGGACCCGCAAAGTTTCCGTGGATCTTGAAGTGATTATCTTGATCGGCTTTTTGATAGTAGCCGCCGACGATGTAATCGAACGAGCCTTCGGTATTCGACACCAGCCTGATCTCTTGCGAGAGCTGTTCGAATGACTCGTTGAGATCGATTGAGCTACCCTCATAGGCGATAAGATCGCCGTCCCAGGCGTCGCGAGTGTCATACTGTACGCGCCCGGTCACCGAGGTCAGTGTACCGAGACCCGTCTGCAGGTTAAGAGTAAGGTTGGCAAGGTCACCCTTCGTGTTGGTGAATGCCGGTTCGTCGATACCGTTGCGCAGATTGATTGCCGAGTTGGTGAGATTGAAGGTGCAGTCCTCACCGGTGGGGGCCAGGGCTGCTTTCAGCGCCGTGCTGCAGTTGAGCACTTCGCGAGCGCGACCTACGCGGGTCTGGTCACCGTGCTGCAATAAAATCATGGCTTCGAGATCATCGCTGAGCGAGATCACGATGGTTCCTCGCACGTCCACTGAATCGCGCTCCATTTCTTTGCGCTTGCGGGCCACGTTATAAACGTAGCCGTCCTTGTCTTCTTTGCGGAAGGCAATGCGTGCCCGCATGCGTTCCGACAGGGGACCCGAGATCGCACCCTCAACCGAGTAACCCTCGTCGCCTTCGAACTGCCATCCAGAGGAGAGGTACGCCTCGAAAGCCTCGGTAGGCTTCGCAGTACGAATATTGACAGCTCCGGCCGTGGTGTTTTTACCGATAAGCGCTCCTTGGGGGCCTTTGAGGATTTCGATCTGCGCGACATCCATGAACAACGCACGACCAAACCGACTGCGACCGATGAACAGGCCGTCGATCACTTGTCCGACGGAGTTCTCAAACCCCGAGTTCACTCCGGAGCCGACACCGCGCATGAAGATCTGGTCGTTGCCCGAAACGGCCTCTGCGAAGTGGAAGTTCGGAATGGTGGGCGCTAGGGCTTCAAGCCTTTCTACTGCGGAATTGCGAAGCGCCTCGCCCGTCACCACAGCAATAGATACCGGCACGTTGAGCAGCGATTCTTCGCGTTTTCTCGCTGTCACCGTAATCTCTTGGAGCGAGTCGGCACCGCGTTCCTGAGCCTGAGCGGATGTCAATGCTGAAATTGCGTACACGATCGCGCCGGTCAAGGTCGTCGTTAGGGTTTTAATCATTGTCTGTGTTCCTTTAGTGGCTACTGGTCGCGGTAGTCGGCGAAATGTATGCAATAGCATATGCATACGTTTTCACCATGGTCAACACCGGCTTTCGGTTGCGTTCGTCGACCACGTCGGCGATGTTTGATGTCGATTATATGCTATTGCAAGTGATAATTTGGCTCCGCTAGCATGGGGCTGCGATCAAACTGTTCGGAAGGGGGGCGCCAATGAGACATTCTTCATTCTGGGTTTTATTGGCGGGTATTTATTCGTTGGGCTCGCTAGGTGCAGCCCCCTGCCAGATATCAGTCCATGATGGGGGTGCCCCAGCGACGAACTCATCCGCGCCAGATGTCGCGTCGAGATGGATCACCCCGGCCGTCACCGGACGCGGTTTGATGCAAAAGTTCTTTCGAAGTAAATCGGTGAATGCGGAAGTCAGTTACCACGTTTTCTTGCCAGCAGTTTATAACGCGGAGCCCGCCCGACGTTTCCCCGTGATTTATTGGTTGCACGGAACGGGCGGCGGCATCGCTCGCGTGCCGATGATTGCGGCGCGTTTCGATGCTGCTATCGAAAGCGGTGTGTTACCGCCTGCGATAGTGGTGTTCCCCCACGGCTTGCCGGCCGGAATGTGGCTTGACTCCAGGGATGGTTCGACACCGATTGAGTCCATTCTGATCAAAGATCTGATCCCCCACGTCGATTCGTGCCTGCGAACGATCGCGGCGCGCGAAGGACGAATCCTCGAGGGTTTCAGTATGGGTGGCTACGGCGTCGCCCGACTCGGCTTTCGTTATCCGCAGATGTTTGCCGGGGTACTGATGCTCGCAGCCGGTCCGCTACAGCCGGAACTCTTGGAGACGCCAAGAGCCTCGGCCGACGAGCGAGCCCGATTGATGAAGACTGTCTATGGCGACGACATGGGCTATTTTCGCGAGCAAAGCCCGTGGAATAACGCCGTAAGAGCTGCAAAATCCGGTTCTCTATTACCCAAGCTGCGTCAGGTGGTCGGCACGGGCGATGAGACCTATCCGGCCAATCTCGAATTTCATCGGCATCTTTTGGCGCTCGGTATCGAGCATGAGTATGTCGAATTGCCAGGGGTGCGCCACGCTTTGCCCGGGATTTGGGATGCAATGGGTGGCGAGGTTTGGGATTTCTATGACAAGAGCCTTAGGCAGTAGATCCGTGATCGGTCGGTTGCGCCGCGTGATGTTGTTCTCTGTAATCGCGATGACATGCGCGTCAGTGAGTGCCGGTGATGTGGTCGTTTACGCTGGCTCGATGTTCAACGGAATCGATGCGGGTTTTCGATCGGACGTCTCCATTGTCATTCGTGGCGATCGTATTGTTGATATTCGTGATGGCTTCATCGGTCAGCGCTGTACGCGCGTAATTGATCTTCGCGATCATCATGTGCTGCCTGGGCTGATTGATGCGCACACTCACGTATCAGCGGGCGGCGGCTGGGAGAATCTCGCTCTCGGCCCGTTGGACGCGGCGCTAGAAGGTGTTCCCAACCTACAGAAAACATTGGAAGCGGGTTTCACTACGATTCGAAATGTGGGCGCAAATGCCGGCACTGATATAGCCCTCAAAAGAGCTGTTGAACGTGGGCTAATAACGGGACCAAGAATGCTGATTTCGCTGGAGTCGATCGGTCCCACCGGTGGCCATTCTGACCGAGCCAATGGGGTAGATCCCGGGTTCGGCAATCGCGACTGGGCTAATTATGTCGTTGACGGCGCAGATGCGATGGTTCGCCGAATACGCGAGCATCACAGACGTGGCGCTGATCTGATCAAGATCATGCCGAGTGGCGGTGTTCTCAGCGTCGGCGATGATCCCGACCGATTACTAATGACCGAGGAGGAAATCGCGGCAGCTGTCAAAACAGCTCACGCGTTGGGGATGCGGGTCGCTGCCCATGCAACCGGTCGGCTACCCATTGAAACTGCACTGCGACTTGGGGTGGATACCATTGAGCATGGCACGCTCGCGGATACCGGAACTTTCGAATTATTCCGTCGGACGGGCGGCTACCTTGTACCCACGTTGGTTGTCGGTTCCCGCTTGTTGGTGGCGGTCGAGCGAGGGTCATGGAGCTTTCCTGACGATGTTGAACAGAAAATTCGTCGCTTCGCACCGCTCGCGGGTCGGAATGTCACTGCAGCCTATCGTTCGGGTGTATCGATAGTGTTCGGTACTGACTCGCTATCCGATCACGGACGCAACGCTGATCAATTCGCCATGCTGATGGCTGCTGGTATGTCGACTCAGGACGTGTTGTTTGCCACGACCCGCAACGCTGCTGCAGCGTTAGGTAGAAGTGCTGATTTGGGTTCTCTAGCGGCGGGTTGATATGCAGATCTCGTCGCTTTCAAGGCTAGCCCGCTCGAGAATATTCGTGAGTTGGAGCACCCGAACTTCGTGATGAAGGGTGGGGTGGTCTACTTGGATCACGATTTACGTGCGAATTCTTTGGAAAAAAAGCCGATGGGGGAGCCCGAGGCCGGCTGTAGCTGATGTGCAATTCGGAAGTTAAGCGCCGCCCGGTTTGGGCGCAGAGACAGCGCTTAGTAATCGAGCCCAACCTCGCGCTTGGGCGGCGGCAGCCCGGCAAGCAACTTTCGAGAAATGCGCACGAATGTTTCACGTTCGGTGCTGGTCAGTACGCCGAGTTCGCGATCGCAGGCCGCGCGAACCGCGGTCGAGGCGCGCTCGCAGAGTAGGCGCCCCGCAGGGGTGATCTCGATGTTCATGAGGCGCGCGTCGTGGCTGCGCCGTGAACGAGTAACGAGGCCCTTGTTCTCGATGCGCACGATCGCCCGGCTGAGCGAAGATTGATTGAGTCCGGTGAACTCTGTCACATCGGTCAGCGAATAACTTCGGCCATCGATGACGCCCAAGATGATGCGCCACTCGGCAATCGAGATCCCGTGCGGGGCCAGGGCTTCGGTCATGACGCCGTGCAGATAACGAGTGAGCGAGCTGGCGAGCCAGGGAATGAAATTCTGCAGATCGTGACCCAGAAGCGAGGGGATCTCGCTTCCCGGTGACTGTTGTCGATTCGCGGTGACGACGGGTTCAGTTCGTTTTACGAGACGCGGGCGAGAACCGACCTTTTTTTTGACTGCTGTTCTACGACGTGCCGCCATGCAATGCTCCAAGAGGGTGATGCCCCATCAAGGCGCGATGCTAGCCGCGACAGTTGCCGAGACGCAATCGTCATCGACAAAGCCGGGGGGCAAGGGCAGGGGCTCGAAGCCAGTCTGATCGGCATCGTGTGCTACGCTCGAAGCAGAACGAGATTGGCGTATTTGCATCTGAACTGCGCATCCGCGCGGTCGCTCATTTACGGCCAATACAGGGGGGTGCTCAGCACGTTGCCGTGAACGCGTTGCAATCAATCTTCGTTCAGTTTCGGGGCTACCCTCGTCAGCTGT
>Ga0194122_10001661_pt1 | contig 26429 bp, 31 predicted proteins | sample TA2MahCa10mmetaG_FD_155487 | JGI IMG/M metagenome (GOLD analysis project Ga0194122, IMG submission 155487) | Freshwater microbial communities from Lake Tanganyika, Tanzania - TA2015021 Mahale Deep Cast 10m | ecosystem: Environmental > Aquatic > Freshwater > Lake | place: Tanzania: Lake... | reverse complement strand
CGGAGCACTGCCGTCGATCATGATGCCGCCCGACGGCATCGGGATGTTGGGCTGCGTCGGGTAGAAGGGTTGCCTCGGGGTGAGGTTGGGCTTCTGTTCCGGCGTGTTGTTCTTGGGGGCCGGAGGAGGCGGACTCTTGGGAGGCGGCGGGGCCTGGAACCGAGCGGGGGGAGGTCCCGCTGGGACAGGCTTCGGGGGCTCCTCTTCTTCAGGAACGGTCATGGCGTACTCGATGTGCTTGCAGGGGCGGGCACGGCCGAACTCGAATGCCTTGCACGTACACATCCACTCGGGACGCCCCACGACACGCTCAATCAGCGTGACCTGGTAGACGTTCTTGCCCGAACCCGAGATGTCCAGCCGCCGCAGGATGCGGCCGACCGGCCCATCATCGTCGTCCTCCTCGACCACGGGAGGCGGAGGGGGCTTGGGGGCCGGCTCGGGTGTGGGAGGCACGATGATCTGGGTGAGGGGGGCCGAGCGCATCTCGGCCGCCATCCGCATGGTGTCCGCCTCTGTGGGCACCGTCCAATCCCCCCGCCGGTCGCTGATCTCGAGCTTCATGGCTTCCTTCAACGCGGAGGGGAACTCCACGCTGCGGATCTCCTTGAAACGCGGGTCGTTGGGGTCGGCGAACTTGGGGTTGGAGAGGAGTCGGTCCTCCTGTGTCAGGATGCGCTTCAGCCAACGCAGACCAGAGCCCGCCGACCGGTCACATGTCGGGTTGCGACACTGACGGCAGAACATGCGCTCGAAGTCGTTTGGAGAAACCTCCATCGACGGGACGAAACACTCGTTCCAGAGGTCGGCCATGGCATCCCCTCACTTCTTCCGGCGCTTCCGTTGACTGGTCAGAGCCGGGGCCACCTTCTCGACCGGGGCCACCACAGGCAGCCCATCCGCCCGAAGCGCGTGGGGACAGGTCGGGCACTTGGACAGGTTCATCTCCTGGAGGCCGCACACACGCTCCCAGGTCTTGGCGCGCTCGTACTGTTCCGCGTCGAGAAGCCCTTGGCCGCGAAGTTCCTCCACGGAACGGCCGGACTTCGACCAACCCGGGGGCCACATGTCGGCGTGGCGACAGTGCAGCGTCCCCTTGCGTCCGTTTTCTTCGACTTCGAGCGGCTTCAGCATAGGTTCTCCTTACGAAAGGCGGGCACGAGCACGAGAGACGTCTTCCTCGAGGAGGGCCTTTCGTCGAGAAGCCTCCTCGAGCAACACGCCCACGATACCGGCCGCCTCAATCTTGTGCAGGGTGTCTGTCACCTCTTGCAGATGCGTCTCCATCTGCTCCATCTCGGCTTGGGCGACGGCTCGATCCCACGTCCCCGCTGGGAGCAACGGACTCGCTTCCAGTTCTTTGATGAGGTGCCGTAGCGTTCGCTGGTGCGCCGAAATGGTGTTGAGAGCACGCTCCAAGCGGACGAGGGCGTGGTTCTTCATGGGACAGGCGTTCTGCTTGCACGGCCCACTGCAAGAGACGGGGTCTCCCTCGCACTCCTCGGCCGCCAGGGAGTCGATCCCTAGAACTGCTTCCAGAACACCCAGTCGATTCTCGAAACCCCGGTCATCGTGCCCCATCACATCTCCGGCATGTTGAGGTAGACCGTGACCTCAGCGGGGTTGACGTAGATGTCCTCGCCGTCCCACAGAGACTCTCCGGTTTCCGTCACGATGCGGAAAGGGTGAGTACCGCGTCCTCGAGCCAGGTGGATGACCTTGGCGATGCGATTGAGCATCCGCATCGTCAGCCTGCTGGTCTGAATGGTGTAGGTGAACACCTCGCCCTGGCCCAAGGTCGGGAAGGCGGGTGCTTGGGGCGACGCCGGAGCCGGTGCGGGTGCCACCGAGACAGCCTCACCCGAGGCTGTCTCCGAGGGGCTCTTGGGGGGCTCTGACGCGACGGGGGTGTCCGTCACCACCTTGGCAGCCTCGACGGGCTTGGGGGCCTCCGCAGGGGCCGCAGGCTTGGCCTGGGCGTAGGGGACGAACACGCCTTCCAACTCCGGCGGGAGCGGCTTCTTGCCGTACATGATCTTCGTGATGTTCCACGGCACCGTCCAGTCGAAACCACACTCGATGTCCACCGTCAGAGGCACCCGCCAGGGGAGCTTCGAGGGGGCCTTCTTGAGCATGATGTCCACCATGACCGGCACCGCCTCGGCGGCAATGTCGTCGTCGATCTCGAACACCAACTCGTCGTGGATGGTGATGATGGCACGGCACTTGTGGAGCCAGTTCCTCCGCTTGCACTCGCGGTAGATGAGCCCCATCGACCACTTCATCAGGTCCGCGCCCGTCCCCTGGATGGGGCCGTTCACGCTGTTCCGCTCGGCCTTCGAGCGGAACCCACCGTCAGCGGAGTCGATGTCCGGCACCGGGTAGCGGCGATTGAACGCCGTCAGAACGTGCCCGGTACGACGAGCAAACTCGTGCTGCCGAGCCCACCAGCCCGCCAAGCCCTTGTAGGTCCGGTCGAACTTGTTCTTGATCCGCCAGCCTTCGTCCTTCGACACGTTGGCGGCTCGCACCACCGCCATGCCACCGCCGCCGTAGCAGAGGCCGAAGTTCACGCCCTTGCTGTTGTTGCGCTTGCTCTTGAACTCGGGGTCGTCCTTCACGTCCGGCCCATAGATGGCGATGGCCGTGAGGGTGTGGAGGTCGCCGATGGAGTCGGAGCCGCACTTCGGGCAGAAGGGGGGCGGGGGATCCGGCGGCGGAGGCACCGTGCCACCCCGCTCGAACTCGTGGCCGCATCCGGCACACCGGAAGAACTCCGCCTCCCACATCGGCTCGCGGGAGAGGTTCGTGACGACGCGAAGCTCCTGACCGCTGTAGTCGATGGCGTACAGCTTCCGACCCGGCTCGGCCCGGATGCACTCACGGATGCGCTTCAGACAGTCGGGGATGTCCTTGCCGCGACCTGAAGGGATGGAGTGGAGGTTCCAGTTGGCCTTGCCCGTCAGTTCCGAACGGCCCTCACGCTCCTGCGGGGTCGAGAACCGGGCGGTATCGACCTTGAACGCCTCGAAGTTGATCTTGATGCGCCCGTCGAGACTGCGGTGCTTGTCGGACGCCTCGTAGATGGGCTGAAGGTTGGTCGAGATGGCCTTGGCGACCTGGCGGAACCGCTTCACCTTGGCGATGTACGGGTACTCGTCGCCCGCCTCCTCGATCACGCGGTCCAGTTCGTCCTTGGAGGTCTTGATCTGACCGGACTTCTCGGTGACGTTGAGCCCCTGCACACCAAGCTCCCGGAGGAGCAGTCCCAGAGCGTCCGCGATGAGCACGTCGTAGACCACCGGGAAGTCCACCTGCTCGGTGGTCTTCGAGTCCACAAGGCTCGGCACCCGCTTCTGGATGGTCTTGATCTGGGGGCGACCCTTCCCGTCCGGGATGGTCGGGTCCATGTTCGCCTTCTCGGCCTCGAGCCGAGCCCGGTCCACCGACTCCATGATGCCGGTGTCCACGTCCTCCGGGTTGAAGCGGAAGGGGGACTCGGGGTCCGCCAGCAAGCGGAAATAGCCGGGAGCGATGTTCCGACCCAGAGCGACCGAGGCCGACTCGTACACCTCGCGGAGAGCGGGCAGCCACTCCCGCAAGCCGACGCGGATCAGTTCCGCAACGATGTCTCGGGCGATGGGGATGCGGCACCGCTCCATCCACCGGGTGGCCGCCACACACAGCTTCTCGACCGTGTAGATCGTGTTCTGGTTGGGGAGGCCGGACTCGGTCGGGTCGAGGGCCGCCGCCCGGATCTTCTGGTAGAGGAGGTACGTGCAGATGGCGTCCGACGCGCCGTACCAAAGGGCGGGCTCCCACGTCGGGTCCAGTTTGCCGAAGTTCAGGTTCCCAGCCCTCACCTCGTCCTCGGGGAACAACTCCTCAAGCTCGATCATCTCCATGCCAAGCTCGTTCTTGGCCAGGAACTTGAGGCCCTTGTTCCGCTCGCGGGTGTTGCGGAGGTAGGCGAGGATGAGGGTGTCCTCCCACTTCTTCGGGTCGTCCCACTCCCCGATGGGCTCACCACCGTTGAACTGGAGAAACTCTTGGTCGAACTTCCCGTTGTGGAAGATGGCGACCGCCTCCGAGTTCGCCAGTCTCCGAAGCTCGCTCGAGAACGCCGAGAACGGGACGCAGTTGTCCATGAACTCGGGGTGTCGCACGGGGATGTAGTAGCCGCGAACGCCATCCGGGCTGATACAGGCCCCTACGATGTGGGCGCGCGTCGCCCCGTTGAACACCCGATTGTCGAGACCCGAAGTCTCAAGGTCCAGGGCGTACAGCTTGGACTCAATGCACTCATCCACGACACGCTGAAGATCCGCTGCTGTGCGGATCAACTCCATCTTCTTCTCGGCCATCCACGGCTTGCGCTGGATGAAGGGACGCGACAGGGCGACCAGTTCGTCGGGGTCGAAAGGCATCCGGTTGACCTCTAAAGTTGTTCCCCCTATACCCGCAACCTTAGGGGGGACGACCCCCTACCGGATGGTGAACTCGGGCCCCTCCACAACTACGACGTACCAGCCGTCCCTCCACGCCAGGGCCAGCGCAGTCACCAGCATCAGGAGGTCCACGTCCTCGATCTCCGGAGGCTCATAGCAGTCCGGCAGCTTCTTGCCCGGCCGACAGGTCGGACCTGCTCCTGCACATCCCGTGAAGTTGGCACACCGCCCCTCCTTTTCCGACATGCGCCGAGCCCGCTCTTGCGGGTGGGTGCCGATCTCCCGCATCAACGGAGCGGAGTACCCGTACCGCGCCTGGGACATGGCCTCGCCCGACACCGTGGTGATGAAGCTCCCCCACACCGTGTCTCGAAGCGGAGCCAGCACACCCCAGTTGTCGTCGGGCCGAGGGACGGCGATGGCGACCTTCATCTCCCCGTAGGTCTTGTCGGGCAAATGCACGTACTGAAGCCCCTCGATCACGTCGCCTTCCCCAGAAAGAGATCCTGGGCCTTGTGGAGCAACGCCACCAACGCCACTCGTCCCCTGTCCTCAGTGAGCACGCCGTTCTCGACATCCAACGTCACGATGTCGAACGCCTCCCACAACGACAGCACCGTCATCATCGCGACTTCACGCTCGTCGGTGGCGATCTGGAGATACCGCTCGACCCGAGCCTTTTCCTCCGCATAGGTGAAGTCGGACTTGAGGGCATCCCGAACCTGGTCGGAGACGGTGTGTGGGTGGGGAGGCTCGACCTCATCCTCCCACGGCATCTGGGGGAGGTTGTAGCGGGCCTCGAGCGTCTTGACCGCCGTCCAGAAGTCCTGTCCCTCCTTCTCCCGGCACGTCTGGATGGCGTCCCGAGGACGGCCACAGGCGAAGCAATTGTGAACCTTGATACCACTGGCCACAAACGAGGGGTCCACAGGCATCGAGAGGTCTGCAACCTCAACCACCCCGGCGGGCTCGACGCTCTCGACTACCGGCTTGAATGGCCTGGACCCCCGATGGTTGTACACATAGGAGTCAAGCACCGCCTGTTTCCGGCGGTTCGAGATACCAATGTGCTCTCGGAACAGGAGCACGTCCTTTCCCGTGGCAAGCTGAAGATACCAGCACGGGTGCTCTCGCTTTCCAGCCTCCGAGAGGGTGTTGGAAGGGGCGTGGAGTCGTGAGTGGATGCCAAACTGGAGGAGGAGAAGCTGCACATCCCGGAGGAACGCCCCGGACACCGAGTAGAGGTTGACCCGCACACCAGAACGACCCGTGGGGCGATAGACCGACCCATCCGTCGCGTATACACCACGCAGGAACCCTCGAATGCCACACTCCGGGGCAAACCAGAGGCTTTCGGGGAGGCGACGCTGTGCAGCGGGTTCATCCTTGTTGAGTCCCAGACGGAGGAAAAACTCCACAAAACCGTCATTGCCGACGGAGAACACATACTGATTCTGCACATACTGCTTCCCACCCACCGTGGACACGTCGGTGCGATGCACCTCTGATCCCCGGCCTCCAGCCCAATCCTTCATGTGCTTGAAGATGACCCGGGCGTCCTCCGCATCGTCCGCGTGCGATGTCAACCCCACAACTCCTGATGCGGGGCTTTCCCGTGGCACGACCCACCCGTCCCCAAACACGTAGCCAAGCACCTCCCCGACCTCTTGACTCCAGCGGAGAGGAAGGTTCAACGAGGGTCGATTCCCGAACCTCTGAGCGTTGATCTGCGCGAGGCCGTAGGCAGCGAGGCTGTCCTCCACAGGGTTGAACTGAGGGCGGGACGGCCTTGGGACAACCAGCACATCGCCCGCTCGCAATGCCCCCGCCCGCAGCCATCCCCGCCCGACCACCTCAATCTCGTGGTCGGGCGTGACCGTCACCTCGTACCCAGCCGCGGTCTTAACACGCACAACCTCCCGCTCCCCACGAGGTATGTACGCCGTCGGGTTGTTCCAGTTCGCCTGTCCGTCGAGGACGGACAGGCTGGTGAGCCGCTCAAGATGGTGTAGCTTCACCCACCCCCATTCCGTCAACACTCGCTCATGAACGGAGACGCAGTACCACGAGTGCGATGAGGGGTAGACGCGGGCGGAAGGCTTGCTGTCCGACCCGTCGCCGTGCAAGTCACACGAGAACTGCTGCTCGCGGTCGCCACCGTTCGGGTTGACCCGGTAGCCGTAGTCGGCCAACACCTGTGTGATGTCGATTTCCTCGCGGATGCGGTCCGCTCGTTGCTTGGCACGACTCATCGCGTGGCTCCCGTGCCCATTACCCGAACCCCAGCTTTAGAGCCCTGGCCCGGAGAACACTCTTGTTCTTCTCCAGGATTTGACGCACCCGCTCTCGAGTCAGACCGACCTCTTGGCCGATCTCGTCGAGAGAGAGGGCATCTTCGCCGTAGCGGAGCAGGAAAATCTTCCGGTCCCGCGAACTGAGGCCCTCCAAGAGTTGATGGCTCCGACCCCGGAGGTCGCGAATCAGGACCGCCATCTCGGCATCCACGGCCGCCTCATCCTCCACGAAGGCCCCCAACGTGGACTCCCCGTCCCCCATGGGGTCATCCAACGACGCCCCTACGGAAGGCAGGTTGCGAACCTGGTTCACCTTGGCGGCGGAGAGGCCGGTCACTTCCATCACCTCCTCGTCCGTCGGCTCACGGTCGAACTGGCGATCGAAGTCCCGCACGACCAGCCGCACATGGTTCCGGGCGTCCATCTGGTGGACCGGGATGCGGATGCTGTCCGCCTGCTGGGAAGCCCGCGTCATGGCCTGGCGGATCCACCACGAGGCGTAGGTCGAGAACTTGAAGCCCCGCTCGGGGTCGAACTTCGTGAGCGCCCGCATCAGCCCGATGTTGCCCTCTTGCACGAGGTCCGGGATGCTCAACGGGGAGTGCTTGTACCGCCCAACGATCGACACGACCAGACGAAGGTTGGCGTTGATGAATCGCTCTCGAGCCGCCCGTCCTTCGGGGCCACCCTTCTTGATCAGCCGCGCCAAAGCCACTTCTTCCGCCCAGGTCAGGAGCGGGTACTTCTTGGCTTGCTGCATATAGACCTGAAGCTCGGACCAGTCCATAGCACTCTCGAACAGAGGTCTTCTGTTCTACCCGCTTTGGCAGTCTATTGGGCGGCAACAACCTCCACGACGAGCTTTACCTACCGGGCACGAACAGCACCGTCGCCTCGGCATACCTGGCACAGAACTTCTCGAGAGATCGCTTGGTGCCCGCAGCCACCCCGATGTCCCCGGCGAGCACCAGCACGTCCACGCCGCTCGGGTCGAGTCCCGCTATGAAGGACTCGCCCTCATCTCGGTAGAACTCGGTGTGAACGTCCGAAAGAACTTGAATGCGGGTCATTTGTTGAACCACACCACATGGGTCCACTCGGGGTCGTACCTCGTGTGTTTCCGAACGGCGTCCATGCCCCCGCCCACCACCTGAGACGGGGAAACCCGCACGTTCGTCATGTGGGTCGCGGTAGCGAAGCATCCCGAGCCATCGTCGTCGATGAAGCAGTTCCCCTCACAGGAGTCTATGAACTCCTCGAGGGTCATGTGGTCCCCGTAGTCCGGAAGGGGTTCGAGCGTGACCAGGTTGTAGTGGGCGCGCACCGCGTTGAAGATGGCTTTGGCCTCCCTCTTGTTCAGCGCCCGGAAGTCGAACTTCTCGGTCCGAGGAGCCCCTCCAGGACGTTCCCACACGGGGCCAGACACCATGAGGCTCACCGAGGGTTGCCCGATGATCTTCACGTAATGCCAGCCGTCGGGGTGGCACATCTCATACTCCATCCCCCGCTCGACGATGAGCCGCGCTGCCAGAGGGGGCGGGTCGTGTCGATCGTTCGAGCCGAACCCCACGCCCATCTCATAGGACGAGCCCGGTCCACCGATGACACGGATGGCCGAGGGCCAGGGGTGCGGGTGGAAGAAAGCCCGCTCACACTCGTAGATGCGATGCAGGTAGACCCGGTGGCCGACACCATCCAGTTCGATGTCCCGGTACAGCCGGTCCACCACGGGCGGGCTGTAGTCGATCTTCTTGGACAGCCACGCGCCCTCATCCTTCAACAGGGCGGGCAGCATCTTCTCAATCCGGTGGAGCGTGCCGAGCATCGGTGGCCTCTACGCATTCCTACCCAAGAACGAACCCGAGGTGCTCGAGGTTGCGGTCCACCACACTCATCGCCTTGTCGGGGGTGCCCTCGAAGTCCGCCTCTTGCTCGTCGAGCATCACGTAGGTCTTGAATCGCCGCTCCACCGGCGAGGGCTTCACCCACGCGGCCACGTCCCCGAGGGAGGTTTTGCGGGCCCAACCCCCAGCGCCTCCCACGGGCCGAGTCTCGGCAGGTCCACGACGAGCCACCCCCGCTTGTTGAGAGCCGCATCGGTCAGGGCTCGGACTGCAGCCTCATCGGGCCCACGACCCTCCTCGGTCATGGGGAAGCCCGCCGACCTGGCCACAATCCTGTAGCGGGCCTCCGCCACCGGAGTGTGTGTCTTGAGGCCCGGCTTGACGCTGACCACGGGCATGTAGCACTCCGCAACCAAGGAGCCGAAGATGCTCCTCCGCTCCATGCTCCAGACAAACCCCATCTTGTCGGTCCGCCGCCAGGGGAGGGCGATGCGCTCGACCGACAGGAGGGACAAGGTCTCCCGCATCAACGCATCCTCTTTCCAGAGGGCGTGAAGCAACCGTTCGACGGTGACGGTCACGAGGGAGCCTCGAAGGCCATGAGGGCTCGGAGCCCGAGTCCAGTGACCGTGGGACCGATTCCGACGAGCTTGCGGGCCACGAGACCCTGCCACAGCCGGATGGTCAAGGCACGACCTTCATCCAGGGTGTAGTCCCGGTTGCCCCGGCGGATGGCGTCGAGGAGCCGGTACATGGGCTCCGTGAGGAACAGCGGGTCGATGGGCGTGTGGAACCGGTTGCACATCCCGCAGAACAGGTTGTCCACGTCGTTCTTGTTCCACGAGGTGAGCCCACACCGCAGACAGGTGATGGCATGTCCTCCGTCTCGCAGGGTGTAGGTCATCATCGCGGAGCCTCTTAGGCGAAAAAGGGGCCGCTCCGGGTTACCATGTCGGAGCAGCCCCTAATTCTACTTACCCGCTCAGAGCTTGTTCGAGAGGTCGATCACGAGGGCGTCGGGACGGACGGTGATCTCGTACTTGTCGCCCGGCTCGAAGGGCGGGAGGCCCTGGGCCGCGAGGAAGGCCACACGGCCACGGGTCGCCCACAGGTGGAACGGGGTGCTGGTCCCCGAGGTCGCCGGGTCGCGGGTGATGAGCACCTCGTTGCCGACGAAGTCGACGTACACCGGGTCACCCTGCGGACCACCACGGAGCGGGGTGCCCGTCATCGCGACGAACGCCTCGAAGGCCGCACGGGGGACACAGAGGCGACGGTCGGGCCGCACGTAGGCGGTGAGGTCGTCCCGCTTGAGGGAGCCCTGGATGATGATGCCGGACGCCTGGGTCGGGGGCTGAGCCACCTGGCCCGAGGAGGTCACGGTCGGGGTCTGCGTCGGAGCCGGAGGGGCACCCGTGTACGCGGTCGCCCGGGTCGCGTCCGGGTCGTTGAAGTCGGGGATGTAGACCTCGAAGTCGTGCGCGAACCCGTCCACGCTGTCCTTGGCGTAGACGAACACCGCCTGACCCACGGGGGTCTTGCTCACGACGGTGCGGCCGTCGAGGGTGCGGGCGGTCCCGTTCGTGGTGCGGGGCACCTGCGTCGGGTAGAGGGTGCCGCCCTGCCCGTCGTCGTAGGACGGGATGTTGCCGTTGTCGTAGGCGTCGCGGACGAACTCGCCGATCGAGGCGACCTTGAACGAGAGGTCGGGGCGGTTGGTGCGGAGGATGGCCGCGATCTCGCCGCTCGAGAAGCAGCGGTCGTTGGCGACGAGCCAGGCGATGAGGTCGGTGACGGCGGTACGCCAGTCGGTGGCCCCCGCGATGACGGTGGCCGGAGTCGAGTTGCCCGTGGGCGAAGTGACGATGGACATGTGTGTTTCTCCTCCCGATGTGCCGGGAATGTCCTGCTGGTGGTTGGAAACCCGCTGTGTCGCGCGGGCCGCCGCCTCATCGTGTGTATGGGACCTGTCTCGCTACCAGAGGCGGTAGACATCGCGAAGCAGGTTGCTTCCCACACCCCCTACTACGCGGGGCGTTGGAAACCTGAACCCCCCGACATCAATAATCGTAGTGCGATTCAGACTTCGGGGGTCCAAAGCCGTTTTCCTTGAGCCGCTTCGTGTTGATGTCGTTGTGCGAGAACGGGCTGAACGCACGCCAGCCGTCCTTGAAGAAGGTCCGATCCCGGCAGTCGGAGCCGTGCTCGCCCTTCTCTCGAAGGTCGCAGACAGTGAGCGGGAGGTGGTCCTTGGTCACGTCGAGAAGGAACTCGGGCTTCAAGTCCGCACCCGGGTAGATCCGGGGCGGCTCCTCGAAGACGGCCAGTCCGCACCCAAAGCCCATGCAGGCGTTGTGGAGTTCGCAGATGACCTCCCCCTGATGGGTCCGGAGGACATCCTGGAGAGTGGACCACTCCTCGGGCGTCAGCCGCCGAGTTTCGCGGGTCACCCGCAACTCGTAGGGGTTCCTGGAGTGGGGCCGCCGGGTCGTCTCCCACAGGGAGTGCTGGAGAGCCCGGAGCCAACCGTTCCAGTCCGACGCTGCCAGATCCAACGACGGAGGCTCCCCCACAGGATCCTTGTAGATCCCGGAGAGAGCCTGTGCCAGATCCGAAGGGGTGGGTTTGCCCATGCGACCTCCACCCCATTCCTACCCTAGAAGGGGATGTCGTCGTCCGGGAGGTCCGACAGGTAGACCGGGTGACCCATCCGCTCGCCCACGATGGGGTCGTTGGGACGGTGGGGGGAGGTGACCTCTTCCCCGGTTTCCATCTCGTGCTCGCAGGCCCCGCACGGGGCGTCGAACATGCCGTCGTCGGACGAGGTCTTCACCCAGGGGTGATGCGGACAGCGGCGGGGGTCGCCGTAGCCGAAGTCATCGTGGTCGTGGTTGTCGTAAACGAGGTCGTACATGGTCGTCATCCCTTATGCCTACACTACGCAGGAGGGGTGGCGACCTGAACCTTTCAGACGTACAATTCCACGCTGATCTCGTTGCCGTCGTAGCCGGAGAGTCGAGGCGTCCGATTGGCCTTGGCCCACTGGTCCTGGAACTCGTAGACCTTCGTCGGCCCCGTGATGTTCTCCACGGTCAAGCCGGACCGCTTCACGAGGGCTCGAACCACGGCGATGACCTTCGGGTAGTCCGGGAGGTTGTAGAACTTCCCGAACCGGCCTTTGGAGGACTCGAACTCGACGAGCTTCCCGCTCCAGCCGCCGAGTTCGTTCTTGCCTTCCTTGGGTTCCACGACCACCCGCAAGTGGTAGTAGCCGTCGGACCAAGTGTCGGTCACGTAGACCGACTTCACGCCCGGCACCTGCTTGAGACTGGCCATCAGTCCCGCAACCTGGGGGGGAGTCGCCGCGTCCGCCTTCTTCAAGCCCTCCAAGATGGCTCGCCGCGTCGGGTCACCCACCGGCATCGTTGCGGCCAGCCGGATGAGTGCGGATCGATCCGAGGTGGCCAGATGCTTCGGGTGGCTCATGGGCACGTCCTCCTAAGACTGCTCGTCGCAAGCTATAGGCGGACTATCAGAGGGCCTGGCCCTTCTTCTCCCACGCGGTCAGCCACTTCTGCGCGGAGGAGCGGACCGCACGGGGGACGCTGGTGTCCGAGTCGCCACCCGAGAGCATCTCGAGGGAGGCATCCCGGGCCGCATCCGCCGCCGCTTCGATGACGAAGGTGCGGAAGCGGAAGACCGTGTAGGGGCTCACCGCGAGCCACTTCCGCACGTCCGCGTGGAGAACCGCATCGACCGGGTACTCGTCATCCGCCTCGGCTTCCCGCTCGACGAGGTCCGCTTCGACCTTCGCCACGAAGTCCGCGAGGGTGCGGACACCACGGGTGCTGTAGGAGTTGCCCGTCAGGATCTCGAGGGCGTTGGCGGACCAGTCCGCCATGTCGGTCGCCCGCTCCATCTCCCGAGCCACCAGAAGCATCGCGGTGTGGACCGCAACCGCAGTCGCGGGGTCGAACGAGAAGGCCCGCTTGCGGACCTCCGCGTCGATGATGGCCTTGTCGGCGTCCGACAAGGTGTTGAGGAGGCGGGCGTTTTCGAGGTGGTAGGCGTCGAGGGCGGTGCTCATGTTCGTGTTCCTCTGATACATGAACTACGCGAAGCCCTCGCCGAGCTGAACCTCACACCACTTCGATTTCGACGAGGTAGCGGAAAATCTGCGCGTCCTGGGAGTAGGTCACGATCTCGTCGTGGACGAACCCGCCCTGGTTCTTGGACCCACAGGCGAACGTGAAGTCGTTCTTCGGGAAGCCCGCCGGACGGTGCTGGTTGAAGCACGCGGAGGTGCGGGTCTCCGCGAGGCCGAGGGCCACTTCCTCCAGGAACATGAAGGCGTTCCGCGCGGTGTTGCCCGCCCCGTAGTAGGCCCCGGTGGCCGAGGTGTAGTTGAGGCTCTTGAACGCCCCGTTCGTCCCGTCCGTCGGGAGGCCGCAGACCGTCTTGGTGCCCGTCGCGTTCCAGGCGGGGGCGTGGTACAGCCCCCTCCCGAACGCCTTGCCCGCGATCTGGACACCGCGAGGCAGGTTCTCGGGCATCAGGAGCCCCGCCTTGCCGATACCCAGCAGGTTCTCGGTGCGGGTGCCGTGCCAGGCCATGATCTTGCCCACCGCGCCCGGCTTGGTGATGACGGTCTTGGCGTAGTCGTTGAACCGCGTCTCGGTGCCGTTGCGGGTGAAGCGGAACACCCGAGCGACCCGCACGGCGGGCTGGCTACCCCGCCACCAGTTCGAGTTCTTCTTCGACTGCGCGGTGGTGAAGATTTCGACCACCCGTCGGAAGTCGGCCGAACCGGTCTCGCACAGTTCGATGGTGGCGTTGAGGCCGTCGTACCACACTTGCTCCTTGCCCCCCGTGGTCGTGGCCGCTGCCGCCGCCGCGAAGGTGCCCTGGCTGATGTGGGCGTCCCGGAGAAGCTGGAGGAAGGTCCGCTGGGCCTCGAGCCGCGCGTAGGAGGAGACGACGAGCTTGTGGAGGTTGGCCGACCCACGCTGATCACGGCTGATCTCGCGGGGAACGTTCGACATGAACCGGTTGGTCAGGTCGATGATGTCCCGGTCCGGGGTGCCGTCCCCACGGAGAGGGAGGGTCGTGTCCTTGTTGGCCGCCGTCTCCGCACCGATCCGACGCTCGAGAAGCAGGCCGATCTCGTCGAGGATGCTGCCGCCGAGGTCGAGTTGACGGTCGGAGAGGTTGCCGATGGGGTTCGCCTCCGTGGCCCCCGCTTGGGCCGACAGACCCGCACGGACTACGTTCGCGGTCGAACCGTAGATGATGCCGAGGAGACGACCGACCTCGGGATGGAACGCGGGCTTCACCGGAGCCGCCGCAACGGGGGCCGTGGGAGCGTTCGTGATGTTGATGCCCTTGGCCGCCGCCTTGCTGATCTCCTCGGCGTCGGAGCGGGTGTCGAGGCGGGTGTAGCCCTTCTTCTCCTTCTCCTGCACCTTCTTGCGAAGCTGCATGGTGGCCGCCGACAGGGACGTGCCACGGACGGAACCCTTGTCGCTCCCCGCCTCCCCCGTCGGCCCCCAGCGACACTCGAAGTTGGCGGAGCCACCGCCGAGGTCTTCGACCCAGCCCTTCCAGAACTTGTTGGAGCCGAGGGTGGTGCAACCGGTCTTGGAGCCGGTCAGGTCGGTGAAGTTGAGGGTGACGGACTCGACGATGTTCGCCATGGGGGGACTCTCCTTACACCCCCACTACGCAGCCGGACCAGAAACCTGAACCCCCGATCTGCTTTTAGTTGCCGCCGGCTTGAGACTCCAGGAACTGAACCCCGGCATCGACGATGTAGCACCACGCGGCCGAGGCGAACGCCCACAGCACCAGGGAGGGGATTGCGGCCCACCCCGAAGCTGGAGGAACCCCTGTAGCGCCCCAGGTCAGCAGCCAGACCATCCACCCACAGTGGAACCCCGTGCAGTAGCTACAGGCCAACATCCGCTCGAAGAACCCGACCCTCCGAAGAAGGTCGGTGAGAGGCTTCGCCTTGTCGTTCTGCAGTCCGAAGACGATGGCGTAGGCCGCCAGGAGTGCCCAGACAGTCGGCATGAGGCCCCCTACGAGATCAGGAGGCCGGAGTCACGGGTTCGTCCGCGACGAGAGCCGCACGCATCTTCGCCATCTCATCGAGTTGCTGTCCGAGGGCGTCGGCCTGGGCTTGGTCGTCCGAACGCCGCTTGTCCCGACCCACCTCGAGGGCCCGGATCACGTCGAACACATCCGCATCCTTCAGGATCTTGTCGATCTGCGTCGCGATGCGGTTCGCGAACGTCGTGTAGTTCTCCGCGATCTTGGCCCGACGAGCGGTGGCTGCTTGGATTTCGGCATCGAGCTTGGCGAGTTCTTCGGTACGTCCCACAGGACACCTCCAGTTCGGGACACCCTACCGAATGAATCGCGCGTTGATCCCACCTGCTGTTTGCGGGTTGTAGATGAGGTCAGCGTTGTCCTGTGCCGTGAGGAGTGCCGACGTGTTCGGGTTCGTGGCGGACATGACCGCGAACAGGGTGTCTCCGGCGGACAAGGTAGTGGGCACCGTGAAGGTGTACTGGTAGCGCCCCGGATCCCCCGACACGGCGGACATGGAGCCAGACGACACCGACACCTCCGCTCCCACGGAGTTGAACCGAAACACCCTGGCCGTCGGGCCCAACACCGACAGCGGGTTGCCGGACCCATCCAGGAACAGCGTGTGGAACGTGTAGCTCTGTCCGAGGATGGCTGTGGGCACGTTCTCGCGCCTCCCTACCGAGGGGGCGGGTATCGGCCCACTACCGACTACAGCCCCTGCTCCTTCGCCTTGCAGTAGGTGAGGAAGGGGTCGGTCTCGCCCGAGGCGAGGGAGCACGAGTAGTTCGTCGAGCCGTCCACATCGCGGGTGAGGACGAGGGGGAGCGCGGGCATCCCCGCCTTGAGGGCGTCGTAGTAGCGGACGCACGCCTTGAGGGAAGGCTTGCACACCACGTCGCCCACCGTGAGGGCGGCCTCATCGCGCCAGGCACGAGCGAAGCCAACCTTGTCGAGGGCCTGGGTGCTGTCGGAGGGGGCGGCGAAGGTGAGCATCGGTATCTCCTATGCCTACACTACGCGCGACCCCTCTCGAACTGAACCTCTACCTCAACAAGAGACGCAATTCTTCACGCAGGTCGGGATGTTGCTCCAGCGCCTTGAGGATTCGTTGGGCCATCGGAGAAGGCTCGGGCTTGGGCTCCGGGATGCTCGGGGGCTCGAGCGCCAGTAGCGCCGTCTTCATGGCGGTGACCATCCCACGCACGTAGTGGCCCTCGGGCGAGATCCACCAGGGATGATACTCCTTCTTCCCGGTTCTGATGGCGATGGGTGGAGTCGGCTCCGAGCGAGTCCGATCCTTCCGCCATCCCATTTGGTGGATTTCTTTCAGGGCTTTCCCCATGTCCGCATTCGAGCCCGACCTGAAGTAGTCCCGAATGTGATCCCCGGGCGGGGGGAAGTAGGGCTCGCACTGGTTCATCAGTCGTCGTTCCCGCCGAACAGGGAGAGCACGTTCACCGGAGCCGCAGCCGGGGGCGGAGCCGCCACGGGCTGTGCCTTCCGCTGGGTGCGAGCCGCCGTGGTCTGAACAGGCTGGGTGCCACCCTGGGGACGCCCGAGGATGGCCCACATGCCGTCGAGGTCCACGATCTGAACCCCGTGCTTGAGGGCTTCCTTGGTCTTGCCGCTCTGCGAGGTCTTGTCCTTCTGGACGAGGTAGGTGAGCCCCTTGCCCACGGAGCCCTTCACCGTGCCGCCCGCATCCTCGATGGCCTTCTCCATTTCCGGAGAGCGGACGCCCGTGAAACAGACCGACTTCCCGGTCATCACGCCCACCGCCTTGGCCTTGATCGTGACCCCGTTGTCGAGGAGCTTGTCGATCAGGGTGCGGCGGGCCGCGAGTCCCTTCACGAACTCGTCCGCCTTCCCCGCACCCATGCCCGGGATGCCCGCGATCTGCGACATCGAGGCCGCCTGCATCTTGTCGAGGTCGTCGAACCCGGCGTCCACGATGGTCTTGCACACCGACCGGGCACACAGGGGGATGCCCAGGGAGCCGACGAACGTGTGGAGCGGCATCTCAGCCTTGGCCTTCAACTCCGCCACGACGATGTGAGCCGTGCGGCCGAGGCGAGAACCGTCCGAACCCGTCGGGATGCTCTCGATCTTGGCCGGGTCGAGGGTGTAGAGGTCCGCCGGGTCCGTGACCCCCGCGTGCTCGATCAGCGACTCGATGATGGAGTCGCCCATCCCCAGCACGCCGATCTTCTTCACCCACCGGCTGATGCCGCCGAGCACCTGGGCCGGGCACTCCTCGCCCCGACACAACAGGTACTCACCCTGCATGATGAGGGCGGTCTGACACGCGGGGCACTTGTCGGGGGCCGCGAGGGCCAACCCACCCTTGCCCGACAGCACCGACTCCACGTAGGGGATCACGTCGTTCCGCCGCGAAGCCAGGATCTCGTCACCGACCGCGAGGTTCTTGACCCCCGCCGTCTTGCACAGCTTCTCGATGTTGGCGAGGTTGTGGAGGCTCGCGTTGCTCACGCTGGCTCCCGCGAGGTCCACCGCATCGAACTCCGCCACCGGAGTGATGCGCCCGCTCTTGCCCACCTGCCAGCGGATGTTCCGGAGGATGGTCGGCTTCGCCGCGTGGGGGAACTTGTAGGCCACAGCGCCCTTGGGCCGCTTGTTCAGGTCCCCGAGGGTTTCCATCACCGTCGGGTCGCTGAACTCGACCACGAGTCCGTCGATGTCGTAGTCGAGGGCATCCCGCTTGCCGGCCACGTAGTCGGCGTAGATGGCCTCGGCAGCCGCCAGATCCGGAACCTCGGCCCAGGTCGGGAGAGCCGCGCCCACCTTGCCGAGCACCTGGAACTCGACCGTCTTGCTCGGGATGGCCACCCCGCCATCGCGGATCATCTGGTAGTGGAGCACGGTCAGGTGCTCCACACCCACCCCGTCGAGCCGCTTGGCGATGCCCGCCGCCGCGTTCCGGGGGTTGCTGTAGGTGGGGAAGTACTTCTTCCAGTCGCTCTTGCGGAGGACGATCTCAGCGCGAAGGTGCCCGTTGAAGCCCTTGATGAAGTGGACGACCCCCTTCATCTTCACCACGTTGCGGGTGATGTCCTCGCCGACTTCGCCGTCACCACGGGTCGCCGCCCGAACCAGGTTCCCCGCTTCGTAGCGGAGGGAGACGCTGATGCCGTCGCACTTGTCCGAGACGAGGAGGCTCGTGCCCTTGTGCCCACAGGAGGTGTGCCAGTCCCGGAAGTCGCTCTCGTTCTGCGCCTTGTTGAGCGAGCCCATCGGGCTCGCATGACGCACCTTCGTCCAGCCGGAGTCCCCGACCGGGGCTCCGATGGTCGCGAGGAACGCCTTGGCCTCTCGGACCTCGACGAACGAGTCGTCGGCCCCATCCACGAGTTCGACCAGCCGGTCCTCGAGGGTGTCGTACTCGGCGTCCGACATCGTCGGGGTGCCGTTCCGGTACGCCTGGTTGGCTCCGACGAGACGGTCGAGGATCTGCTTGATGGTCAGGTTGGCGGACATGCGGAATCTCTCCTTGGCCGTACTACGCGGAAGCGGTGTTGAACTGAACCCCGTCCTTCTCGAAAGGCAGACCTGGGGTCAAGTTCTCGGGGTCGGGTGTGCGAACACCCAGGATTTGACAGGTGTACCGGGAGACGCTGACCTCCACCGACCATCCGGAGGGGAGTTCGATCTCCGTGGACTTCTCCGTGGCAGGGTCGATCTTCTCGTACCCATCTGCCCCATCCAGACCCCCCTGACGGTTCACGTCCTCGGGGATGGCCCGGAGAGTCCGCTCACCCGCCCGCAGGATGATGATGGCGGGGTTCTCGCAGACGCTTTCGGCCTCGGCGTGCTTCTCGCGGAGCGTCACATAGAGGAGGAAGTAGTCCTCCTTCACGACGCCGGAGATGGCCTCGACCTCGATGGAGCCCGACGTGATCTTGATGGGGATGAACATGGTTGTCTCCACCCCCTCTACGCGCGGAGGGGTCAAGCCTGAACCGCTGGCACCCCGAGTCGCTGCCAGACGGACGGCATGAACGGGAGCCACTCCTCATGCAGGGTGGCCTCCCGCACCACCTCACCCCCCACCGCGTGCCACCAGCGATTCGCGGAGTCCCGCTGCAGGGTGACGAGGGGCTGATTGGGGTCGTCTCCGTAGATGAAGGGGCGCACGTACACTTCCAGGAAAGGAAGGGTCGGTCCACTCACGCCGCTTCCTCTCGCATCGACCCGCCCAGCGACCGGGGCTCCCCCCACACCAGGTAGACGTTGAACCCGACGACCGCACCTTCGGGGTTCACGGCTTTCGTCACCTCGAGCCGACCGTCCGGTGTCGGGGCCGCATGCCCCGCCTTCCAACGCTCGATGAGTTCGGCCGCCGCCGTGGACATCGCGGTGTTGTAGGTCTTGAGGAGCATGTCCTCGGTGGGAGCCTGACCTTCCCGCAGTCGAACTTGGGAAACTACGTCTCGCATGATGAACTCCTCTGGGGGCTCACCCTACCCGGATGCTGGCCGCCCGCTTCCACCGCCCTGCCTCTTGCTGGTAGACCGCCCCGCCCTTCGGTCCGCTGATGGTGAGCTTGTTGTCCTCGAGCACGAACGAGTCGTGCCTTCCAGCGGCCCACAGGAAGCCGTCCTGACGGGGGGAGACGCCCTCGGGCACCTTGGTGTGGTGCATGAGCACGATGCGGTTCCGGACGGCCTCTGGGAGCGTCAGAAGCTCCTCGTAGTGGGTGTGAACCGTGCCGGGGTACCTCGGGGAGAAGGTGCAGTCGTGGAAGATCACCTCCGCGTCGGGGAACAGGTCACCGATGTCCGCCCGGAAGGTGGTGTCCGAGGTGTAGTAGAAGCCACCCTTGTCGTGTCCATGCTCGCGGAGGACAACGCCGTAGCAGGGCTTGTCTACCCCGTCGCCCATGACGTGTGGGGTCTTGCACAACTGGGTGACCACCCCACCCAAGGCCATTTCCACCCCTGGCTCGGCGGTGTAGGTGGTGAACAGGAAGTCGAACCCTCCGTTGTAGGCCGCCAGAGGCGTGACCAGTTCTTCCACACAGGGTGCGAGACAGGACTTCAGGCCCGGATGCACGTCCGATGCGGCCACCAGCAGCGTCTGGGCGAAGGCCGGACCGTTGGGTCCCGTGTAGTACCGCTCCCAGCCCAGTTGCTCGATGCCCGCGATGTGGTCACCGTGGAGATGGGTGACGAGCACGAAATCCGCGTTCCCAACCGGGATGTCGAGTTCCTTCAAGGACTGCACCCCTGTCCCGCCACAGTCGAGGAGGAGCACCTTGTTTCCAAGGAGATGCACCACGGCGTTGTTGTGGTAGTTCTCGCGGAAGTCCGTGAAGGCCCCGCCTGTACCGAGAAACGTGAGCTTCATGTTCACCTCCACCCAGAGTACCGACCAAACAACCCAAGCCGTTGTCGAGCTTGAATCATCTTGATCTCCGTCTCGAGTTCGGCTGAGAGCGGGTTGAGCTTGCGAAGCTCCGCCAGCTTTCCGGTGTGCCGCATCTCGGTGATGATGCTGTCGTGGATGCCCGCTGTCCGAAGACGTTGAACCAGCGCGTCATCCACGTAGGCGAAGCCGCACTCGTGGCAGAACTTCGCAGTCGCGGGGATTCGCTCGTGCCCGTCAGGGCACTTGTTCTCGGGGCGCTTCAGCGTCACGGCGAGGTCTTGAAGCTGCTCGAAGGCTTCCTTCACCGCCAGGAACTTCGCCCCGGCCTCGTTGTCGTCGGGGTTCTTGTCCGGGTGGACCTCATGGACCTTGGCCTTGAAGGCAGGCTTGAGAACGTCCGCTTTCCAGGTGGCGAGCTTGGCGTTTACCTCGTCCTGGGTCTTGCCCGAGAGCTTGGGTTTCTCCAGACCCAACAAGGCGAGGCAGTCTGTGGTGGAACGGTCGGCCATGCCCTACCTACACGGATCAGTCCCCGCCGAACATGTCGAACACCCCGCCGTGCAACTTGACAGGGGTGTTGTCGGGCGGCGGAGCTTCGGAGATGAGTTCGGGGGCATCCCCTGCGCTCCCGAAGCAGAACCTCACCCGAGCGTCGGCCACCTCGATGTACTCGGCCTCCCGCTCGATGCCGATGAAGCTGTGTCTTGTCTCCCAGCAAGCCAGGGCGGTGGAGCCGGACCCCATGAACGGGTCCAGAACCACCTTGTCCTTCGGGATGTCCGCGAGGAGACGTTGCATCACCATCTTTGGCTTGACGGTGTTGTGGCTCATGCCCACTGCCGTTTGGAAGGTCGGTGAGCCTTCCACCGACAGGTTCCACACGTCACCGCTGTATGGGACGTGTCGGATGCTCTTGATGTAACGAAGGCTGTACTTGACCCCCTCGTGCTCGATGAATCCCGGCTTGGACGGCTTTCGTGTGGTGAGAGCCTGATTCGTTTCGTGCAGATGGATCTGGTAGGAGGGCTGCACATTCTTGAACTTGCGCCCCTGAATCCCCTTCCCAAAATCTGGCTCAAACCTGTAGAGGTTTGCCTTGTAGCCGAGTGCTTCTCCAAGCAGGGTGAACTGGCTCGCGAGATCCGGGGACACGGTTTTGGCTTGCAAGTGCTTTCGGACCCGGCCCCCATCCCCAGCCATGTACCCGTCCAGAATAGCCCGCTGTGCCTCCTCTGGGAGAAGCCAGATGTCCGGGTGCAGCGTCTTCGATGCGGCACCAGATCCGCCGAAATGCTTGAACTGGGCTCCGATTTCAGGCACAAAGGCCATGACCTGCACCCCCTTAGAGGTGCCCTTGGGGTACACACTCACCTTGTCTGCCCCAAAGAAGGAGCGGATGCGGTCGATGAGGGGCATCTCGTCCACATGAAGTGAGAAAGACGGGTACCCGTTCTCACCGTGGCCAGCACGCTGAAGCACACCTTCAGCCACCCACAAACCAAAGATGAACCAGTATTCCACGGTCATGTAGTCGGTGACTTTCCTTGGCCTCGTCAGAACGGGAGTGAGGGTGTAGTCCCCCTTCTGGAGTTCGCTGGCCTGAAGCCAGCACACATGGCCCTGCTGGATACCACCTTTCCGGCTACGAGACACCCGCCACACAAGGAAGGGGTGGTTATCCGACACGAGCGAGGTGTAGTTCGTCCCTGTGACCCCGATCTCGTACAGGTGCTCGCTAGTGTAGGGATGCTGCGAGACGTGCTCCACAGGATGAAATGACCCATCCTGGGTGTAGACCCGGGATCCCACCCGCACTTCGCGAATAGGTCGGAACCCACTCTCTGTCATCACAAGAGCATCGGGGTGAAGGCACGGGTGGTGGTTGCCGTACTTGCCGCCACCTTCCCGAGGCTTGAAGTCTGACAGGAACCCCTTCGGGATCTTGTCCTTGGGCAGACCGTTCTCCTCCAGTGTGTCCACCAGTTCCGCAGCCACACCGGCCTCGAGGAGCGCCTCCTGCAACTCAGAGAGGACATCCTCGTCCTCGAGCACACTCTCCCGGAGTTCGTAGACGGGTGCCCCCTTCCGCTTGGCCGCGAGCTTGTTGCAGCCGTCGTTCCGCTCCCTCGAATTCGCCTTGGGCACGTAGTGGAGCTTCCCGGCCTCACGGACCCACAGGATGGCGTCGCGAATCTCGAAGCCCCGGTCTTCGAGCGAACAGGCCCCCCGATGTCCCGTCGGACAGGTGTCGGGAGCGATGAGGAGGACATGTGCCCCAGGCTTGATCACCCGCCACAAGTGCTCCGTCTGTTCCTCGGTGGGCTCACCCCGAGCGATGAGACCGTGGTACTTCCCGTCCGGGATGGCCGCCCAGTCCACCGCGTTGATGTCGAGCGCGATGAGCGTCTCTCCACCCACATGGGTCGGTGTGATGAGGGTGTGGAGGTAGTCGAGCAAGTCCTGGGGGACTTCCGATGTTCCGACGGTTTCCATACTTGCTCCTTCAATCTGCTTGAAATACCTGCTGGCCCCGCCAACGTCGCCGAACCCGGGGTCGATGGGAACACCCGTACCCTTGTGGGACCACCCGCCCGAGTACATGTCGTTCGTGTTCTGGTAGGCCCGCCCGCCAGAGGACTTCGACTCCCCGCTCTGGGAATCCAGATCCACCACGGGGCAACCTTGTTGGCACACCCACACGGCAACCGTCTCCGTGCCGTCCACGTTCGTGCTCGGGGATGTCCACGCGGAAGGCCGCACATCCGAGCTGTGCTTGTCGCTGCTGTAGTGGTACGACTTCCCACCAGGCCCGTTCGGATAGCCCTTGTGCCCCGGCACCCGAGTCGTTCCTGCCTGGGTACAGCCGGGCAAGTGCTGAAGGATGAGGTTGGAGGGCCAACGCCCTGCGGTGTTCACGGACTGCTGTGGCCGCCCTTTTCCGTAGACATCCGAGGAAACCAAGTCCGGGCGGCCGGGGTTCTTCGCCAAGGACATGGCGAGATCCTCGGTGCTGGCGTGCTGAAGCCGGGCAGCGTTGATGTTCAACGCGCCGGTGCCATGCTTCAGCACGTTGGAGGCGACCGTCCCTGAAGCCAAGGGCCGCCGTCCAACGGAAACGACCACCATCTCACCCATCCATTTCCCCACTGGCTTCACGCCGGCTGAAGATGGGCTCGGGGCTCCAGTGCTTGCGGCACCGAGCCTCGTAGGCCGTCGAGCCACCCACGACGATCTGCTCCTGGCTGTCCACGATGCGCTGGGAGCGGGTCGCGACCGAGCCACAAACCGTACAGACCGCGCTGACCTTGGAGACGAAGTCCGCCACCGCCAACAGGTGGGGCATGGGGCCGAAGGGCACGCCTCGGTAGTCCGTGTCCAGACCGGCCACGATGACCCTGCGACCTTCGCCCGCCAGGATCCCACAGACCTCGATGATGGACTCGTCGAAGAACTGCACCTCGTCGATGCCGACGACGTCGATCCGCACAGGGCTCGACTGGATGTGGGTCAGGATGTCCGACGCCTTGGCCACCGACAGCGCCGTCAGGTTCTCGCCCGAGTGGGAGACGATGTTCGTGCCGTGGAACCGGTCGTCCACCGAGGGCTTGATGGCTACCGCGTGACGCTTCGCGTAGTGAACCAGCCGCAGCCGTCGGATGAGTTCCTCGGTTTTGCCTGCGAACATGCAGCCCGCGATACACTCGATCCAACCCGGCTCACTCGGCGTCATGTGGAACATCAGAACCTCCTGGGTGTCGGGCGTCACACTACCGGCTTGCGGCCCACAACAACAGGCTCCCACGCAGGCTTCAGAGCGGTTCCCCACCCCTCCCACGCTTCAGCTTCGGGTGAGGCCGCAGCCGTGAGTGGCACCTCAACCGAGACTTGCTTTACCCCAACAGCCTTGCCCGGCATCGCCTTTTCGTGCCCCGTGCCGTCCGCCCCGCGAACGCCTCGTTTGGAACCCACAACCTTGCGTTCCAACCCCTTCATCTTGTCGATGGCGACCGAGACGTTGTGGGACTTGGGGAAGCCGCTCCCGTACCCCCAGGCTTCCAATCCCACCTCCACAAACCCCACCTGCTCCATCGCGGCTGCGAGACGGTGAGATGTCCGGGAGCCCCCGAACGCCTTCAGGACGCCACCGGGGGCGAGGACCCGGTACGCCTCCGCCACCCATCGGGCGTGCCATGCCTGTTGCATCTGCCCGGACTGCTGCTTTTCAGCGGCCTGGCCCTTCACCTTCCAGTCCGGCTTCTCACAGGCACACTTCTTTACGCCCCGAAGTCGGCCCCCACACACCGCACAGGTGGGGTTGGCGGTCCCGAACGGGCTGGATGCCCCGAAGGACGGCCACGCCGTCTGACGGTCCCCAATCCCCGGTCCGGAGAACCCCCCTCCAGCCTGCCAGTCCAGCTTGTCCCACGTCCTCCCCATGAACTCCAGCCCATAGGGTGGGTCGCAGACCACCGCGTCCAGAGAGCCCTCGGGCATCTGGGCCATACGATCGACACAGTCGCCGTGGAACAGGCGGATCAACATGGTCAAATCTCCAGGTCGATGGCCTGACCCGCCTTGGAGACATCCTCGACGTTCGGATCCTTGAGCGTCTTGAGCCGCCTCGAGGGCCAGTAGACCGAAGCCGTGAACGGCTCGAACGGCTTCTGGTCGCGGCTCTTGAGGCACTGGAGGAGCACCTGTCCCTTCTTGATCAACTCCTCGTCGATCCAGGAAGCCGTCACGATGTCAGACGATCGCTCGGCTTCGTTGGCGTAGGAGAGGAAGGTCAGGTTGTAGACGTGGTTGCTCTGCGGGCGAGCCTTCTTGCCCGGGGCTGAATCGCCCTCGGCCACACCTCGAGCCTTCAGAGCCGCCCGGTAGCCTTCCCGGCTGATCTGGAACAACAGGACCACGGCCATGCCCATGCCCTTGTTGAAGCCCATCGCCATCTTCTTGCAGTCGCGGATGACCTCGTTGATCTTCTCCGTCGTGGACGTGTACGTGCCCCGAGGTGCGACCAGAAGGGCGTGGTCCACGAACATGAGGCGGAACGGAGACTTCGCGTAGAGCGTCTCCGCCCGGGACCGGATGTCCGACACCGTGAAGTCGATCTTCTCGGGGTCCGCGACCTCGATCATGATCTCGCCGTAGGCCCCGCTCGTCATGTCGGGCACGACATGATCCCGCAGGAACTGCTCCTCCTTGTCGGAGAGCCCGCCGTCGCGGATCTTCTCGTAGTCGAGCGGCGGGTGGATGTCGGCGAACTTCTCGTGGGCCGAGTGCATCGCGTACAGGAGTCGCCGACACTGGTTGTACGGCATCTCCAGGCTGAAGATCAGGACGCTGTGCTGGTAGTAGACCGCCTGGTTGTACGCCCAGTTGAGCATCAGGCTCGACTTCATGTGGCCCGTGAAGGCCGCGTGGAGCCACAACTCGTTCCGCTTCGCACCCCGGAGAGCGTCGTCCATCTGCTCCAGGCCAACGAACTGGCCCACGCCGGCCAAAGGGTCGGCCTTCACGCGGTTGTATTCCTTGAGGAAGTCCTCGCGGTCGCCCATCACGTTGCCCGAGAGCTTCGAGCCCACCGTTGGCGTGACGATGGAGTGCGAACGGTCGAGGAGGTACCGAATGGCGTCGATGGGACCCTGAAGGATCTTCTTCTCCTTCTTGTGGCCCGTTCCCACCTCGACCGTGATGCCCTTCGAGGTGATCTCGCTCGCTTCCTGAAGGAGCTTGCCGATCAACACCCGGCGACGGTCTTCGTTCTGATCTTCGAGGTGGCGGAGGAAGTCGCCTCGTGACTTCGGCCGGGTTGCCCGCAGGGTTGAGATGCGGTCGACGACCGTGGGCTCCCGAGTCCGCTCGAAGTGAGCGTGAACCGTGGACATGTCGGGGACGTGGTGGTGCTGCGCCACGAAGTCCTGCACGAACGTCCAGATGGCGTTGTCCTCGGGCGTCTGAAACCCGAGTCCCGAACCATCGAGGAGGTGGAAGTGCTCGAGGAACTGATCGGAGTTGTCCGACGGATCAACGATGAGAGTGGAGCGTAGAAGCGTTTTCACCGCCCGCCTCCCTTCATGAACAGGTCTCGCACCGAGCCCCCTCCACCGCTGTCCTGTTGTTCCACCACCAACCCAGACTCCTGCTTCCGCTTCCGGCGAGGGGCGTTCCCATCCGTGGAGGGGATGCGGTCCTCGTCACCTTCGCGGACATGCCTCCACCCGCTGATCTCCTCCATGACCGTAGGCGACCAACTGAGGTGACCTTCCATCAACGGGTTGTCGGGTTGGTCCCACACCCATGTAGGCCGTCCCTCGTGCGTCCGCACCCGAATGGCCTCGAGAAGCACCTCGGGCATCGCAACGTTC
>Ga0194122_10001655_pt1 | contig 26483 bp, 22 predicted proteins | sample TA2MahCa10mmetaG_FD_155487 | JGI IMG/M metagenome (GOLD analysis project Ga0194122, IMG submission 155487) | Freshwater microbial communities from Lake Tanganyika, Tanzania - TA2015021 Mahale Deep Cast 10m | ecosystem: Environmental > Aquatic > Freshwater > Lake | place: Tanzania: Lake... | reverse complement strand
CTCGTAGTCCCAGCGCAAGCCGAGATTCAGGGTCAGCTTGCGGGTCAACTTCCAATCGTCCTGAAAATAGAGCGAATAGTAGCGGCCCACGTGCGCGGGCGTGATGGGCAGTTCCACCGAGCCGCCCGTGGGGTGGCCGAGCAGCGCCGTGGCGATCTCATTGCCGGAGAAGGCGTCGGCGCGGTTGGGATCGGCTTGCGTCCAGAGGCGGGAGAAGGCAAAGGAGCCCGACGCGGCGCCGTAGCTGAGGTTGTTGGCGCGGAATTCACGCAACTCGACACCGAAACGGGTGACGTGATTGCCGAAGACTTTACCGGCGGAGGCGCCGAGCGTGTAGGTATCGTCGGCCTGGACGAATGGGGCGGAGCCTTGGGACATGTATTGACCCATACTCACGATCGGGTATTGGGTGCGGGAAAACTGGCCAACCAGCGATGCCGGCAGGCCCAGATCGCGCGGATTGAAGGCGAGCGTGGCGGGGTTCCAGGCGAGGTTTTCCAGACGGGAGAATCCGGCGCGGAGATTGAATGTCGTGGAGGCGTTGAGCAGGTGTGCCCAATCGAGCGTGAGCGTGCGGCCGCGGCGGCCCCGCGGCAGAATGGTGGAGGTCTCTGCGGGGTTGCCGGCCGGATAGCGTTGATCGCAGCAGCGCGTCATGTTCGTTTCGCCGTAGCGGCCGAAGAAGGTATTCTTGACGCCCGCGCGGATGTCCATGCGTCCGGTCCATTGCCACAGTTGGCCGTCGTTGGGAGAGGTCTGGAAAAAGTTGTTCACGCGGGCGGCTGTGTCTCCGTCGCGGGTGGGGTTGGGGTAGAAACCAACCAGTCTCGCGCCGACCGGGTCGATGCGATTGCCGGGAATCCGGTTCCCGGCGAAGGGCTGGCGGGTGTACTGGTTGTTGGCGCCGAGGCGCGTGGTGGCGGGATCGTAGATCAGGATGGGCTGTCCGTTGGCGGCGCGCAGATTTGAAAAGTCTCCGGTCTTCATCTCCGGCAAAGGCGTGGTGAACTGCGAGGTGTAGAGGCTCGACGAGGGCGAAGAGTCGTAGCTGATCATGTAGAACAGTCTGTTGCGGCCGTCGAAGAGTTTTGGAATCCAGACGGGCCCGTTGGTTTGAAAACCATAGTTGTGCTGGGTGATTTGCGGACGCCGCACCGCTTGACGATTGTTCGAGAACGAGTTCGCGTTCAGACGGTCGTCGTAGTACCTGTCGAAGACCGAGCCGTGGAATTCGTTGGTGCCGGACTTGGTGGTGGTTGTGATGATGCCGCCGCCGGTGCGGCCATACTGCGCGTCGTAAATGTTGGTGAGAACGCGAAACTCCTGCACCGAGTCCAGCGCCGGAATCATGATGACCTGGCGGTCGCCCTTCGTGTCGGAGGTACCGTCGACCAGAACGTCCGTGTTCGACTCGGTACCGCCGGCGCCTGCGGCCGCGCCATTGATCGCCGTGCGCGAGTTTGCCAGTCCATCGAGACTGAAGGCGGTGCCCTGCGACGTGGACGGCTTGTGGACGCCGGGCATGGCGAAGGCGAGCTGGTAGATGTTCCGCCCTGGATTTGGGACGTTCTGGAGCAATTCCTTGTCGACGATGCCGCCGCGAGAGGCCGTTTCGGTGTCGAGCGGCGTGATCTGTCCGGATACGGTGACGCGCTCGGACAGCGCGCCGATTTCCAGTGCGATATCCAAACCGGCGCGGACGGAGATTTGCAGTTCTACACTCTCACGGATGAACTTCTTGAAACCGGCAGCTTCGACCTCCACGGTATACGTGCCAGGAATGAGAAACGAGATGGCGTAGCGGCCCGCGTCGTTGGTCTTTGCCTCCACGCTGGCGCGCGTGGCGCCGTTGAGCGCCCGAACGGTGGCGCCGGCCACGGCGGCGCCCTGCGGATCGGTGACCGTGCCGGTGAGGCCAGCTCGAAAATCCTGCGCGGAAGCCGCCGCGAACGATAGGAAAGCCGCCAGACGAAACATCCCGATCCTCCCGAGGATTTATTTCGCCCTATCCTACCAGAGAAGCAGCCCGCTAACCGCGATAGGCCTTGTCGAGAACTTCGACCACGTGCAGGACGGGCTGCCCTTTGCCGTGAATCCGGGCGCCGGCCTGCAGTTGGATCATGCAACCGGGATTGGCCGTGACAATACACTCGGCACCGGTGGCGTTCACCGACTTCATCTTTTTCTCGAGCAGGCTCATGGCGATATCGTTGTGAACAACGTTGTAGATTCCTGCGCTGCCGCAGCAGAGGTCGCTTAGAGCCATTTCCTTCAAAGTGACGCCGGGGATGGCCTGCAGAACCTTGCGCGGCTGAGCGCGGACCTTCTGGCCGTGACAGAGGTGGCAGGAGTCCTGGTAGGTGACGGTCATCTGGAGCGGCTTGGCGGGCGGGCGGATTTCGATGGAGGCCAAGAATTCGTTGATGTCCTTCATCTTGGCCTTGAAGGCGATGGACTTGTCGCGATAGGCGGTGTCGTGCTCGAGCAGTTCGTCGTACTCCTTCAGCGTGGAACCGCAGCCGGCCGCGTTGGTGAGAATGGCGTCATAGCCGCCATCGAGTGTCGCATCGATATTGTTCTTCGCCAGTTCGCGGGCGTCGTCCTTGCGGCCGGCGTGCACATGCAGCGCACCGCAGCAGTTTTGTTGCGCCGGGATATGGACTTCGCAGCCGTTCTTTTGCAGCACGCGCACGGTGGCTTCATTCAATCGCGCGAAACTGACGTTGGCGATGCAGCCGGAGAGAAACGCGACCTTGTGTTTCCTCCCGCCCTCGGCCGGGAAGACCTTGCCGAGTTGGCTGAAGAAGAACGGGGCCTCGGCGGGGGGCGAGAGCATCTCGATGTTCTCCAGGTTGCCGAAGCGTTTCAGCAGGCCGCTGCGGCGGACCCAGGATTGCAGGCCGGAAGCCTGAAACAGATGCAGCCCCCGGCCTGCCAGGCTCAAGAGAAACCGCGATTGCAGCAGGGTGCCGAAGACGAAATCGCGAAATGCCTCGATGTGCCAGGGACGCTTGACGTTCTGTTCGATGTGCGCGCGGGCGGCTTCAATCAGCCGGCCGTATTGCACGCCGCTGGGACAGGCGCTTTCGCAACCACGGCAGGCGAGACAGAGGTCCATATGCTCCAGGTAGTCTTCGGTCATGGCCGCACGCCCCTCGACGACTTGCACCATTTGATAGATGCGGCCGCGCGGAGAGTCCATCTCGACGCCGAGTTCCCGGTAGGTTGGGCAGGAGTTCAGACACAGGCCGCAGTGCACGCATTTGTCCAGGTCCTTCAGCAGAGGCGCTTCCGAATTAGATTCGACCATAAAACCGTCCTTTGTTCAGAAGCTGCTTGGGGTCCAGCATTCGTTTGATGTTTTCCATTACCGCAAAGTCGTCGCCGGGCGCGGGCCACATCTGACCGGCAGAGCGGTGGTCCGGGCCGGCTTCCATCAACTGGGCGGCGACGGGGGGCACGCTGGGCGCTTCTTCGAAGTAGAGATAGGTAACACCGTTGGCCGCGCGGGAGATGGAGGGTCCGCGATGACCGGCTACCGAGGCCGGCTGATCCCGCAGCGTAGACGCGGCACGCAGTATGGCGCCGCCGGGGTGTTGGGCGAGGAACTGCCCGGGGAACGATTCGATTTTGTGCCAGAACGTGCGCTCCGCGGCCAGATCGAGGGGTTCGAACGAAGCGAGCTCTGTCGAGTAGCGGTCGATTAACGCCTGGCTGCCGCCCACGCCGATGGCAAGAATCCATTGCGCGCCGCCATCGAGGTTGACGATATCGACGGCGGCGGGTTGCAGAACGCCATGCAGAATGCGCGAACGTTCGGCGAAGGCGGCCTGTACGGTGTCATAGCGCTGAATAAACGTGCGAGTGTACTTGTCGCGCGGAATGAGCTTGAAGTTCACCGAGGCGATGGCGGCCAGCGTGCCCCAGCTTCCGATCATGAGCTTGCCCATGTCGAGACCCGCGACGTTCTTAACGACCATGCCGCCGGACTGGATGAGCTTGCCTTCGACGGTGGCATATTGCATGCCGATGACCAGGTCGCGAGCGGTTCCGAAGAGGCGGCGGCGCGGGCCGGAGTGATTCGCGGCGATGACGCCGCCGACGGTGGCGGAGGCGGCATAGGGCGGATCGAGCGGCACCATCTGGTGGTTGGCCGCAAGCAGCGCGGTGAACTCCGCCCAGGGCATTCCGGCGCCCACGGAAACGGTGAGGTCGCGCGGCTCATAGGCCAGCACTTGATTCAGAGCCGTGGTCCGGATCTCCACAGCGGCATCGGTCCCGGGGCCGGCCCAACGGCTTTTTGTGTTGTTACCAAGGAGCCGGATGGCGCGGCCTCCGGCCATCGCATCGGCGAGTTCGGCCGCATTTGTCGGTTTCAGTTGTTGCATCCGTCGAATAAGCCAGTATAAACTCCTGCGATGCTACGAATTATTTTGGCACTGTCGGTGGCGGCGGCCGGCGCGGATGTCCGGGCTGTGCTGGATCAGCAAGCGGCGGCCTGGAACCGGGGCGATTTGAAGGCTTTCGTAGAAACCTACGAGGACTCGGCCGAAATCACATTCTTGGGCAAGGAGCTTTGGCGCGGCCGCGCGAACGTGCTGGCACGCTATGAACGAACCTATTCGACCAAGGAAAAGATGGGATCGCTACGGTTCGAAATCGTGGAGTCCAAGGCCTTGGGCGCAACGCATCATCTCATCCTGGGCAAGTTTTTCCTCACTCGCTCCGCGGCAGGCGGCGGCAACGCCACGGGAAACTTTACGCTGGTGCTGAAGCAGACGGCCAAGAGCTGGAAGATCATTCACGACCACACGTCGTGATTAGCGTTCCCGGCGGCCGGAGAGCGGCACGAAGACGGGTCCGCCGCAGACGGCCACACCCACCTGCTGCAGCGCCTGCAGGAAATTGAACAACAGGCCGTAGACCACCTGCTCGCTTAGGGCTTGTTTGCCTGGCAGACGGAAATTGGGCGAGAGCTCCTTGGCCAGGCGAAGACGGACGGAGTGGAGGGACAGCGCGCCGCCGCGGTCGCGCTTGTTGCCGATGGAGATGGGGGTTTGCAGAACCTGGCCGGTGGCGCCGTCGATGTAGAACTGGCAACGCGAAAACCAGCCGAGATTGGCGGGTTCGGCAGCGTCAAACAGCAGCAGAGGCGCTTCGCGTTCCTGCGTCCACAGATCGAAGATCACGGCGCGGGGGGTGTCCTGGAGTTCAACGAGAAAATTGGCCTGCTGCGAGAGCGAGGTGAGCGCCTCCAGATCGTACTCCAATAAAACGAGCTGATGAGGCCCCGCCTGCAAGAGTTGCATTCCCTCTTATTCTAGCGGCTTAGGATCTGTCGAAGGGCGGCAATCGTCACGCAAAGAACGGCGTGGCCGATGATTCCATATTGGACCCACTTGCAGGTGTACCGGACAATCAGGCCGAGATCGCGCATTCCGCTTTCGACAGTGCCAGCGCAATGCGCATCCGCCAACACGCCCGGTGACAACAACGTTCCAGGACCCCAGGCCAAAAGTCACAGTACAAATTCGATCAAGTCTTGGAATTCCAGGCCGAAGAGCAATATATGCGGCCAAGATGCCGCAACCTACAAAGGGAGACTCACAAAACAATGAAGAAGTTCGCTACGTTTATGGCCACCGCACTGATGCTGGCCTCGTTTGTCGCGGTCAACACGTTTGCCGCCGACGATCACAAGAAGGACGACCACAAGAAGGAAGAGAAGAAAAAGCCCCACTAACCAGTGGAATTCACTCCATAAAGCGAAACCGCCGGTGTTGTTCAGCCGGCGGTTTCGCTTTTCGGAGGATCGACGAAGGAAAGGCTTAGTTTCTGCCGCGCATACTGCGGCTCAGGAGGCGTTGAGCGCGGGCCGAAATCATGTCCGCGACGCGGCCCAAGAGTTCTGGGATGTCTTGCGGCTGGATCAGAAGCGAGTTGACCGGGCGGGCCCGGTCAAATGGCAACTGATGAGAAGTGGAGAGGATCGCGCTGGCCGGCCGGTAATCCACGGCCCGGGCGTGGGCCATTACGCGCAGACCGGACTCCGGAGACTCCATCTCTAAGTCACTCAAAACAAGGGCGTATTCGCGATCATCCATCTTGCGAATCGCTTCCGCGGCGGAGGCGGCGGTGTCGACGGCGTACCCACTGGCCTGCAGAACGGTTTGCAAGGTTAGGCGGGAGGTGGGATTATCGTCGACAACAAGTACACGCGCCATCGCGAACTGGGCGGTCATTGGAAACGGTGTACATTTGGCGGCGGCCACGAATGTTCTCCAACCCTAGTTTATGGGATCTGGGGAAAATTCCAAGTACCAAATTTAAGAGCGTCCTACTTACGTCGTCAAAACGGTGTCCGGGCACGGGGCTGGATTGCCAGTAAGCCTATGAAAAAAGAACATTTGTGATCTAATGAGAAGCCAGGATCGCCACTGAAAAATTTAAGGCTGGCCATAGGGAAAATAGTAGGAAAGTGGTAAGCAGCTAGCCCTAGAGTAATAGGGGCCTACGTCTTGATTGCAACCGTCAGCCCGTCGCGAAGCGGAATCAGGCTTGTGAAAAAGTCACGATTGGCGAAGATACGGCGATTAAACTGGTCGACGGCTTCCGTGGTTTCGTCCTGAGGGTTTAGCACGCGGGCGTGCCAAAGGGTGTTATCGGTAACCAGGACGCCGCCGGATCGAAGGCGGGAGGGAGCCGCGTCCAGCACGGCCGGGTACCCCTCCTTGTCTACATCGTTGAAGATGAGGTCAAACTCGCCCGGAGTCCCGGCCAGCGCAGCCAAGGCGTCCCCGGTGTGGATCCGGATGCGCCGGGCAACGCCTGCGCGCAGGAAATACTCCTGGGCGCGGGCGGCGTTGCCGGGGTCGCCGTCCGAATAGTGGATTTCGGCGCCTTCTCCGGCGGCGCGGGCCATCCAAAGGGTGGAATAGCCGATGGCGGAACCCAATTCGAAGATCCGCCGGGCCCTGGTGAGGATGACCAACTGGGCGAGGATTGTGGCGCAGCCGGGACCGACGATCGGCACCCGGTTGGCAAAGGCGTAAGCCTCCATTTCGGCAAGGACCGGATCCCGCGCCGGCAGAAGATCCGAGATGTACTGTTCGATAGAGGGATTGACGATCATCCTTCAAAAACTCTGGCGAAGATCTTGTCTACATTGGCAAGCTGGCGGTCAAGCGAGAAGGATTTCTCGATTTGATCGAGGCTGAGGTGCGACCGGATTTCGGCGTCGGCCTCAATGGCTGCGCGGAAGTTACGTTCCTCTTCCCAGGACTTCATGGCGTGGGTCTGCACAAGCTTGTAGGCGGCCTCCCGGAGCATTCCCGCCGAAGCGAGATCGAGCAGCAACTGACCGGAGAAGATGAGCCCCTGCGTCAAGTTCAGGTTGCGCAACATGCGCTCCGGGTTGACACGCATACCGTCGACCAGCCAGAAGGTCTTGGCCAGGAGGTAGTCGGTGAGGATGCAGGAGTCGGCCAGGATGACACGCTCTACCGAAGAGTGCGAAATGTCGCGCTCATGCCAAAGCGCGATGTTCTCGTGCGCGGCCTGCACGTTGGAGCGAACCACGCGGGCCAGACCGCAGATCTGTTCGCTGGTGACCGGGTTGCGTTTGTGGGGCATGGCGGAGGAGCCCTTCTGGCCCGGCGCGAACGGCTCCTCGGCTTCCCGGACCTCGGTTCGCTGCAGGTGGCGGACTTCGAGCGCGATCTTCTCGCAGGTGGCGGCAATCAGTGCCAGCGCGTTGATGAAGGCGGCATGGGAGTCGCGGCTGATCACCTGTGAAGCGATATTGGCGGGCTTCAGGCCCAGCTTGGCGCAGATCTTCTCCTCGGCCTCTGGGCCAATATGACCGAAGGTCCCAACGGCGCCGGAGACTTTGCCGGCGCGCATGTCCTCCGCGGCGTCGGCCAGGCGTTTGCGGTTGCGGCGAAGCTCGTCGAACCAGAGTGCGAGTTTCAGGCCGAACGTGTAGGGCTCGGCGTGGATGCCATGCGTGCGGCCCATTTGCACGGTGTATTTGAATTCGTGGGCACGGCGCTTGAGCGAGGCGAGCAGCTTTTCGACGCCGGCCAGCAGCAAGCTCGACGACTGGCGGACCTGGAGCGCCTGGGCTGTGTCCACGACGTCATTCGACGTCATGCCGTAGTGAAACCAGCGGGAGGCCTCGGATTTGCCGGCGGCGGCCATTTTTTCTGCGACGGCGGTGGTGAACGCGATCACGTCGTGCTTGGTTTCGCGCTCGATCTCATTCAACCGGGCGACATCGACGGCGGCATGGGCGCGCAGCGCTTCGGCGGCTTCGACGGGCACCTCGCCATGCGCGGCCAGCGCTTCGCTGGCGGCGAGTTCGACTTCCAGCCAGCACTGATACTTGTTGTCTTCACTCCAGATCTTGCCCATCTCGGGCCGTGTGTAGCGTGCAATCATCTCGTCCTTCCAGTATCCGACGAAACTAATAGAGAACCGGCGGCGCCGGCTTGCCTGGAATCGCGATATGAGTGTGAAGATGCAGGCCGCGTTGTTGCAACGCCTGTCCGGCCATCTGCTCGACGAGCGAGGGATAGTTCGTGTTCTCGCTCAGGTGGCCGAGAATGAGCGTGGAGACGCGGGCGTCCATATCGTTGGTGATGAAGTCGAACGCCGCGTCGTTGGAGAGGTGTCCTTTGCGGCCCATGATTCGCTGCTTGATCGACCAGGGATAGGGGCCGACCTTGAGCATCTCCAGGTTATGATTGGACTCAAAAACCAGTATGTCGGTGCCCCGCAGGTGGACTTTCACGCTGTCCGGCACGTAGCCCAGATCGGTCACGACGGCAGCTTGCAGGCCTTGCGAGCGGACGGTGTACATCACTGGATCGATCGCGTCGTGGGGGATGGTGAAGCTGCCGATCTCGAGGTCGCCGATGGTGAAGCCGGTGCCGGCCTGGAAGGCGACGCGCTCGGCGGGGATATCGGTCCAGTCCATGGTTGTGGCGGTCAGGCCGGTTGTGAAGATGGGCTTCTGGATCGCGCGGGCTAACACGCCGAGGCCGGAGATGTGGTCCGAGTGCTCATGGGTGACAAGAATGGCGTCGATGGTCTCCAGCGACTCGCCGATCGCCTGCAGGCGGGCCTGGGTTTCCCGTCTCGACAGGCCGGCGTCGATCAGGATGCGGGTGCGATCTGTACCGATAAAAGTACAGTTGCCGGAACTCGACGATGCCAGGACGCAGAGCTTGAGGATAGAACGGACCTCGTGGTCTTCAGGATAGCGCGGCGGGGCCCGACATGAGGTCTTTCCGCAGTGCTCCCGGTGGGCGCGTGTGAGAAACTGGTCTCTGATTCCCACCCAAGAGAAAGTGACTGTTTTCATTGCATGACTGACATTGTCAAAGTTGTAGGTAGAGAGATCCTGGATTCGCGCGGCAACCCCACCGTGGAAGCCGATGTGTATTTGGCCGACGGCTCGATGGGCCGGGCCGCCGTGCCGAGCGGCGCGTCGACCGGCGAACACGAAGCCGTTGAACTGCGCGACGGCGAGAAGGGCCGCTACCTTGGCAAGGGCACGCAAAAGGCGGCCGCCAACGTCAACGGCCTGATCGGGCCGGCTCTGCTGGGCATGGACGCGACCCGGCAAGCGGAGGTCGACCGCAAGATGATCGCGCTCGACGGCACGGCGAACAAGGCGAAGCTGGGCGCGAACGCGATTCTGGCCGTCTCCATGGCCACGGCGCGCGCGGCCGCCAATAGCCAGATGACCCCGCTCTACCGCTACCTGGGCGGCGTGAACGCCTGCCTGCTGCCCGTGCCGATGATGAACATCATCAACGGCGGCGCGCACGCCGACAACTCCGTGGACCTGCAGGAGTTCATGGTTGCGCCGCACGGCGCGGCGACGTTCGCCGAAGCGCTGCGCTGGGGCGCGGAGGTGTTCCATACGCTCAAGAACGTGCTGAAGAAGAAGGGTTATTCGACGGCGGTTGGCGACGAAGGCGGATTCGCGCCGAACCTGAAGTCGAACGAGGAAGCGCTGGAAGTGGTGATGGAAGCGATCGCCCAGGCCGGCTACAAGCCCGGCGAGCAGATCTCGATCACGCTGGATCCGGCGATGAGCGAACTGTGGGACGGCGCTTCGCAAAAATACGTGATGAAGAAGTCTAAGAGCGGTGAGTTCGACCGGCAAGGCATGGTCAATTTCTGGGCCGGCCTGTGCGAGAAGTACCCGATCGTTTCGATCGAAGACGGTATGGCGGAGGACGATTGGGAGGGTTGGAAGCTCCTGACCGATACCCTGGGCGGCAAGATCCAATTGGTCGGCGACGACTTGTTCGTGACCAACACCGAGCGCCTGAAGATGGGCATTGACCGGGGCACGGCGAACTCGATTCTGATCAAGGTGAATCAGATTGGCACGTTGACCGAGACGCTGGAGTCGATCGCAATGGCGCACAACGCCGGTTACACGTCGATCTCCTCGCACCGCTCCGGCGAAACGGAAGACTCGTTCATCGCCGACTTGGCGGTGGGCGCTTCGACCGGCCAGATCAAGACCGGCTCGGCCTCCCGCACCGACCGCATCGCCAAGTACAACCAGTTGCTGCGGATTGAAGAAGAGCTGGGCACGTCGGCGCGCTATGCCGGCCGGAAGGCGTTCAAGCGGTAATGGCGAAGCAGCCTGTGATCTTGACCATTCTCGACGGATGGGGGCACTCCCTCGCCGTCGAGGGCAACGCGGTGCGCGCGGCGCACACCCCGGTGTTCGACAGCTTCCTGCGCGACTACCCGAACACTTTGATTCATACCTCGGGCGAAGCGGTCGGCCTGCCCGATGGCCAGATGGGTAACAGCGAAGTCGGCCACTTGAATATCGGCTCCGGCCGCATTATTCAGATGGACATTACACGGCTGGATTGGATGGTTCGCAACGACGGATTCGCGAAAGATCCGGTTCTGCGGGCCGCCTGCGAACACGCGCGAGGGCGGCGCCTGCATCTGTTGGGCCTGTTGAGCGACGGCGGGGTACACTCGCACAATACGCATCTCTACTCGCTGCTCGAAATGGCGAAACGCGCCGGCTTGACCGACGTTGTGGTTCACGCCTTCATGGACGGCCGCGACACGCCGCCGCGCATGGGCCTGGGTTACATGCGCGAGTTGGAAGCGAAGATGGCCGAAATCGGCGTGGGCCGCGTGGCCAGCGTGTCGGGACGCTACTATGCGATGGACCGCGATAAGCGCTGGGAGCGCGTGGAAAAGGCCTTCCGGGCGATGGTGACCGGCGAAGGCGTGGCGGCGGCCGATGCGGCCAGCGCCATCCAGGAGAGCTACGAGCGGGACGTGACGGACGAGTTCATCGAGCCCGCCGTGATGGCGGGTTCCAACGGGCTGATTCGCGACGAGGACGCGGTGATCTTCTTCAATTTCCGTGCCGACCGCGGCCGCGAAATGACCATGGCGCTGACCGATTCCGGGCTCGACGTTCCCTACAAATCACTGGCGCCGAAGAGGCTGCACTATACGACCATGACCGTCTACGACAAGACGTTCAATGTGAATACGGTGCTGAAACCGGAATCGCACACCAACATATTGGGCGGCGTTCTGGCGGGCGATTCGCGCAAACAACTGCGCGTGGCCGAGACCGAGAAGTATCCGCACGTGACGTTTTTCTTCAACGGCGGCGTCGAGAAGCCCTTCGATGGCGAGGAGCGGGAGATGGTCGCGTCGCCGAAGGTCGCGACCTACGATCTGCTGCCGGAGATGTCGGCCGAAGGCGTCTGCAATGTCGTATTGAAGGGTATCGAGCGGGCGGATTTCGACGTGATCGTGGTGAACTTCGCCAATCCGGACATGGTGGGGCACTCGGGTGTCTTCGAAGCGGCGGTGAAGGCCTGCGAGACCTGCGACGCGATGCTCGGCCGCATTCACCAAGCCCTCAAGCAAGGCGGCGGCCAGTGGATTATAACGGCCGACCATGGCAACGCAGAGACGATGATCGACGCGGTGACCAAGGGCCCGCACACCTATCACACGACCAACCCGGTGCCGTTTGTGATTGTGGGCGAGAACGCCAAGCCGCTGCGAAGCGACGGATCGCTGCGGGATATCGCCCCGACGATTCTGGGTCTGCTCGGCATTCCGGCGCCGTCCGAGATGTCGGGCCGCGATATGCGAGCCTAGACGAGTGACCACACTGCTCAAACACCTCTCGCCGTTACACCAGTTCAAGTACTACGAGCTGTGTCTCAGCTTTTTCGTAGTGGTGCTGTTGATATCGAACCTCGTGGCGTCGAAGCTCTGCTACTTCGGCCACGTTTCGTTCGCGGGGCTTGAGTTCGATTTGATCCTGAGCGGCGCGCAGTTGTTGTTTCCCGTGACCTACATTTTCGGCGACATCTTTACGGAGGTGTACGGCTATGCGGGCTCGCGGCGGGCGATCTGGCTCGGGTTTCTATCGATGTCGCTGCTTACGGCGCTGGGCATGTTCATTACAAACCTGCCTCCGGCGCCGGGATTTACGAATCAGGCGGCGTTCGAGGCGGTCTTCGGGTTCCTGCCCCGGCTGGTTGTGGCCAGCCTGATCGCATATTGGTGCGGCGAGTTCGCCAACGCCTTCACGCTCGCCAAAATGAAGATCCTCACCGGCGGCCGGTTCCTGTGGATGCGCACGATCGCCTCCACCGCGGTGGGTCAGTTGATCGACACGATCATTGTGATGACGATTGCGTTCTGGGGCCGGATCGACGGGACGATGATTCGAGATCTGATCCTGACCGGTTACCTGGTGAAGGTGGGCTACGAAGCTGCGGCCACACCGTTGACGTACCTGGTGGTGAACTTCCTGAAGAAGGCCGAAGGCGTGGATTTGTTCGACGACAAGACGGACTTCAATCCGTTTCATGGGCAGGGCCGGACGGAGTCCGAAGCCGGCTAACGACTGGTTCCGAAGGCGTAGAGCGAACCTCGCGTCCGGACGATGAGCTGTGAGCCGTTGATAGCCGGGGTCGCGAAGCACTCGTCTTCCAGATTGTTGACTGAGAGAATTTCCCACTGCGCACCGGCTTTCAGAACGGTGAGAATTCCTTCCTCGCTGGCGATGAATAGCTTTCCATCGGCGGCAACCGGAGAGGCCAGGTACTGGCCTTTGGCCTTATCGGTGCGTCCCTGTTTGAGGATCTCGCCCGTGCCTGGGTCGATGGACGAGATGATGCCGCCATCCCGCGTCATGTAGAAGACGCCCTCGTAGAGCAAAGGCGCCGGAACGTAGGGCAGACTGCGTTTCACTCGCCACTTGGCGGCGGAGCGATCGAGAGCCCCATTGCCATCCAGCGGAATCGCGACCGCTCCGTAATCGCCAACACCAAAGGACCGGGCCATGTCCCATTCTTTTTCGTCGACGTTGCCGTCGGTGTTCAGGTCGAACCCGCCGAAGAATTCGAACCAGTCCTTCTCGTCCTTGGCCTCCGCCTTTGTGAGAAGTCCGTTCTTGTCGGAGTCGACTTTCTCGCGGACTGAGGCGAAGGAGGGCAGCCAGGGTTGATCCATTCCGGCGGCCGTGACGATGACGGTGCCGTTGTGGATCACGGGCGAACCGGTGGAGCCGTTCGAGATCAACGGAAACGACCAGCGCGGCTCACCGGTGGAGAGATGAAGACCGTCTACCCGGTGCGTGCCGAAGACGACTAACTGATCCTGGTAAACAACCGGGGTGCTCCAACCTTCCTGGTAACCGGGCCTGTCGCGACGCCACCGCTGTTTGCCGGTCTTGGTATCCAGAGAGAGCAGGTAGGAGCCGCGCGACTGGTCGCATTGGAGAATCACCTGTCCGGCGGCGGCGACGGGCGAGGACGACATGCCGTAGAAGTTGTGGAACTCGGGCAGCGGATGACGCCACAGCTCCCTGCCCGCGTGGCTAAAGGCGATTACGCCGAAGTCGGGAAAGAAGGCATACACGCCGTTCTCATCGGCGGTTGGAGTGGGCGAAGCGGGATCGTTGGCCTTGTAGATCTCCTTCGAGCTCGACTTGGCGATTTCACGGCGCCAGAGCGGCTTGCCCGACCTTGCGTCAAAGGCGAGCGTGAGCAACTTGTTGCCTTCACTCGCGGTCAGAAAGATCCGCTGATTGAAGACGATGGGGGAGGACCGGCCGAAGGGAACGGCGGCCTTCCAGAGGACGTTCCTGGACGGGGAAAACTCGGCGGGCAGGTTTTCAGCCGGTGCGATTCCCGCCCCATTCGGGCCACGGAACCGGGGCCAATCGGCGCCGGCTAGAGCGGCGGCGACTAGGAGCAGGAATCGCATCGGGGTAGAGGCTAGAAGTACAACTTCGCGCCGAACTGGATGACACGCATCGGCTGCCGAAGGCTTCGAATCTCGCCCTGGCGCGGCGCATCGGGAGTGATGCTGTCGAGCGAGGTGAAACCGATTCCGTTCGGCTGGCCGAAGTTGGGCGTATTGAACAGGTTGAAGAACTCGGCGCGGAATTGGAGGCGGCCGGCGTCGCCCAGGAAAGGCAACCGCCAGTTTTTGTAGGCCGAGAAGTCGACGTTTTGCGCGCCGGGGCTGACCAACGCATCTTGCGCGGCGTTGCCATAGCGGCATAGATCCTGCCGGTTCGGAATGTTGCAGTCCGTCCGCCGGAAGGCCGCCGGGTTGAACCAAAGCTGCCGGTTGGCGGTACCGTCGAGCAGGCGGCCATCGGCGAGGCGATCCGGCAGCGTGAATCCGCCCGTGTTCAGGTTGCCGCCGTTCACTGTGAACGGGAAGCCTGTGCGCAGGGTGATGACGCCATTGGTCTGCCAGCCGGCAAGGAATGCGCCGGCCACGCCCTTGAAGCGGTTCAGGAAGGGCGCTTCGTAGACGAAGTTGTAGACCATGTTGTGAGTCACGTCGAAGCCATAGCGGGCTCTTGCGGCACGGCGGTCGCGCGGATTCTGGTAGCCGTTGACTACGCCGCCCGCACCTTCGTTCCGGCCGTAGCCTTCGCCGAGGGATTTGCTATAGGTGTAGGCGAGTCCGAACGTCAAACCGGCTGAGAACCGCTTGTCGTAGCTGACCTGAAGGCCGTTGTAACCGCCGTTGGCGTAACTATCCAAGTAGCGAATGTTCCCTGTCCCGAAGGTCTGAGGTTCCCCTTGGCTGCGGTGGAACGGATAGGGACGCCGGGCCTGAATATTGGTATTCAGGAACGCCGGATCTGGATTGTTGAAGGTAATGGTGTTGTCCAGATGGCGGCTCTGGCTGCCGACGTAGGCGACGGTGAGCATGGTGTTCCAAGGCATCTGTCTCTGCAAATCGAAGCTCCACTGATAGTGATTGGAGGCCTTGTTGTCCGGCGGAACCAGAATGGTGTTCCGAACAGTGGATGTGCTTCCGCCGCCGCCGTAGAGATTGCCGACGCGGTTGACCGCGGAGGTGATGCGGCGAGTCTGGAGGTTGTAGTTCTGACCGCCATAGCTGACCGGCAGGGTCTGGGCCACGGTGTCGACCACCTGGTAGAGCACGGTGCCGGAAATCGGCGGAACCAGGTTCAGAATTGTGAAGTTGTTCAACTGTTGGGCGTTCGCGAACCAGCCGAAACCGGAACGAATGGTCCACTTATCGGTAACGCGATACGCCAGGCCAAGGCGGGGCATGAAGTAACGGTTGTCCTTGTTGTAGATCGGGAAATTCTTGGTATTAACGTTCGGAATCACGGTGGGGACCCGGCCCTGTGTCGAGTCGCTCAGAATGTCCAGCCGGAGCGTGCGCCATGCGCCGAAGTTGTCGAGCGGCACCTGGAAGAAGTCCCAGCGCATGCCGATGTTCATCGTCAATTTGCGGCTGATCTTCCAATCGTCGAGGAAATACGCCGACCAGCGGTTCTGGCGGGGCTCGGTGTAGGGGAAGCCCTCGCCTGTTTCGGTGTTGCCGACGATGCCCTGCAGCCAGCCCGCGAGCGCGTATCCGCCTGGGCAGCAGGCGATGGAGCCGCGAGGCACGTTGGCGGCCGCCCGGTCCAGAATATTCCGGCGGTATTCGAAGCCGGTCTTAAAGGTATGTTTACCGCGCGTGTAGGAGAAGTTGTCGGTGATCTGGTGAACGGTATTGAAGTCGAAACCGTTGCCGCCGTCGCGGTCGCCTCCCATCAGGCCGCCGATGGCGGGCAGACCGACTTCGCGCGAAGTCAGTTTGCGGCCGGACGTGGTGCGGATCTGGCCAATGCCAAGCGAGTCGAGGTCGAAATCGGTATTGGAACGCGGATTGAGTGTGTTGTTGTCGGACTTGTTCAGTCCGTAGCGAAGTTCGTTGACCATGGCGGAGCTGATGATCTTAACGTGCTGCGCGGCTATGTTGTAGTTGACGGATTTAACAAAGTAGAAAAAATTGGGGTTCAGGTCGCCGTTGTCCCAGTTGCCGCGGTCGGTAATGTACCGCACGAACACCTTGTCGTTCGAAGAGAAGTTGTGGTCAATGCGGAACATGTATTGGTTGGCGTTGATGATGTTGGGCACGGAGCCCCGTACGTTGATATCGAGGGGGTCGGCGTTGGCGAACTGCGGCAGGGGAAGAAAACGGTTCACGTACTCCTGCGCCGGCCGGTTGATGCGGCTGGGAGGGATGATATTGCCTTGGAATGGGTCGCCGGTCACGGGGTCAAAAATCTGAATCGGCGCGCGAAGCGGCCGACCGTTGACGATTGGCGGTGTTAGCAAAGCCGAGAAATTGCCGTTCCGGAAATCCGAAGGGAACCAGAACGCTTCCTGCTGCACTTCCCGTTTCTCGCGGCGGCCTTCGAAGTTGAAGCTCCAGAACGTCTTGTCCTTGCCGTTATAGAGCTTCGGGAAAAGAACCGGTCCGGAAAGGAACGCGCCAAATTGGTTGCGCTGCAAAACGTTCTTCGGCTGCTGACGCGCAGTTGCCGGCGTTTGGAAGTTCAGGAAGTAGTCTTTGGCCGCGAACTTGTCGTTGCGCAGAAACTCATAAATCGTCCCATGGAAACGATTCGTTCCGCCTTTGACGACCATCTGAACGATCGCGCCGGAGTTCTGTCCGTATTCGGCGGAGTAGGAGCTGGTCTGGACTTTGAACTCTTCAAGCGCATCGATGGACGGCGAAAACGCGGCGGTATTGACGCGCGGCTCGGTGGCAATGACGCCATCGAGCGTCACCTGCTGGTTGACCTCGCGTTGTCCGTTGGCGGAGATTGCAACGCCATTGCCGGGAATCGGAAAACCGCCGGAACCGTCGAAGCCCATGCGCGCGCCGAACTGCACGCCGGGCACGAGAACGGCGAGCGTGGCCACATTGCGGCCGTTCAAGGGCAGCTCGACAACACGCTTGTTGTCGATAACGCCACCGACGGCGGCGTCTTCGGTCTTCATCGCAAGCGCCTGCGCGGTAACCTCGACGATCTCGGTGGCCGAGCCGACATCAAGACGCACATCGATGCGCGCCTTCTGTTGCAATTCGACGGTGATACCCTTGCGCTCCTGCGTCTTGAAGCCGGTGGCCTCGATCGTGAGCGTGTACTCACCAATCTCGATTAAAGGGAAGGAGTAGTTGCCTTCACTATTGGTCTGTACTTCGCGGACCTGGCCGGTGGCGAGGCGGCGGAGTTTAGCCTTGGCGTTTGGAACGACCGCGCCCGAAGGGTCGGTCACATTGCCGAGGATTTCGGTGGACGTGGTCTGCGAGACGCTGGCGAACCCCGTAAGGACAAAGGCAAGCAAGATGCGCTGCATGGTACAACTCCTCTCTAAAGCTTTGGTAACAAATAGGCTATCAGTAAATTCACAGGGGTACAACCTGGCGTGGCAGCGGTGGCGTGGCAGCGGACGGTCTGTCGCCGCCCTCCCCCTACCGGACGATTTGGCTGAGGGTCGCGAGGGCGGCGACGCCGGCGGTCTCCGCACGAAGAACATTGGGACCCAGGCTCATGGGCCGCCAGCCGTCCCGCAGGGCCGACTCCCGTTCCCGGTCCGCCCAGCCGCCCTCGGGCCCCAACAGCAGAGCTACGGCGCCGGCCGGTTGCAAGGAAATTAGCGGCGGGCCCTGGCGCTGTTCGTCAAGCAGAATTTTATCGGGGGCCTCCGAGTTCAGGTCCGCGAATTTGACCGGCGGGTCGAGGGCTGGAAGCTGCATGCGCCGGCACTGCTGGCTGGCTTCCAGGAGAATCCGTTCCCACCGCTCCATTCGCTTCGGCGCGGCCTGATCCAACCCTCTTTCGGTCCGTTCGGCGACGACGGGCACTATGCGGGCCACATTGCACTCGGTGGCCTTTTCCAAAAGCCATTCGAAATGGTCGAACTTGAACAGGCTGGCATAGAGCGTCACGTCCGGGACCGGCGCCAGATCCGGGAGTTGCTCGTCGACTTCAAAGACGACTTCGCTCTTGCGGGCGGTGACCACGGTAGCCAGGTAGCGATGCTGGTTGTCGGAGATCTCGAACTGCTGATCCGGCTCGACGCGGAGGACGCGAACCAGATGCGCGGCGGCGTCTCCCTCCAATGCCGCGTGGTTCCGGCGGACCTCCGGAACGAAGAACATTCGGCGTGCCATGTAGAATGTGAGTTTACGATGATTGCCCATCTGCGCGGCACGGTGCTTGAGAAGCACCCCAATTCGGTGATTCTGGAAGCGGGGGGCGTGGGCTATGAGCTGACCATCCCGGTGTCGACGTTTTCGCAGTTGCCAGAAGCCGGCAAGGAAGCGAAACTGCGCGTGCATACCCACGTTCGCGAGGACGCCTTCCTGCTCTACGGTTTCGGAACCGCCGAGGAAAAGCTGCTCTTCGAAAAACTCATTACGGTCTCCGGCATTGGACCGAGAGTCGCAGTCACCGCTCTGAGCGGCATTGCGCCGGCCGAACTGGTGCAGGCGATCAAAGGCGGCGACCTGGTGACGCTTACACGCGTCCCCGGCATTGGAAAGAAGACGGCGGAGCGGATGGTGGTGGAACTGCGGGACAAACTAGACATCGCGTTCGCCGGCCAGGCGGCTGTGGCCTTCGTGAAGGGGGAATCCCTTTCTGAGCTGGAATTGGACTTGATCAGCGCTCTGGTTAATTTGGGATCGCAGCGGCCAAATGCGGAGACGGCAGTGCGCAAAGCGAAGGCCGCGAATCCGAACGGCGATTTTGAAGCGCTGTTCCGCAAGTCCATGGAGCTGGTGCGCTGATGAAGGACCGGAGCTTGGTTTCCGGCGCGCCGATGGAGAGCGAGCGGCAGTTCGAAGCGGCCCTGCGCCCTTCGCGGCTGCGGGAGTTCACCGGACAGACGCGATTGAAAGAGAACCTGTCGATCGCGATTGAAGCGGCGCGGCAACGGGGCGAAGCGCTGGATCACGTATTGCTTTACGGCCCGCCGGGGCTGGGAAAGACGACGCTGGCCAATATCATCGCCGGCGAACTGGATGTGGCCTTCGATCAGACGGCGGCGCCCATCCTGCAAAAGAAATTGGACCTCACCGGCGTGTTGACAAATCTGCGCGACAAGCAGGTGTTCTTCATCGATGAGATTCACCGGCTGCTACCCGATGTGGAGGAGATTCTCTATTCCGCGCTGGAGGATTTCCGCGTCGACATTATGATCGGCACCGGCGCCGGCGCCCGGACGCACACTATGCCGATTCAGCGGTTCACGGCGATCGGCGCGACGACGCGGCAGGGGCTGATTTCCGCGCCGCTGCGCGGGCGGTTCGGCCTGGTCCTGCGGCTGAATCCGTACGACATCAACGATCTGACGTCGATCGTGCTGCGCAGCGCTTCCCTGCTCCAGGTGAAAGTGGATGAGCCTGGCGCGGCGGAGATCGCGCGCCGCGCCCGCGGTACGCCGCGCATCGCCAACCGGTTGCTGCGGCGCGTGCGGGACTACGCGCAGGTGCGGGCCAGCGGCCATGTCACGCAGGATGTGGCGGTCACGGCGCTCGACATGCTGGAAGTCGATCGTTACGGCCTGGACGAAATCGATCAGAAGATTATGATGACGATTCTCGAGAAGTACTCGGGCGGGCCGGTGGGCATCAAGACGATCGCGGCGTCGATCGACGAGGAAGAAGCCACGATTGAGGATGTCTACGAGCCCTACCTGATGCAGATGGGTTTTCTCGACCGGACGCCGCGCGGACGCATCGCCACGCGCCGGGCGTTCGACTATTTCCGGGTCGCGCCTCCCGCGGTGCTGCCGAACCAGCCTGGGTTGTTTTGACGACGGTTTATCTCGGCCTGGGATCGAATACCGGCGACCGTGCCGCCATGCTCGAAGCGGCGTTGGAACGGTTGGAAATCGCGGGCGTGCGGATCGCCCGCCGCAGTCCGGTGATCGAAACGGAGCCGCAGTATGTGTTGGAGCAGCCGCGATTCCTGAACATGGTGGTGGAGGCGCGGACCACCTTGGAGCCCGCGGCGCTTTTGCAGACGCTCCAGAGGATAGAGACAGCCCTGGGCCGCCGGAAAATTGTGAACAAGGGTCCCAGGACCATTGATATCGACATCCTCTTCCACGGCGGAGCGATTGTGGATACCCCGGGGCTCACAATTCCTCACCCGCTGCTGCACGAGCGCCGTTTTGTGCTGGAGCCGCTGTGCGAGATCGCCCCCGGCCTCCAGCATCCGGTAACGGGCAAAACGGCGGCGGAGATGCTGGCCGCGCTTGACTAAACGAACTTGATGCGCCGCATGGCGAACAGAACCATGCGCAACAGCACCATGCCCCCGCTCCATCGTTGAATATTGGTCTCGCCGTAAGTCCGCTCGCGATACCGGACCGGGATATCGACGATCCGAAGGTTCAACTTCGCCGCGCCAAACAGAAGATCAAAATCGCCGAACGGATCGAAGTCGCCGAAATAGGCGCGGTTCGCCGCAAGGGCCTCGTAGTTGCGGCGGGAAAGCACTTTGGTGCCACACAACGTATCCTTGACCGGTTGGCTGAGCAGCCAGGAAAACGCCGCGCTGAAAAAGCGATTGGCAACCCAATTGAAGAAACGCATCGCTTCGTCTTCCATCGGATACACCAGGCGGACACCGTTGGCGAATTCGGCGCGGCCACTGCGGATCGCCTCATAGAATCTCGGGAGGTCTTCCGGCGCGACGGTCAGGTCCGCGTCCAGAATCATGAGCATGCCGCCAGTGGCGCGGCGGAATCCTTCCCGGACCGCGTCGCCCTTGCCCTTGCCCGGCTGCCTGTATCTCCGGACGTTCAAATGCGGCCGGGCCTCGATCTCGCGCCCGATCGCATCCCAGGTCCCGTCTTTCGATCCACCTTCGACGAAGATCAATTCCGTCCCCGAGCCCATTTGCGGAATGCGGTCGAAAATCGCCGGAATGTTCCCTGCCTCGTTCCGCGCCGCGACGATGACCGACACGACCGGCTCCGGCCCGGCGGACGGGGACGGCTGCAGCCGCGCAACGTGAAAGTTGGTGAGCGCGAATTCGCGAAACGGGTACATACGAGCGAAATAGCGATTGCACAGACCGGCAAGAATTGGAATACGAAGAGGGAGCAGGATGTGGGTGGATACGGCGAACGTCTCGAAGCCAGATAGATACAGCAGGTTCTGGACATCGGCGCCCGTCAACCAATTCTGCAAAGGAAGGGGAATCGCGAATCCGGCCCACTGCGCGATGCCGCGTGGAATGCTCCAAAGGCGAGTGTAGGAACTCACGACGATCCGGGTTTCCGGCGTGCAGAATTCGCGGGCGTTCTCAAGCGCGCGCTGCACGTCCCAAAGGTCGTTGACCAGGTCGGAGAGCACGACATAGTCGAAGGTCTCGTTCAGCGCGATTCCGTGTGCGTCACCCTCGATGAAGCGCAGCGCGGGATACCGGGCTCGTGCGATTTCCAACGCCCTTGGCGACATATCCACGCCGGCGCCGTAGGACGGCTCAAGCGCCGCGAGCAGATCGCCTTGCCCGCATCCGAGTTCCAACACGCGCTTCCCAGGGGGGATGATCTGGCGGAACTGCCGGACAACGAGCTCATGGTAGTAAGACCGCAAACCGGTCCAGCGCCTGGGCAGCCGCCCAGAGACCGAGTCCCAGAACGCGATGCGTCCGGCGCGGAATTTCGCCTCCTTCGGAGCGTCCGGACGGTCGACTCTCACGGTTTCTTCGTCCAAACGTCCGCTGTCCAGGCACCTGTGCCACCGCGAGCCAGCGCGCGGGATCGTTGATAGCCCGCCCGCAAATACTCGCCCACAGCAGGATCGAAGTCGACGCCAAACTCAGGCACGCCGTACTCCTCGAAGGACCGGTTCGACCAAACGATGTCCGTCACCCCGGCCCGGCGCAGGTCTTCGACATAGCGATCTGTTATCGGTCCCGGCGTGAGCACTCCTGGAGTCAAGACGTAGTTGCGCGACGGGGCGCGAGTCCCGGTAAGAAAGTACAAGGCCATGTCTTCGGGCAGCGACGCCACTACGCCTCCCTGTGCGCTCCGGGCCTTTATGAAGGCGATCGCCTCGCGATAAGCGGTTGCGCTTCCCGCGTGAATCTTGATGGTTCCGCGGTCGCTCGCGAGCGCTTCGGCTGGGGCAGCACGATACGCCGGCTGCACGGACAAGCAGAGGATCGAGAGAAAGGATGCCGCGACCACGCTGGCCGCGTGGCGAACCCGAATTCTCTCCCCAACCCAAATCGAAAGAAACAGGATCGCTGGACCGGCATAGAAGACCGCGTACCCCTCCGCAGTGAGTCCCATCAAGATGCGCAGGCCCGTCAAGCCGCACACCAGGCACCCGGCGGCCTTCGCCGCCCCGAGCGTTCCCGTTCGATGCCGCCACCAATGCCAGCCGCTGAACACTCCGGCGGCGGCGGTCATCAGCACGGTTCCGGTCGGCAACAGGAGCACGCGTATAGACCGGTTCCCAGCGTTTAGGCCGTCTCCACGAAACGGCACGTAGAGTGCAGTCAGGACGGCAATCGGCACGATCATCCGGCCCAGTGAAAGGCGGCCTTCGGCGTCGAGGCGCCGCCAGTACCAGGCCAGCAGACCCCAGAACGCGGCGAACGCGATAACACGGCCGCCCTGCCGCATGAAGGACTCGATATCGACTTTCGCGCCGTTCGATCGAAGCCAGTATTCGCCGTATTGCCGCATGAAGTAGGAGGTTGGCCAACTCTGCCAGTTTTCCTCCACAATGAAATCGAAACCGGCGAGACTGAGGACCCACCAAAGAACCGCGGCCGCGAACAAGACTCCGGGAAGAATCGCCCCGAGGTCGGCGCCCAGGTCCCGGGCGCTTCGCCGTGAGACGATCCGAGCAAACAGCGCCAATCCCACACCCGCGAAAAGCGCGGCGCCGAACTCCAGTTTTAACGCGGCACCCGCTCCAGCGACGGCGCTGAGAACGGCGAGCCATCGCCGGCGCTCGATCGCGGACGGCAAAATCCAACAGCACAGACAGGCCAACACACAGCCGAACGCGGCGGCAAAGCTGTAGGGCAATGGGAAAGAGAAGACTCCCGGCTTGAACCCCCAAACGAGTTGCGCAAGGCCGGCCATCAGCCCTGCGCCCGTGTGCCCAAGCCGCGCACCGGTTCCCATCAGAAGCAGGGCCGAGGCCAATCCGGCCAGCGCCCCCACCCAATAGAGGACCGCCAGGCTGGCGCCGAAGAGCCGGAACAAGAGTGCGATGAAATACGGCGCGCCGGGGCCGTAGGGATACCACAGGTCCAGATAGAGGGTTTTTCCCTTGACCAACTCTTCGGCGACGTACGGGTCACGAAAACAGTCGATCGTGACGCTGCCCCAGGTTCCCCACGTCGCGAAAAATAAGAAAGCCCAGACCGCGACGGTGACAACTACGGCCGTTCGAATTCGCAAGAGCGCCCCGGACAGTCCGCGATCGTTGGAAATTTCTTGGCGAAGCGAGCGAGAGGAAATCGCGTCGCGAAGTACATATCCGAATTCTCGACGCGAAACTTCCTAACTGACGTCAAATTATCGATATCTCGCGAAGGCCCCAAAGAGATTCAACTTTACCATACGCGCGGAAAGTCCGGCGCGGGCCGGTGTGTGAGAATTCGCCCGCCTCAGTTGTTCACGGTAACCCTTCTGACCATTTCGCGCGCGCTCAGCTTTTGAGCGTTCCGGGGGCGGACTGGCAGTGCGCGGTGAAGGCAACTCGCTCGGCTTGTCACTGGTCTCGAACGAAGCCGGAATCGCCCAGCCGGGAAGAGCCGGGCTCTTTCCGGCAGCGGATTCGTGCCCTTCGAAAAGGCCTCCTTCAAGACCAACTGGACATTCGATGCGCCGCGCCATTCGGATATTGCTCATCTTGCCCGATCGCGTCCGGAACTACAGCTAACGCTGACCATACTCGTGTCACGTCTGACGTGACAGGCTACCTGACGAGCTGTGGGCCGGGAACTCTCCGAGCGAAAAAGCCGCGAATAGTCGCCGAATCGATAGACAAACGGAAAGTCTGTCTCGTCCTGAAAGTACGGATCCGACCTGACGGCGACTCGAAACCGGCCAACTTGGACAATGGACGATAGCGCGGTCGAAAGCCTCTTCGAGCACTGGCGTGTGGCGGAACTCCCAATAACGAAAACGTCCGCTTGCCGATCACTCGGTCCGGCCGGAATTGAAAGTCCGGCTATTTCGCCCCTACAACTGCCCGCTGCATCGAGATCAACGCCCCCTTGCCTTTCGATGACGCCGTTCTCGGAATACGTGCGAACATGCCTTTGGGCCCCCACAATTAACAACTCACCGGCGGGCCTGCGCTTCCGGAGAAGTTCTTTCACACTCTCGAACCAATACTCGTATCCCGTCTCTGTCGCACACTTGCAGTTCTCCGCCCATTGCTCACGGGATTTGACAAAACTCACCATTGTGATGCCGCTGGGCTCCGGATCCTGCGGGAACATCTGGGCCCCGGCCCTTTGAACAGCATCAAGGCTGACCTCGTCAATTTGAACGATCACTCTTCGAAAATTGCCGGCACGGCGGTCATACAGCACCTCTTTACCGCACAACTGCACGACTGCGAGAACTACGCCGGCTAACCTGATATTCATCACGTTGCGGGCACCTCAAAACACCAGCCCAGCGACTCTTGAAAGCCGATAGCCGCCGGCCCTCGAGAAAAGAACTCGGCGCTTGTACTGAAGGCTGCACCGTGTTCGTGCCTGTCCGATTTCAAAACGGCTGTGAGCGCTTCGTGAAACACTGAGACCACTCGATCTTACTCAGGAAACCGATGAAAGTCGAGTGCCTGAACGGTGTTGTTTCTAGTCGTTCTATCAGGCGTCCTTGGCAAGCGGGTTACGCCGCTCGGGCCGGTCCGGCGACGATCAAGACCGCAAACTTGACGGGCGTCACAGGCCGAGAACTGCGCCCGCGGCCTAGCCGCGCCAGGCCACCAGCGAGACCTGCTCCAGCATTGGAAACGTCCCGTTCGCATTAGCCTGGCGTGCCACCGGTTTCATCGGCTGCACTGTGGTCCGCGTCGGCGGGATGGCGCCGAAGTAGGAGCCGTACACACCATTCATCTTCGCGAACTCGGTGAGGTCGTCGACATAAACGTTCGCGGCTACGCAATGCGAAAAATCGATACCGGTCTCCTCCAGGCCATCCAGAAGATTGCGCATCGTCTGGCGCACCTGGTGCTCGACGGTGGTGGCGTAGATCCCCGCGTGCGGGCCCGGAATGAACCCGGACTTCGCCGAAAGAAAGAACGTGTCGCCGGCCCACACGCCGGGGCTGGCGGTGCGGCTAGGCGCCATGTTGCGGGGCCGCACGACGCGGCGCGTGGCCAGATCGCGAACGGCCACACCGGTAAGTTCGACACTCATTCCAGGCGGCAGCGAATCGACCAGCATCGACGCGCGGGCCGGGGCGTTACCCGGATCAAAAAACGGCGCATACACCTCGTTCAATTGCGCGAGCGTGACGCCGTTCGCGCAGTAGGCGTTGAGAAAGGCGAAGTGGCCGGGATCGATGCCGGCCTGCTTGGCCCGCTTCACGAGATTCTCCATGGCGGCGGCCGGAGTGGCGCCGCCCACGCCGGAAAAGTAGAGACGTCCGCCCACTTCGCGGACATCGGCATGCGGCGATTGTGCGCCGCGCGCCACCACCGCGCTGAGCTCCACCGGGGTCTCCGTTGGCATCCGGGCCACGCCGAGCACGGCGAAGGCCGGGCCGCCCTTTGGAAACGCCTCTTTCCACAGGGCCGCGACGGCCGGGAAGTTCTTCATGTCGGAGAGGTACAGCTGCCCGTACACCATATCGTTCATGGTGTAGCCGCCCGCTTCGATAATCGATTTCACGTTGGCCAAGCAGTTGCGTGTCTGCGAAACGAAATCGGCGGGCATCTCGCCTGCCGGATTGCGCGCGCCCTGCCCGCTGACATAGAGAAAATCACCGGCTTGAATTCCTGGCGTGTAAGGACCGACGGGTTTGGGGCCAACCGCCGGCACGACGGGCTTCTTCATATCCAACTAGGATACGGGAATCGTCGAAGGATTGCCGTCGCGCATGGCCAAATACGCGGGCGAAAGAATCTCA
>Ga0194122_10001654_pt1 | contig 26487 bp, 22 predicted proteins | sample TA2MahCa10mmetaG_FD_155487 | JGI IMG/M metagenome (GOLD analysis project Ga0194122, IMG submission 155487) | Freshwater microbial communities from Lake Tanganyika, Tanzania - TA2015021 Mahale Deep Cast 10m | ecosystem: Environmental > Aquatic > Freshwater > Lake | place: Tanzania: Lake... | reverse complement strand
TAGGGTTCGGTCAAGGTGGCCGCCTTGGCTGATACCCGTTTCAACACTTATACAAGTCTACAAATAGACACTTCTAGATTTAATTCTGCCATCTCACAAAGATGACTGCTTGATCGTCTTTCGCCCCCGCCTTGTTGCGAGCCTCTTCCTGAGTCTGGCCAGGGTTTATCCAGATCACTACAGGCTGATCCTCAAGGGTTTGTGCTTCTAGCTTGGTCAATCTTTGTTGAAGGTTCATGTTGCGGCCCTCTCGAGTCTCTCGATTCTTTGCACCAACTCTTCAGCTTCCCGAATCTTTGCCACTTGCCCCAGAGCGGTCAGCAACTCTCCCCCTGTCGATGGCGCAATAACCCCAGAGGAAACCGCCTGCATCACCGCATGGGCCTGGTCTGTCAGGCTGCCCTCGGGAAGGGTGAAGGAGGCAGGCAAGGTCTCTGCCTTTGCTGGGGCCACCAGCCTGCCGAGCAAGGCCCGCATAAGCCCAGAGTCGCCCTGTAGGGCCCGGTCTATTGCGGAGTCAATCAGGTCATCAGAGCGGCTCTCTAGCCTTCTGCGTAGCTCTGTGCGGCGATCAACTATCCCCACAGGCCTGCCTGCTGGGTTGCCACTTTGTCCTTTTTGGAAAGTCATTTGGCACACCAAGGCCCGGTGGTCGCTGAAGTTCCAGAAAATCGACCGTTAGCCATTGCTTCTCTCACTCCGTAAAAGTCGCAGTACCAGTTGGCTTGGTCTGCAACTCTGCACTCACTTAGTTTGAAAGGGCCTTCGATGTCGCCTTCAGAAAACGCAACTTGCCTAAATACCGTTTGTTTATGCTCATCAATAAAAAACCTGACTTTAAATATTTTCTGATCACATTTGCACAGTCGTGCATTGATATTAGTGTCACATGAATAAGATTGGAGCCAATCGGTTACGAAAGGCTTGGCGAAAGTCGTTCGGGTCATAACCAAAAGTATTACTAAGGCCAAAATCTTCATCTGATCAACCCCAAATCAAGAAATTTTTGGTGGCGGGGGGAGTTAGGTGGCTCGATACATCTAACCTCAAGACCCATTTCAAACCCAACCTTAACGCACACTGCGTTAACTTGATAGGGCGTTACAAGATAGACCGAAACTCATTCAAGCAGTTCGGTTTTAGGTACATCCTTAGGTGGTTTTTTGCGTTCTTGGCCGCAAACTCATTATGCGTGGGCATGAGTGGCGGAGAGGGTGGGATTCGAACCCACGGTGCGGTTACCCGCACGCCTGATTTCGAGTCAGGTACATTCGACCACTCTGCCACCTCTCCGCGGCCCTGCATTCTAGCGCAATCAGGCGTGCCGCCTGATATTGGCTTCGGCATAACTTTGCTTCGCAAAGTTACCCTACGCCGATTTCACCTGCGGTGAAATTCGAGTGCGGTACATTCGACCACTCTGCCACCTCTCCGCGGCCCTACAGTCTAGCGCAATCAGGCTCGCCGCCTGATGGAACGCTTGAAGTGTATCGAAATCCGCTCCAGACCGACTGAAGCCGTTAGAATCCAACGCATGAATTCGTTAACTCTCGAGGCTCTTCGCACGGTGCGGCAGCTAGGCTATGGCGGACTTCTGCCCTTTATAGCTCTTACAGCGCTTTCTTTTTACAGCGACAATTCTGTCCTTCAGGATTTCGCCCGAGAGGGGCTTGCCCTTTATGCGGTCGCTATCCTTAGCTTCGTGGGTGCAGTGTCCTGGGGTATTGCTCTGGCAGACCAGAGTCTGCAGCCAGACCAACAACGCCGGCTCTTTGTCTACAGCGTTCTTCCGTCTCTGGTGGCATGGCTCATCTGGTTCTTCCCCGAGGGCGCCATGCGCTGGGTGGCTTTCGCGGCGCTCACCTTCGTGCTCTATCTGATCGACCTAAAGCATGGGCAACAACTGGGGTGGCCCAAAGGGTGGCTGTCGCTTCGACTGCATCTGAGTGCTACGGTAGGCCTCTTGCTCATGCTCGCAGCAGTGGGCCACCTTTAGTTCAACACCCATCCACCGCCCGAATAAACTGCGAAAACGAACGGCAGGGGCGAGAAGGCTCGGTGAGAAAGCCGGGGGGCTCTTTCTGCAGTACCCCAGCCACCCGAAATGCCTGGAATGTCTCGGGGCAGCCGGGCTGCCCATAGCACGCGGTCTTGACGCCTTGCGGTAACCCGCCTAACGCAACCAATAACGCGGCGGCGTCGCCAACGAAGACAAAATCACAAATGGCGCGCAATCGTTCGAGTACGAAGGCCCACCGACGGGCAGACCACGGAAACGCAGCGCGGCCGGGCAGATGCACCACGCCTAAGCGTAGGCACGGCCCGTCTGGGTCTGAGCGCCAGACGCGACACTGCGACACCAGAGACCAGGCGTGTACGAGGTCAATATGCTGCGGCCCCTCCCGCGGGGTAGGCCCACCCATAGCTGCCATAAGACGCTGCACGTCGGTGTAAAGCCCCTCAGACAAAGACTCTGGTGGCTGCGCATAGAGACCTGGCACCTCCACCGCAAACGCCGCCCTTGACGGTACCGCGGCCAGCGCTTCGAAACGTTGACGCCCGGCCTCATCTTCTCCACGCGCCATCATCTCAAGATGCTCGTAGGAGGTGTCTAGCGGGCCTCCCGCGCTCTGCCACGATGCCGGTGCATACCGTGCCACGTTCTCCGCATTAAACAGGTAGGGCTTGGTACTGAAGGTACCCGCCACCCACTGCCATGACAAGTGATTAGAGGCGAGGTCGCCATCGAGTAGGTGCCCATAGAGCCAATCGGCACCCACACGCCAGTGCACATGCCGAAGGTGCACGAGGTAACTCGCCAGCCACATACGGGCATGGTTGTGCAGATAGCCTGTCTGATACAGGCAGGCAACCGCCTGATCGATCACCGCAAGGCCAGTGCGCCCCTCAATGACATCATCGGGCATCTGTGCGGCATAGCGAACCCCCGCAATGGCTGGACGCAGATCAGAAAAAATTCGACTGCCCTCATGCGCCCACACATGGTGAAAGAAGGCACGCCAGGCGAACTCGGCAAAAAGCTTGTCGTCGCGCCCCAAAGGGTGACGGGCGCGCACGCCCTCTACCGCTTCACGCAGGCTCAGATACCCGTGCGTAATGTAAGGCGAGAGCCGTGAAACGGCCCCATTGAGGTGATTGCGGGTCTTGGCATACCGGGCGGGGTGCAGCGTAGCAAGCCGCGCTTGCCAGGCCGCATCAGAAATAGGAAAGTCTTCTGAGGGAGGCACTAACTGTGGTCGCGTGCAGTCGGCTAGCGCGGCGCAGGCAGTTGTCGCCGCAACGCCTCAAAAAAGAGCTCTGACTGCAGGCGCTCTCCATTGCTCTGTTCGCCCACATAGGCGGCCAGGGTCTCTGCAACCGGCATGAGCGGTCTGCCGGTAGAGGCGGCAAGCACCTGGGCCATGCAGGCACGCTCGAGGTAATAAAGGTCGTCATAGGCATAGTCGATACGGCTGCCACAGACCACCACCCCATGGTTGCCCAGAAACACAATGTCTGCGCCGCCCATGGCCCGCGCGATGCGCTCACCCTCAAGGGTATCGAGGGCAAACCCGTTGTAGTGTGGGTCGGCCGCCACCCGCCCATGAAACCGCATGGCATTTTGCGACAGGCGCGTGTCGAGCAGGCGGTCTTGGGTGAGCGTGAGCGCCGTGGCAAACGGCATATGGGTATGCATGACACACGCCTTACCACCCAGCCGGTGAATGGCCGCATGAATATGCATGGCCGTGGGCTCCACCGCATGGTGCCCCGCGAGACGGTTTCCTTGCACATCAATCATGACAATGTCGTCAGGCCCGATCTCGCGCCATAGCAGGCCGCGGGGGTTGAGCAGAAAACGGCCCGAACCATCGGGAAGCTCCATGCTGAAGTGGTTGCAGACCCCTTCGGCCAGGCCGTGATAATCGGCCGCCCGCAGGGCAAGCGCCAGGTCATCACGCAGCCTGGTAACGCGCTTGCTATAGAAATCTTTTTTATTGCCCATGGCCTAAACCTTCTCAACGCCGCCCATATAAGGGCGAAGTACCTCGGGCACCACTATCGAGCCATCGGCCTGCTGGTAGTTTTCAAGCACGGCCACCAGCGCGCGGCCCACGGCGAGGCCAGAGCCATTGAGGGTATGAATAAACTCGTTTCGGGTCTTGCCGCCCTCACCTATTCTCTTCACACGCGTCTGCATACGACGCGCCTGAAAGGCCTCGCAGTTGCTCACGCTCGAGATCTCGCGATAGGCCTTCTGGGCGGGAAGCCAGACCTCAAGATCGTAGGTCTTTGCAGCGCCAAATCCCATGTCGCCCGTACACAGCAAGAGGACACGATAGGGCAGCTTTAAGCCCTGCAAGATGGCCTCGGCATGGCCCACCATTTTTTCTAGGGCCGCATACGACTGCTCGGGCGACACAAGCTGCACCATCTCTACCTTGTCGAACTGGTGCTGCCGAATCATGCCGCGGGTATCGCGGCCATACGACCCCGCCTCAGACCGAAAACATGGGGTATGGGCTGTTAGCTTCATAGGAAGCGCCGTCTCTTCCAGAACATCTCCCCGTACCAAATTAGTAAGCGAGACCTCTGAGGTGGGAATGAGGTAGAAGATCTCATCGTCCTCACCCTCTGCCCCGCCCTTCTTCACCGCAAAAAGATCATCGGCAAACTTTGGTAACTGGCCTGTGCCATAGAGCGTATTGGCATTGGCAATATACGGCGTGTAGCACTCTGTGTAGCCATGGGGGCCTGTCTGCATATCGAGCATGTACTGGGCCAGTGCGCGATGCAGTCTGGCCACAGGCCCCTTCATAAAGGCAAACCGCGAGCCCGCAATCTTGACACCGGCCTCAAAGTCCAGGCCAATGCGTGCGCCAAGGTCAACATGATCGAGTGCAGCGAAATCGAAAAGCGTCGGTGTACCCCAACGACGTACCTCCAGGTTGTCATCGGCAGATTTACCTTCCGGCACCGAGGCATGCGGAATATTCGGAATACGCGAGAGCCAGGCGTCAAGCTCTGCCTGTATCGCAGTAAGCTCGGCCGCGGCAGCATCGAGCTGCACCGGGATATCGGCCACCTGAGCCATCAGGCTTGAGGCATCTTCGCCCTTGGCCTTGGCCTGACCAATCTGCTTCGATAAGGTATTTCGCTGCGACTGCAACGCCTCGGTACGTACCTGCACCTCTTTGCGGCGGGCCTCAAGCTGCGCAAAGGCTGCTTCTTCCAGCAGATAACCCCTGCGGGCCAGCGCGGCGGCCGTGCCAGCCAAGTCTTTTCGCAACAACTGGGAGTCAATCATCTTCTTCTCTCGTTACCTTATTGGGTGCTTTGGGGTAATTTCCGGCAAGTTTACTTCTTCGGCAGCCCGCGCAAATGCGCGAGCTTCTCCGCAATACGTACCTCAAGTCCGCGGGCGGTGGGCAGATAAAACTGCGGGGGCTTGGAGGCCATGCGGTCTGGAAAATAGGTCTGCCCTGCCGAATAGGCCTCGGGCTCATCATGGCTGTAACGATAGTCGGCGCCATGGCCCAGCGACTTCGCCAGCCGCGTGGGGGCATTGCGCAAATGGTCCGGCACCGGGTCAGACTCCTGGTCCTTTACAAAGCCACGCACCGCATTCCAGGCCTTATAAACCGCGTTACTCTTTGCGGCCACGGCCAAGAACACTGTGGCCTCTGCCAAGGCCAGCTCGCCCTCCGGCGACCCGAGTCGCTCATAGGTTTCCGCCGCATCGATGGCAAGCCCCAGGGCACGGGGGTCTGCCAGTCCAATATCTTCTGCTGCCATACGAATCAGCCTACGCGCCAGATACCGCGGGTCTGCGCCTCCATCGAGCATACGGGCAAGCCAATAGAGCGACGCATCCGGGTCCGACCCACGTACCGATTTATGTAACGCCGAGATCTGGTCATAAAAGGCATCACCCCCTTTATCAAACTGCCGCACCAGGGCGGGCAGGTGTCTATGCAGTGTCTCGGCTGTCACGGCCGCGCCCGACGAGGGGATCGGCACCATCGACAGCAGGTTAAGCAGCCGCCTGCCGTCGCCATCGCTGTTGCTGATCAAAAGATCAACCGCCTCCTGGGTAAGCTGCAGCTGCGGCCCCAGGGCATCAAGCCCCCGCCGCAGAAGCTGCGCCAGTGCCTCGGGCCCAAGAGCGGCAAGCCGAAAGACCTGTGCCCGAGACAGCAGCGCCCCATTGACCTCAAAACCAGGGTTCTCGGTGGTAGCGCCAATAAAAACAAAGAGCCCAGACTCCACATGGGGCAGGAAGGCATCCTGCTGCGCCTTGTTAAACCGGTGCACCTCATCAACAAAGACCACGGTGGCCCGGCCCTGGGCCTTCCAGAGCTGGGCCTGACTCACCAGATCACGAATCTCTTTAACCCCGCCCAAAACAGCGGAGATCGACAAGAGTTCGAATCCTACCGTCTTGGCTAAAAGCCGGGCAATGGTGGTCTTGCCCACCCCTGGCGGACCCCAGAGAATCATCGAGGGAAGCTGCCCCGTGCGAACTGCCTGGCCGATGGGCCCCTGAGGGCCCAAGAGATGATCTTGCCCAAGCACCTCGTCGATCGACTGCGGCCGCAGGGCCTCGGCCAGAGGAACCGCAGGGTTGGTCACGAAACGCTACGGACGAATCACTTCGACCCCCTTGGGAGGGCGAAAGCCAAACAGATCGGCCGCAAGGGGCTGATTGCGCTGAATCCGGGAGAGCACCACACGGCTGCGGCGACCGATCTGATCGATGAGCTGGAACTGCTGCAGCATGCCTTTGGCATCGAATCCGGCTGCCAGCTTTTGGCCGCCATCTTGGCCAGCCTTTGACTCCACCAACACCCAGGACAGGCCATCTTGATCCTCAAGGTTGCGCAGCACAAAGTGACGCTGCAATACCTCAGCCGCATCGGGACCGGCCGCCAACAGCAGGCCTGCCGGAGTAGCCATAGCGGCTTCTTCTAGGGGACGAATCGTAACCTGGGCAAGGTCAGCGTCATACAAAATAAACTCGCCGTCCCTCACCAGTTGCAACTGGGCATAGGGCTTTTGCACCTCCCAGCGAAAACGGCCAGGCCGCTGCAGACTCATCACGCCTGAGAACCGCATCAACCGTCCCGACCCCGAGATCTGTTCATGCAGAAACTGCGCCTGTAGCGACTGGGTGGTGGTGAGGTACTGCAGCAGCATCTGGTCGGCCCCTGCCAGCACCTGCACCACCGGCTGCGCCAGAACCCTTTCGCCCAGACCCGCACATACCGCCCCTAGACCCGCGAGACAGGCAATCAGGCGCATCAGCCTGCGGCGTAAGTCAGACTGAGCCTGGCGCTGTGTCATACCTCTTTGCCTGCGGGTACGAGAATGTCACGGTTGCCATTGGTCTGCATGGCAGACACCAGCCCCGCCTGCTCCATAGCCTCAAGCAGGCGCGCAGCGCGGTTGTAGCCGATACGCAGGTGGCGCTGCACCAGCGATATTGAGGCGCGGCGGTGCTTGAGTACTACCGCAACTGCCTCGTCGTATAGGGCGTCGCCCTCCCCCTCGCCCTTCGGCATGCCAGAGCCTAGGTCGAGCCCTGCGGTAAAGCTGCCGCCCGACTCAGGGTCGGCGCCTTCCAGAATCCGGTCGTCGTACTGGGTACCACCCACCCTGCGCAGATACTCGACAACGCCCAGCACTTCCTCGTCTGCCACAAACGCGCCATGCACTCGGGTGGGCACCCCTGAGCCGGCTGACAAGAAGAGCATGTCGCCTTGCCCTAACAGGGCTTCGGCCCCCATCTGGTCAAGAATGGTGCGTGAGTCCACCTTGCTTGATACCTGAAATGAGATACGAGAAGGAATGTTTGCCTTGATCAGTCCGGTAATCACGTCTACCGAAGGACGCTGTGTCGCAAGAATCAGGTGAATGCCGGCCGCTCGAGCTTTTTGCGCGAGCCGCGCAATCAGTTCTTCAATCTTCTTGCCCACCACCATCATCAGGTCTGCAAGCTCGTCGATCACCACCACAATCTGCGGCAGCGGCTGTAGCGGCTCAGCCTGCCCGGCTGCCACCATTTCCTCATGGGCCAGAGGATCAAGCAGGGGCTGCCCGCGTTTGGCCGCCTCTTCCACCTTCTGGTTAAAGCCTGCGAGGTTACGGGTGTTGAGCCTGCTCATGAGCCGATACCGTCGTTCCATTTCCCCGACACACCAGTGCAGGGCGTTGGCAGCGAGCTTCATATCGGTAACCACAGGGGTAAGCAGATGCGGAATGCCCTCGTAAATGGAGAGCTCGAGCATCTTGGGGTCAATGAGTATGAGCCGAATGCGCTCTGCTGGCGCATGGTAGAGCAGCGAGAGCAGCATGGCATTAACGCCAACCGACTTACCCGAGCCCGTGGTTCCGGCCACCAAGAGATGGGGCATGCGCGCCAGGTCTACGACAAACGGGGCACCGGCGATATCCTTGCCAAGCGCAAGTGGCAGCGCAGCGCCACTGCTCTGAAAGGCGGTAGACCCGAGAATCTCTGAGAGCCGCACCGTCTGGCGCCTGGGGTTGGGCAGTTCCAGGCCCATGAGGCTTTTGCCGGGAATGGTCTCGACCACCCGAACCGAGGTAAGCGACAGGGCACGCGCAAGGTCGCGGGCCAGATTAACAATCTGAGACCCCTTCACGCCCACGGCTGGTTCAATCTCGTATCGCGTGATAACCGGGCCAGGCTGGGCAGAGACCACGCGCACCGTGACACCAAAGTCGGCAAGCCGCAGCTCAATGAGACGCGAGGTATAGGCAAGGGTTTCCGCAGATACCGGTTCTTGTCTGGCGTCAACCGGGTCGAGTAGCCCCAACGAGGGAATCAGCTCCCCCTCGGGGGCAAGCGTGTCGAACAAAGGCTTCTGACGACTGGCCTCTCGTTCCTGGCTGGCCTTCTTAGAGGGCTTGACCTCGGCCGCAGGCATGACCTCGGTGACATACTCGGGCAGGCTCTCCTTCTTTACCCGCACGATCACTGCGCGTGCCTCTGCAGAGGTCTGGCCCTGGGCGCGGTCGCGACGCGCGGCAAATGCCTGCTGCATTTCTTTAAAGATCCACTCCACGCGAAACCCGATGCGCTCGAATAAGGCCATCCAGCCAAAGCCCAGGGCAAACGAGAGCCCCAGAAAGAAACCAACAAAGCCGAGAACCGTTACCCCCATTGGCCCTAAGAGCCAGTCGATGCCACCGCCTAGAAAGTTTCCGACCACGCCACCGGCGAAAAAGGCTGCCTCTGACCCTAGAAAGTCGAGCCGCTGTGCCTCGAGAATCGCGCTTGAGGCAAGCAGCAGGCCAAAGCCGGCAAGCCGTACCAGAGACCGATCGAGAATTAGGTCGGTAGAAGGCTCCTCAGGCGGCTCAAGTCCCATGCGGGTGGCCCGGCGCACGGCATACGATTCCTGAAACGAGAGCACCGCCAGCAGTGCGAAAAGCCCCGCCCACCAAAAGGCAGACAGGCCAAAGAAAAAATAAAAGATATCGGAGACCCAGGCACCAACCCGACCGAGCCAGTTTGAAGGGTCGGATGCAGCACCTGCCTGAAACCAGCCGTTGTCCTGCGCCGACCATGACGACAGCGACAACACCAAGAGCACGGCAAGCGCCGCCCAGACCAGCCAGGCGAGTTCTGCCAGCACTGAACGGGTAGACTCCACCAGCGGATTAGCGCCTGCGGCATCAACAGATCGGCGGCGGTATCCCGAGGCGGCGCGAGGCCGGCTAGACTGACGTTCGGTCATGATCTCTGGGCAAAATGGTGACTGGCAACATATTCCTATAATTGTCCTTCAAAACACGAAATGAAAGTGACTGGCACCATGGCAGCAAAACCCACCCATCACCATCGGCTTCTAATCCTTGGCTCTGGCCCCGCAGGCTACACGGCGGCCGTCTACGCTGCCCGCGCAAACCTCAACCCGGTATTGATCACGGGCCTTGCCCAGGGTGGCCAGCTTATGACCACCACCGATGTCGAAAACTGGCCCGCCGACCCCGATGGCGTGCAGGGTCCCGACCTAATGACCCGGTTTCTGCAGCATGCCGAGCGGTTTAACACCCAGATCGTCTTCGACCATATTCACACAGCCTTACTCACCCAGACGCCCATTACGCTGCAGGGCGACTCAGCCCATTACACCTGCGATGCGCTGATTATCGCCACCGGCGCCTCTGCCATGTACCTGGGTCTGCCCTCCGAAGAGCAGTTTATGGGCCGTGGTGTGTCGGCCTGCGCCACCTGCGACGGTTTTTTCTACAAAGACCAGGATGTCTGCGTGATTGGCGGGGGCAATACCGCGGTCGAGGAAGCCCTGTACCTCACCAATATTGCGCGAACTGTCACGGTCGTCCATCGGCGGGACAAGTTCAAGGCCGAGCCCATTCTGATCGACCGCCTGATGGCAAAGGTGCAAGAAGGCAAGGCCCGTATCGAATGGAATAGCACCCTGCAGGAGGTCTTGGGTAACGAGCAGGGGGTAACGGGTGCGCGTCTCGCGCTAAAGAGTGGCGGCACAAAAGATATTGCGGTCACGGGTATTTTTGTTGCCATTGGCCATCGACCCAACACCGAGATCTTTGCTGGGCAGCTTGAGATGAAGAACGGCTACATACACACCCGCAGTGGTCTTGAGGGCAACGCTACGGCCACCAACATTGAGGGGGTCTTTGCCGCAGGTGATGTCCAAGACCACATCTACCGCCAGGCCGTCACAAGCGCAGGAACCGGCTGTATGGCCGCGCTCGATGCGCAACGGTACCTCGAAGCCAAAGAGGGGTAATTCATTGATGCCCGCATGCTGTAGCGGGCGCCCCCCAAGACTGCACTTCATGACCCGCGTACGCCGACTCCATACCCGACCACCCAGCCTTGTGGTGGCGCCACTCGATATCGTGCGTCGCGAGCCCGAAGACCCTGCGCTCTTTGCGCAGGCTGTGACAGGCGCAGTGCCCCTAGAGCAAAAAAAGCATCCCTTGGCAGGGGTGCGCCCGAAGCCAGCACCGATTCCGCGACAGCGCATTCGGGATGAACAGGCGGCCCTCGCCGAGAGCCAACTCTCGGACATCAACCCTGATACCTTGCTGGACAGCGATGATGCCCTATCGTTTGCGAGAAACGGAATCTCGCGCGACACGCTGCGCCGACTGCGTCGCGGGCACTGGAGTCTGCAAGGCCAGCTCGACCTGCACGGAATGCGCACCGACGAGGCCCGCGAGGCCCTAGCGCTGTTTATTCACGACTGTCACCGCAGCGACCGAAGATGCCTGCGGGTGATTCATGGAAAGGGGCTCGGCTCTATCGGCAAAGAGCCGGTTCTTAAGGCCAAGGTACGTTCGTGGCTCATGCAAAAACAGGAGGTATTAGCCTTTTGCCAGGCTCCGGCCCATGAGGGAGGGTCGGGTGCGGTAATCGTGCTGCTGAAGTCGGCGCAGCCGGGCGCCTAGGCACCCCGTTCAGATATTTTTGCTGATCTTGCGATCAGCGCAGCCTTAGACTGAGATTGAACCCGTAACTTATACCGCCTCGTCGCCGGTCTCGCCGGTGCGAATACGAATAATCTGGTCGATGCTCTGCACGAATATCTTGCCATCGCCAATACGCCCGGTGCGGGCCGCCTTCACGATGGCATCAATGGCGGCGTCTACCATGCCGTCGGCCACCATGGCTTCAACCCGAATCTTCGGTAAGAAGTCTACGACGTACTCAGCACCCCGATAGACCTCGGTATGCCCCTTCTGCCGCCCGAACCCCTTGACGTCGGTTACGGTAAGACCCGAAACGCCGACTTCGGCCAGGGCTTCGCGTACTTCGTCGAGCTTAAAGGGCTTTACGATTGCGGTCACGAGCTTCATAGAAACAACTCCTTCTCAGAGAATCGATTGGTCAGCGGAAACCGCCAGTCACGGCCAAAGGCGCGGCGGGTGATTCGGGCCCCCGGGGCCGCCTGCCTTCGCTTGTATTCACTGCCGCGAATAAGGCCCATCACCTGGGCAATCACCTCGCGCGAATGACCCGAGCTCTCGATCTCGGCGACCGTCTGCCCCTGCTCGACAAACCGCATCAAGATGTCGTCGAGGATATCGTAGGGCGGAAGACTATCTTGGTCGGTCTGGTTGTCTCGTAATTCGGCTGAAGGCGCGCGGGTGAGGATACGCTCGGGAATAACCGGCGCGCCATCGACACCCGGATGCAACGTATTGCGCATGCGCGATAGCCGATAGACCCAACCCTTGAGCAGGTCTTTAATCACGGCGTATCCACCGGACATATCGCCGTACAACGTGCAATACCCGACGGCGATCTCTGACTTGTTACCCGTTGTGAGAACAAGCCGGCCAGTCTTATTCGACAGCGCCATAAGCAGCACCCCGCGCACGCGCGACTGCAGGTTTTCTTCGGTCAGGTCTGGCCCACGACCGGCGAAGGCCGGGGCAAGGCTGGCAACAAGGGCATCGTACGCAGGCTCGATGGAAATCTCGTGGGTCTGTACCCCCAGCGCCTTCGCGCAGGCCCGTGCATCGTCGATACTGATTTGGGCCGTATACCGCGAAGGCATGATCACGGCAGTCACAGCATCGGGACCTAGCGCGTCTGCGGCAATGGCCAGGGTAAGCGCAGAATCCACCCCGCCCGAGAGACCTACCAGTGCCCCGGTAAAACCGTTCTTGCGCACATAGTCATGGGTGCCTAGGGTGAGTGCATGATAGGCCTGATACTCGGCCGACATTTCCGGCTGCAGACTGCCGATAAGGCTGGCTGACTGGGGGTCGTACTGCAGCATCAAGAGGTCTTCTGAGAACCGGTTTGCCCGGGCCGTAACCTCGCCCTTGGCATCTAGTGCAAAGCTGTCGCCATCAAAAACCAGTTCGTCTTGCCCCCCAACCAGGTTGCAAAACGCCACCGGCAGGCTGTGCCGCGAGACATTTGACTGCACCACCTGTAGCCGCTCGGCCTGCTTGTTTAAATGAAAGGGCGAGGCGTTCATCACCAACAACACCTGTGCACCCTCGGCCCGTGCCAAGGCCGGTGCCCGGGGAAACCAGACGTCTTCACAGATATTGATGGCCAGTCGCACACCCTTGCAGCCAAAGACACACGGGGCCCCATCGGGATCGAAATAACGCTGCTCATCGAATACGGCGTAGTTGGGAAGCTCCAGCTTGCCGTAATGGCCCAGAACCTCTCCATTGCGAAAGACAGTGGCCGCGTTAAAGACCTGGTCGTTTACCTGCCTGGGATAGCCAACCACAAAGGTAAGATCGGAAAGCTGTTTGCTCTGCGATACAAGGTCATCAAGCACCTGTTGGCTGCGGCGCAGAAAACTCGGCCGCAGCAGCAGGTCTTCGGGGGGGTAGCCAACCAGAGAGAGCTCGGGGGTTACGAGAACATCAGCGCCCTGCTCTGTGGCCTTTTGGGCTACCTGCATAATCTTGTGGGCGTTGCCCGGTAGGTCACCCACGGTAGAGTTGATCTGAGCAAGGGCAATGGTGAGGGCCATGAATGGATTATCGCACGCAGGTTAAATCGAGCTTTCTCGATATCGACAGACAGCAGTGGCAGGAACTCTGGCAGGCGAGCCTCGCCCCCAGCCCCTTTACCCATCATGCATTCCTTGCCGCCGCAGAAACCTCGGCATCGGCCTGCAGCCACACGGGATGGCGGCCCTGCCCTATTACTGTGCGAGACCCGCAGGGCCGATTGGTGGCGGCCGCCCCCCTCTACATGAAGTCCCATAGCTATGGGGAGTATGTCTTTGACTGGGCATGGGCGCGTGCCTACCAGGAGGCAGGCCTGCAGTACTTTCCAAAGTGGCTGATTGCCAGCCCATTTAGCCCCGTGCCAGGCAGTCGGCTGCTTGCAAAAGAGGCCAGATCACAGGAGGCACTTGCCAAGTCGCTTACAGAGCTTGTGTCGAACTCAGGGCTTTCCTCCGCGCACCTGCTTTTTGGAAGCGATCAAGACCACCGCCTGCTGCAAGAGCTCGGCTGGCTGGAGCGGCAGGGGGTGCAGTTCCACTGGCAAAACAAGGGGTTTAGAGACTTCGATGACTTTCTGGAAACCCTAAGCCAGCCCAAGCGCAAGAAGATCCGGGCCGAGCGCAGAAAGGTCGCTGAAGCCGGAATCCGCTGCCAGGTGCGCGCAGGCGGTTCGCTCAACACGCACGACTGGGATTTTTTTTACCGCTGCTACGAAAACACCTATCTTGCCCACGGCAACCCGCCGTACTTCTCACGGGATTTTTTCGCTGAGATTGCCCAGGCCATTCCCGATCAGATCGTGATCGCCACGGCCCATCCCGATGGGGATCTTGAGGCAGCCCCCGTGGCCGCCTCGCTACTCATGACCCAGCCCACCGCAGAGGGGCTCGTGGCCTACGGACGATACTGGGGAAGCCTGGTACAGGTTTCGATGCTGCATTTCGAACTTGCCTACTACACGCCCATTGAATGGGGCATCGCGACCGGTCTGCAGAGAATAGAAGGCGGGGCACAGGGAGAACACAAAATGGCCCGAGGCTTTGAACCGGTGCCCGTCTTGTCTTCGCACTGGATATCGGAGCCACGGTTTCGCGATGCAGTCGCCCGGTTTCTGGCCCGCGAAGGCCAGGGAATGGAGGGATACCTGTCGGAGCTAAACGACAGGCTACCCTTTAAGTGACGCCTGGTAGCGCTTGGCGCTATCGACAATTTCTTGTCTTGCCGACTCAGGGCCTTCCCAGCCCTGCACCTTCACCCACTTACCCTTCTCGAGGTCTTTGTAGTGCTCAAAGAAATGTTGAATCTGGTGGAGCCGCTCGGGAGCAATGTCTTCGGGCTTTTTCCAGTGCTTGTAGATCGGCAGAATCTTGTCGGTAGGAACCGCTAGTAGCTTGGCATCACCGCCCGCCTCATCATCCATCTTAAGCACGCCAATCATGCGGCACGGAATAACTGCGCCCATAGCCACTGGAAACGGAGTAATCACAAGAACGTCTACCGGATCACCATCGTCGGAGATCGTCTCAGGAACGTAACCGTAATTGCACGGGTAGTGCATCGAGGTCATCATGAACCGGTCAACAAACAGCGCGCCGGTTTCTTTATCGACCTCGTACTTAATCGGATCACTATGCGCGGGAATCTCAATAATGACATTGACCTCGTCAGGCGCCTTAGCGCCGGCGGTAACATTTTGTAAGGCCATGTTGTTGCCCTCGTCTCCATATAATCGGCAGTTAACGGCATTGCGGAATCCGAATTGCAGCATCGCATTGCCGAATCATAAGGGATTCATCAGGGATTCTACTAATCAGGGCTAAAACGCCGTTTTCGCCCAAGGCGCCCGCTTACACTTAGTGCGGATCAAAAATTCACTGTTCTCCATCACCGATTAAAGGGAGTCACTCTCATGTCTGCCGCATTAACTCTCGCCATTGTCTGCGGACTTTTGGCGATTTTGTACGGGCTGTTGTCAAGCCGTTGGATTCTCTCAAAACCCGCTGGCAACGCTCGCATGCAGGAAATTGCGCAGGCAATCCAGGCGGGGGCTGAGGCCTACCTTGCCCGGCAGTACCGCACCATTGCAATCGTGGGCGTCGTTCTCACCATCCTTATCGCGTTGATTCTTGATGTCACTACTGCCGCAGGATTTGTCATCGGCGCCGTACTGTCGGGAGCCTGCGGGTTTATCGGCATGAACATCTCGGTGCGCGCCAACGTGCGAACCGCTGAGGCGGCTACCCAGGGTATCGGTCCTGCGCTCGATGTTGCCTTCCGTGGCGGCGCCATTACCGGCATGCTAGTGGTCGGCTTGGGCCTGCTCGGGGTTACCGGCTTTTTTTGGTTCCTCGTTGGCGGCGACACCACTGCCAGTGTTGATGGCCTCGCTAAGCTGCTCAACCCATTAATCGGCCTGGCCTTTGGCTCTTCTCTTATTTCAATTTTCGCCCGGCTTGGCGGCGGCATCTTCACCAAGGGGGCAGACGTCGGTGCCGACTTGGTGGGCAAGGTAGAAGCCGGCATCCCCGAAGACGACCCCCGCAACCCGGCGGTAATTGCCGATAACGTAGGAGACAACGTGGGCGACTGCGCGGGCATGGCCGCCGACCTCTTTGAAACCTATGCGGTTACGCTGATCGCAACCATGGTGCTTGGTGCTCTGCTGGTAACCGTTGCCCCAATGCAGGCGGTGCTCTACCCCCTGGCGCTCGGCGCGGTCTCGATCATCGCCTCAATTATCGGCTGCTTCTTTGTCAAGGCTTCGCCCGGCATGAAGAATGTAATGCCGGCCCTCTACAAGGGGCTCATCGTTGCAGGCGTTCTTTCGGCGGTTGCCTTTTACTTCGTGACCGACTGGCTCATGCCTGCCAATGCGGTGGCAGACACCGGAAGCGTCTGGCGCCTATGGGCCGCGGGTATGGTGGGGCTTGGCCTGACGGCGGCCATGGTCTGGATCACCGAGTACTACACCGGCACCGACTATCACCCGGTAAAGCATGTGGCCCAGGCCTCGACCACCGGTCACGCAACCAACATTATTGCGGGAATCGGGGTGAGCATGAAGTCCACCGCCTGGCCCGTGATCTTTGTCTGTATTGCCATTTTTGTAAGCTACTGGCTGGCAGGGCTGTACGGCGTGGCGGTTGCGGCCACGGCCATGCTCAGCATGGCAGGCATCGTGGTTGCCCTTGATGCCTATGGCCCGATTACCGACAACGCCGGCGGTATTGCCGAGATGGCCGAGCTGCCCAGCAGCGTTCGCGACGTTACCGACCCACTGGATGCCGTGGGCAACACCACCAAGGCAGTTACCAAGGGCTATGCCATTGGGTCTGCAGGCCTAGCCGCGCTGGTGCTTTTTGCCGACTACACCCATAAGCTCGAGTCCGCAGGCCAGACCCTGACATTCGACCTGTCTGACCCGATGGTGATCATTGGCCTATTTATCGGTGGATTAATACCCTACCTCTTCGGAGCCATGGCCATGGAAGCTGTGGGACGGGCCGCTGGCTCTGTGGTGGAAGAGGTGCGCCGACAGTTCCGCGAAATCCCTGGAATTATGGCCGGCACAGCAAAGCCTGAATATGGACGCGCGGTAGACATGCTTACCTCTGCGGCCATTAAAGAGATGATGATTCCCAGCCTATTGCCCGTGGTCGTGCCCATTCTTGTTGGTGTTTTTCTGGGCCCGGTAGCCCTCGGCGGACTGCTCATGGGAACCATTGTTACTGGGCTATTTGTCGCTATTTCGATGTGTACCGGCGGCGGCGCCTGGGACAATGCCAAGAAGTACATCGAAGACGGGCATCATGGTGGCAAAGGGTCTGATGCCCACAAGGCAGCAGTCACTGGCGATACCGTTGGTGACCCGTACAAAGATACCGCCGGGCCTGCCGTGAACCCGCTTATTAAGATCATCAACATTGTGGCGCTGCTGATCGTGCCTATTCTGTAGCTAGGCTAAGCGGCGCAATAAAACCGGCGGGCTTCGGGCTGCCGGTTTTATTGCCTTACGCAGCGACGCGCTGCGACTCCGCCAGCCGGGCTGCCTGCAGCCAGAACTGCCGAGCCTCTTCCACCTTGCCCTGAGCATCTGCCACCTCTGCACGCGCAAGGCTTACCCGAACCGATGGCCGTAAGATGGAGGCGCGTTGCAAGTGCAGTTCGGCCTTACCCCAAAGCCCTTGGCTATGACTCAACCGGCCCATTGCCCAGCACAGCTCAAACGACTCGGGGTGGCTCTGTGCCCATTGCTCCAGCCGAGCAAACTGCTCGCGCGGGTTGTCCGCGCAGTCGGCATAGACCTCTACGAGGTGCGGATCCCAGTGCGCCTTAAGCGCCGCCTCGAGAATCTGCCGGGCCTCACTATGCCGCGATTCACGAATCCATGCCCGCGCGACCATCGCCGCCAGATGAGGATCCGTGCGCTCGGCAGAGGACATCTTATCGACAACCGCCTTAATCGCCGTTGGGTTCGCGGCGGCGGCCTTGAGCAGACCCGCGTAGGCACTGCGCTTTACCTTTTCCACCACTGTCTGATGCAGTGCCTTGCGATTCTCCAGCAGCCGCACCAGTCGAATTACTTCCGACCACTGGCCGGTAAGCTCACAGGCCCGCATTAGTAAACGCGTGCCATGAATATGGCGGCGATCTCCCTTGAGCAGAGGCTCCAAGACGCGGACAGCCGCCCCGCCATCATGGTCTTCTATAAAGAATTCCGCCTGGGTAAGCCCCTGAAGCTGGAGATGGTCAGCACTCCAGCGGGAAGGCTCGGCACGAGCCTTCTCCAGCCACTGGTCTCTGAGCGGAATATCCCGCAGGCGATGGGCCGCGCGGGCGGCAAGCACTGCAACCATTCGCGAGACCGATGTCTGGGAGGCGTTGAGGTCCTGAAACTCTTTATCGAAAGATTCGGCAGACTTGATAACCCGAGTGTAGCGGCCTTCTAGAAAATCCAGGGTGAGATCGGCGAGCTTTTTTATACGCTGCACCTCATGGCTGCGCAGGCGATAGTCACGAATTCTTTGAGGAAGCCTGCCAAGCCAGCCCCAGATGCGAATCAGGGAGACTAGAACAATCACCAGAAGGCCAACGGCCAGAATGGCGGTAGACAGTGCAACATCGAATCGCCAGGTATCCCACCAGAGCGTTACCGCGCCACCCAGTGACTGCAGGCCAAGTATGAGGCCAACAAGTACCGCAAGCAGAATGACCTTTGCCAGAAACCACTTCATACCGAATCCTTCAAGGCATCCCTTAGCGCAGTAACCTCCCCTCTTACACCAATGAGCCTTGCATCGTTGGCCTCGTAATAGCGTTGCAATAGGGCCAAGAGGGCATCTAATTCCACTATTGCAAGAGAAGACTGGCCATGGATCAGCATCAGTCGGGCAGCCATCAGGTGAGACTGGGCCTGCTGGTCTACCTGCGCAAAGAACGCCTGGGTCTGACCCGAAAGACTGGGTTCAGAAACCTGTTGCACGCGCACGAGACTGGCAAGAAAACTCCCCGTGACCGACACTGCCTGGCCAAGCCACTGCATCAACGGCCCACTGGCACTGGCAGTATCGACCGGCAAGGCGACATCCGGCCCAGCCGCAGGGCTAGTGCTCTCTGAAACCAGGGGTGGTACCACTGGCCTTGGTGGATCTAAGCCCTTACTGGTCTCGCGCCCCATCTCGCGCCCGGCAGAAAGCACAGAGGCAAGTTCACGCGAAGGGTCTCGCGGCCCCGACGGCATGGTGCGCAAGAGAGCAGCCCATTGCTGAATCTGAGCAAGCCGCTGCACCAACAAGGGATCAATACCCGGTACCAAGGCACGCGAAGGCGACAAGGGTGCCCCCGAGAGACTCGGCCCAGCGGCAGGCTGATCGGCGTCTGGACTCTTCGGCGGGGTCTCTGCAGCGACATCTCGCTTAGGACCGCCCGAGGCGAGAATCGCCTGTACCTGTTGCTCCTTTAGAATTTTCTGGGCAAGCCAGGAAGACTCGCGCACCAGAAACAGGGCCAGCGAGGCACCCACCAGCAGGGCAAGCCCCACCAGAGCAAAGGCGCCAGAGCCCTTGGCAGCAGAGGTCCGCGGGCTTGCGGCAGAGGCGCCCTGCCCATCTGGCTTCTGTCCAGAGGCAGACCCCCCTGCAAGGTAACCAATACTGGACTCAGGCGCGAGAGCGGGCTGGATCTCTTCCGGCCCAGAAGAGGCAGTGAATTTTTTTTCCGTCATACCCCGAAGTTTAGCCTTGCTAGGCCGGAAAGTATCTCTTTCGCAGAGAGACCCTCAAGAACCGGTACCACCTGAGTGCCCAGGCGGGCAGAGAGCCTTTCTGCAATCAGGCTGTGGTGGGTGAGCCAGCCTACCCGTTTAGGACTAATGCCTTGTGCGGTTAACTCAGTAAGCACGGGCTCTACCAGGGCAGAACTGGAGACAAGCACACAGAGAGAGTCGCTCGGGCTGCAGGGCAGATGCGGCATGGATACGGGCTGCCTCTGATAGATATCCAAGCGGTGCACGGAGAACCCTCGGGCAGTCAGCGCATGGGCCAGAGTCGGCTGGTTATCGCTGGCCTCTAATAAAACCACGGGTGCCTGTGGAAAATGCAGCGGGCGGGTCTCATCAAGCCACTGGATAAAGGCCTGCGCCCCAGACCCCCTTTCCACTGGAAAAGCAAGCACGCGCCCAGCCCCCTGCCCTTCCAGCACTAGCCAGCCTACCATGGCCTGCGCTGAGGCATGCCCTACCCCCGTAACGGCCCAGGGGCCGTCAGACGGGCCAAGCAAGGCACGCAATTGGCTGTCTGTCTGGGGCATATGCGTTAGCGCGGCAACGCTCGAGGGACTTGTGGCCACAACCAGGCCTGCTACTGCACCGGGTTCTGATGAGGATGCCGCATGCGCTACCGGAGACACGAGCGCAAGTGCGGCCTCTAGGCGCTGACAGGCCTGAAGGTCATCGCCCGGTACGAGCCGCTGCATGGGCGCCGAGATAACTCGTATTTCGCTACCAAAGATCTCTGCATTCTGGTCCTGCACCAATTGCCGCAGGGGGCCAACCAGCGGGTCTTCAAAACCTTGCCAGACCGGCCGTGTGAGAACGATGCAGACCGGTTGCCTGGTCACCCGTGGCTGGTCAGGCTGGTAAGAATCTGGTCAGCGCCCTTGGCACGCAGGCCCAGAGCGGCCTCAAGACCAAGGGCCTCGGGGTCAGACCCTTCAAGGTCAACGGCGTGCAATGCCGAACCATCAGGCATGCCAATACGGGCCCGCAGACGCAGGGCACCCGAAGGCTGGGTAATACAGTAGGCCGCCAGAGGCACCTGGCAGCTACCGCCCAAGGCGCGCGAGACGGCCCGCTCTGCACGTACCTCGCGGAAGGTCTGGGGATGTTCTAAAGAGGACACCAGCGCGGCAGAGGCGGCGTCGTTGGCCCGAATTTCTATGCCCAGAGCACCCTGCCCGGCCGCAGGCAGCATGGTTTCGGGGGGAATAACCTGACGAATACGCTCGGCAAGCCCAAGACGCTTAAGGCCTGCCGCAGCAAGAATAATGGCCTGCATGTCGCCGCGGTCGAGCTTCGAGAGACGGGTATCGAGGTTGCCACGCAGAGGCACCACTTTAATATGCGGATAGCGCACCCGCAGCTGGGCCTCACGACGCAGGCTGCTGGTGCCAACGATCGCGCCAGCGGGCAAGGCATCCAGGCTCTCAAAATGGGGCGATACAAAGGCGTCTCGCGGGTCTTCACGTTCCATGACTGCGGCCAGTGCAAATCCCCGTGGCAGTTCCATGGGCACATCTTTCAGAGAATGGACCGCCAGATGGGCCCGGCCCTCTTCCAACGCAGTCTCAAGTTCCTTTACAAAGAGGCCCTTACCGCCCACCTTGGAGAGCGTACGATCGAGGATCTGGTCGCCTCGGGTGGTCATTCCAAGAATAGTGACGGGCTGCCCGGAGTTCTTGTGAAGCAGGGCCTGGACATGTTCGGCCTGCCAGAGAGCAAGACGGCTCTCGCGCGATGCAATAATCCACATAGTGCAGGAAGTGTAATAGAGATTCACAAAGATTCCCGTTGGCAGACTTCAGAGGTGAAATTCTTGAGCAGCTCTTTAAGCCAGAAAGACCAGGCCTGGTCGGGCCGATTCTCCGAGCCCGTGTCGGCCCTCGTGCAACGCTATACCGCATCGGTGGGATTTGATCAGCGGCTGGCCCTCTTCGACATTGAAGGGTCCCTGGCCCATGCCGAGATGCTCTGCCATGTGGGTCTGCTTTCGGGTAAAGACCTGAGCGAGATTCAAAAGGGGCTCGGGCAGATTCGCGAAGAGATTGTCACTGGGAAGTTTGACTGGCAGCTGGCCTTGGAAGACGTGCACTTAAATATCGAAAAACGGCTCACCGAGCTTGTGGGTGATGCCGGAAAGCGCCTGCACACGGCGCGTTCACGCAATGACCAAGTGGCCACCGATATCCGGCTCTGGCTGCGTACGCAGATTGACGATATTCGGGGCCAGCTTAAAGCCCTGCGACTGGCCCTGGTAAACAAGGCCCTGGCCCATACCGAGACCATCATGCCGGGCTTTACCCACCTGCAGGTGGCCCAGCCCATTAGCTTTGGCCACCATATGCTGGCCTATGAGGCCATGTTCGCCCGCGATGACGAGCGACTGGCCGATGCCCGTAAGCGGGTGAATCGTTTACCGCTGGGCGCTGCGGCGCTGGCCGGCACCAGCTACCCCATTGACCGGCTGCGGGTGGCCCAGACGCTGGGTTTCGAAGGCGTCTGCGAAAACTCTTTGGATGCCGTGAGCGACCGCGACTTTGCCATTGAATTTACCGCGGCCTGCGCACTGGTAATGACCCATATCTCGCGGCTGTCAGAAGAACTTATTCTCTGGATGACCAGCCGCTACGGGTTTATCAAGCTGCCCGATCGGTTCTGCACCGGGTCTTCAATCATGCCGCAGAAGAAGAACCCCGATGTCCCTGAGCTTGCGCGTGGGAAGACCGGGCGGGTCAATGGCCACCTGGTGGCACTGCTCACACTGATGAAGGGCCAGCCCCTGGCCTACAACAAAGACAACCAGGAAGACAAAGAGCCCTTGTTTGATACGGTCGATACGGTGCTCGACACCCTGCGGGCCTTTGTCGAAATGGTGGACGGGATGCAGCCGCAGCCCGAAGCCATGCGTAAGGCAGCGCTAGAGGGTTATGCCACAGCCACCGACCTTGCCGACTATCTGGTAAAAAAAGGCCTGCCCTTTCGCGATGCACACGAGGCCGTAGCCCGGGCCGTGCGGCATGCAGTCGACCAGGGGGTGGCGCTTGAGGCGCTGCCGCTGTCGGTGCTGCAGTCTTTTAACCAGCAGATTACCGAGGACGTGTTCGCGGTCTTGTCGCTCGAAGGGTCTGTGAATAGCCGCAACCATCTCGGAGGCACCGCCCCCGCCCAGGTGCGGGCGCAGGCGGAGAGGCTGCTTTTAGTTCTTCGGGCAGACCGAGAAGGAGATCCTGGGCGCCGCTAACCTGACACTGGCCACCTATGTCAGTCTTGTCCTGAAACCTCGCGATCAATGCCGAGGGTTGTGACTGCTTACAGGCGAACGCTGAATGTCCAGGGGTTGATCAACTCAATACCGCAGCCCTCGTAGTCGCTGATGTTGCGGGGGCTCGCGTATCGGCTCACGGGCGGGCAGTTCGAGATCGGCGCGCACGCGCAGGCGCTGCTTGATGTCATCATCGAGGTTACGTATCGTGATGCTGGCCCTGGTGGCGCTCCAGCGTTGCAGTAGTCTTGATTTGTAATCGATGATTGCAATGCAATCAATGAATCCCCTGAAAAAGGGTGTAGACCAGTCAAAGCCAATCGGATTCTTAAAGGCTGCCTAGCCTGGCACGAAGGGAAGCTCAAGCGGAGACACCACCCGGGCGCGGTCGCCGATAGGCCAGCCTTCGCGCACAGGTGCAACCACCCATGCCTCGTGTACACCAACGTCTTCACATGCCTGCCAAAATCCTTTTGTCACCGTAGGCGCTGAAGAGAGCTTCGCCTCAATGCCAATAATTCGGCCTTCCCACTCTATAACCAGGTCAAGTTCTGCGCCCGCGGACGTTCGGTAGAAGGCGGTAGGCGTGCCTACAGGCAGCCGTGCGCAGACCTGCTCGACCACAAAGCCCTCCCAAGAGGCACCGGCTGCCGGATGGCCGGCCAAGTCTTCTGCATGGCGAATTCCGAGCAATGCGTGCAAAAGCCCCGTGTCTCGCAGATAGATCTTTGGAGACTTCACCAGCCGCTTTCCGAGATTGGCATGCCATGGCTCAAGCCGACGCACCACGAGTGCATCAACCAGATGATCCAACCAACGATTCACGGTCGGCGTAGAAACCCCCAAAGATCGTGACAATGCCGACGCGTTTAAGAGCTGGCCATGCAAGTGGGCAAGCATTCGCCAGAATCGCCCCATGGTTGGGGGGTCTACGCCTATGCCAAGCGCAGGCAGATCCACATTCAAAAAATGCCGAATGAAGTCTTGTCGCCACTGCCATGCATCGTCCTCAGAATCTGGCACATAGCTACCTGGAAACCCGCCCCGTACCCATAGCCGCTCGATATCCTCGAAGCGCTCCGCGACTTCGGGCAGAAGAAGCGGCGCCATATCGATGACCTCTAGTCGGCCAGCAAGCGTCTGTGCCTGACGGAGCAGCCGAAAAGAGGCCGAGCCAAGCAGTAGAAATCTCCCGACCCGGCGATCGGCATCGATCTCCGCGCGCAACTCTGAGAAAAGGCCAGGCAGATTCTGCACCTCATCAAGCACCATCAGAGGCCCTCGGCGAGAAGCGAAAAATAGGGCCGGGTCGGCGAGCTTGGCCTGGTCGGTAGCGGTCTCTAGATCAAGGAAAATCGAGCCCGAGTGCGCGGCGGCTGCGGCGCGGGCGAGTGTTGTCTTTCCCACCTGCCGAGGGCCAAGAATTGCCACGGCGGGGCTTCGCGACAGGGCACGATCAATCTGGGGGGCAGCAAGGCGCTTAAACATCCTTGCAATTTAAACATTCAATGTTTAAATTGCAAGAATAAAAATACCTCAACGCAAAAAAAAGCCGACGTCTGATCGCGAGCGCCGGCTTGAGAGCCGGCGAAGGAGGAGTTTATTTTCGCTTCGACGGCGGGAGGTCTGTACACACCCCTTCGAATACCTCGGCCACCATGCCAATGGTTTCTCCCAGGGTGGGATGAGGATGAACGGTTTTGCCAATATCGGTGGGATCGCATCCCATCTCAATGGCCAGAGCAAACTCGCCGATCATATCGCCGGCGTGCGTGCCCACAATTCCCCCACCAATAACTCTATGACTCTGGGCATCGACAATAAGTTTCGTAAATCCCTCATCACGACCATTGGCAATCGCCCTACCAGATGCCGCCCAGGGGAAAACGGCTTTCTCAATGGCAATGCCCTTGGCCTTGGCCTCCTCTTCGGTTACGCCAACCCAGGCCACCTCGGGGTCGGTATAGGCCACGGAAGGAATCACCCGCGCATCAAAGAAGGACTTCTGCCCGGCTGCCGCCTCGGCTGCCACATGGCCCTCATGCACGGCCTTATGGGCAAGCATGGGCTGCCCGACAATATCGCCAATCGCAAAGATATGGGCCTGACCGGTGCGCATCTGCCCATCCACCGGCATAAACCCTCTGTCGTCTACCGGCACACCAGCCTTTTCAGCACCAATGGCCTTACCGTTGGGCCGACGCCCTACGGCCTGAAGCACTAGGTCGTAGGCCTGGGGTACCTTGGGGGCATCCCCGCCTTCAAAGCCTACATAAATACCGTCTTTCTTGGCCTCGGCCGATACGGTCTTTGTCTTCAGCCAGATGTTGTCAAACCGTGGGGCATTGAACTTCTGCCAGACCTTTACCAGATCTCGGTCGGCGCCCATCATGAGGCCATCCATCATCTCCACCACATCGACACGCGCCCCTAAGGTGGAATAGACGGTTGCCATTTCGAGGCCAATAATGCCACCACCGATTACCAGCATGCGCTTGGGCTGCTGGCGCAACTCCAAGGCACCCGTGGATGTCACCACGCGTGGGTCATCGGGAAGGAAGGGCAGTTTCACGGCCTGCGACCCCGCCGCGATAATCGCCTTGGCAAATCGAATCACCTGCTTCTTGCCCGCGGAATCGATGACCTCTAGGTGAAACGAATCGAGAAACTGGCCAACACCCTGTACCACGGTGACCTTGCGGGCCTTGGCCATGCCTGAGAGTCCACCGGTGAGCTTGCCCACCACCTTCTCTTTCCAGCCACGCAGCTTATCGAGGTCTACGGTGGGCTTTCCAAACGAGATACCGTGGGCCTCAAAGGCCTTGGCCTCATCCATGACTGCCGCCACGTGCAGCAGCGCCTTAGAGGGAATACAGCCAACATTCAGGCAGACGCCACCCAGAGTGCTGTAACGCTCCACGAGCACGGTCTTCATGCCAAGATCTGCAGCACGAAATGCTGCGGAGTAGCCGCCGGGGCCAGCGCCAAGAACGAGCATCTCAGTTTCGAGGTCGGGAGCACCGGTGAAGGACTTCACTGGCGCCAAGGTATTCCCAAGGGTATCGACCGGCTGGGCCGATTTGCCACCTAGGGCCTCGGGAGACGGGTTCGATGAAGATGATAGGGCATCGACCGGCGGGGCCAGCGCCTCGAATGACTTCGCCACATTCTCGTCGCCTGTCCCGGCAACGGTCTTGCCCCCAGAGGAGGACGAGGGGGTTACGGATCCGGATGGCGAGAATGTTGCAGAGCCATTCGAGCCACCGGAGCCGTCTCCCGAGGCCCCTGCAGCAGCCCCAGAGGAAGACTCCACCAGCCCCACCAGACTGCCCTCGCTCACCTTGTCCCCAACCTTCACCGCCAGACTCAATAACTTCCCCGCCACACTCGCCGGAATCTCCATCGAGGCCTTATCACTCTCCACCGTAATAAGACTCTGCTCCACCCCAATCTC
>Ga0194122_10001651_pt1 | contig 26499 bp, 29 predicted proteins | sample TA2MahCa10mmetaG_FD_155487 | JGI IMG/M metagenome (GOLD analysis project Ga0194122, IMG submission 155487) | Freshwater microbial communities from Lake Tanganyika, Tanzania - TA2015021 Mahale Deep Cast 10m | ecosystem: Environmental > Aquatic > Freshwater > Lake | place: Tanzania: Lake... | reverse complement strand
ACTCGACTTCCCAGAAATGTACGGCAAGCCACTCGAGATTACTGAAGATTTTTCGATTCCTGTTGAAGTGCGGATGATGCTCAGAAAGCTCTCCCAGACAAAGAGCTCGATCCGCGAGCAGTCACCGCTGCTGCGTTTCTGGAAGGCGCGGGCCTATCGTGACAGCCGCCAGCGCAGCATCAAACAGGGTGGGCATAAAACTTGACGAAAGAATTGTGTCGATTGATCAAGAACGTTAACCCTGTCCGCGCTTAGTATGAAGTACAAGCACTATTAAGTGCATTTAGTGAGCTGTCACCGTAATTCGTTGAGGTTAATGCCCCAAGATTGCAGTTCAGTGACACTACGGTTTTTCGGCCCCTTCCTCTCCCCACTGGCTTTAAGCGGCGCGGCGCAAAACCCCCACAAAGCAGTAGCGCCCATACCGCCAGTGGATTTCCAGCTTCATGCCGTCTGTGGCCTCTTCGATTACCGCAGGCCTTGGGTAGACCGAAAAGTGATTCAGGAACCGTTGCACCATCACGCGAGGCAAAGGCGGCCAGTCCTCTAGATCACCGAAGTCGACTAGGTGGATCGCTCCGTCTCGTGAGAGACAGCCACCGGCGTTGGCGAGCGCCAGTTGCGGGTCTGGCATCATTGACAGCGAGTAAGGAAAGAGCACGGCATCCATTGGCGTTGGTGGCCGGAAAGACTCTGCGTATCCATGGGCCAATGTAATCTGGCTCTCCAAGCCAGCCTTAATGATCTTTTTTGCTGCCAACGCAAGCATGGCCTCGGAGGCGTCCACGCCAAGAATGTGTAAGTCCGGCCGACGCCGGGCCAACCGAATTAGGTTATGGCCAGTGCCGCAGCCCATCTCGCAGACATGCCCACCCGCAGGTGGATTTAGACTATCTACCAGGCCATCCCGTCCAAACAAGAAGAACGGCCGGGTCCAGTCGTAGACATAGCGCGTCCACCGATAGACGTCGTCCATTTTCGCGCCATGCGTGTTCAGACCCTCGACGTGCATCGTTCTATGCGGGGCTGCGCTGCATCAAATGAAACCCGCCGTAAATGGCCGAGCAGTCCTGCAGATGCAAGGCCTCGGACTGTTCCTTTTGATAAGTCCATTGACCCAGTACCGCCGCATCCACCCGGCCATAGAGAATGTTGGCCTCGCCAGCGGTTCTAAAGATCACTCGGGCGCGTTGCGATGCGGTCCGGTGGATTTCCGCCCAGAGGGCATTGAGCTGCTGATCATCCATCCAGTCCTGGGCATCCTTAAGTTGCAATGCATCGATATCTACCTCGGGGTCTTCCCATATCTGCGGATACACCAGGTGATTGAACAAGGCCGCAAAGAGGCGGTCTGAGAAGCGAAGTCCGGGCTCGGAACCGGAGTCTCCCAACACCGCGTCGACGGCGATCGATTGACTGGTCATTATGCGAATGGGCCTTAAGAATCGAGTGAAGTAGATGGGGGTGATGATTCCCCCGCCGCATGAGCTTGCGGAATGGAGATGACAATTCAATTACAGTGGCAGTTTATTTAACGCACTGAACGTCTGAACCGCAAAGCTAGGGTGCCAGGGTACTCAGTTCACTTTCTTCATGAGAGGGTGTTTACCCTTCTCTTAAGGAGGAGCTCGCTGCCTATGCCTTCAGGCAATAGAACTATCTTGTAACCTATCGCTGTAATTGCGCGATATGCGCGGCGACGCTGCGGCCAAGTGCATCAAGGTTGTAACCGCCTTCTAGGCTACTTACGATTCGACCCGGGCAGAATGTATCAGCAACCGCAACCAGTGCCTCAGTAATAAAGGCATAGTCGTCTTCGGTGAAGGCAAGACCCGCCAAGGGGTCGTCACGATGGGCATCGAATCCTGCTGAAATTAATAGTAGCTGGGGCTCAAACGCGTTTAGGGTGGGAATCCAGGTTTCCTCGAGCATGGCGTGAATTTCACGCGAGCCAGCGCCAGCCGGCAAGGCAACGTTCCCCATATTGGGGCCTTTGGGCCTGGTACCCGAACCGGGGTAGATCCCTTGTTGAAACAAAGAGACCATGAGCAGGCCTTCCTCATTGGCAAGAATATCTTCGGTGCCATTGCCGTGGTGCACATCAAAGTCGATCACCGCAATGCGTTCTAGTGCGTATTTTTGTCGGGCATACAAGGCACCAACTGCGATATGGTTTACGAAGCAAAAGCCCATGGCAGCGCCCCGCTCTGCGTGATGGCCAGGGGGGCGAACCGCACAAAACGCATGACGTGTCCGACCCGCCATCACTGCATCGATGGCCTGAACGACTGCGCCACTCGCCAGCAGAATGGCCTCGTAGGTCTGCGCATTCATGCAGGTGTCAGGATCTATATGCCTGAAGGTACCCACGGGTACGGGCACCGCAAGGCGCCGCAGGTGATCCTCGGTGTGCGCGAGTTTGAGCCACTGAACGTCTATTGGTTCAGGCGCCTGATGCTCAAGTTCAGACCATAGGCCCTGCCTCTTTAGTGCGCGCTCTATTGCCACAAGCCGCTCGGGGCACTCCGGGTGACCCACGCCCATGGAGTGATCTTGAAACCGAGGATGGGAATAGAAATACATCAATTACGGTTGCGCATTACGGTGACACCATTACGGTGACAGTTTACTAAATACACTAAATTAATCAAATTTTGCATTTTTCCTCAAAATTTAGTGTATTTAGTAAACTGTCACCGTAATGCGTAATGTGAAAACTTCCGCAATAAAGTGCATTTGGTAGACTCTAAAAGACGAACTGGAAGTAGAAACCGTCGTCTTTTTTAGTGACCACAAGCCTGGGGTCAAATAAGAAGTCGCGCTGGTTTCGGGGGTGATCGGGCAGGTAGAGCTGGGTGGTTAACACCCGGCCATTAACGGGCTGCACCTTTACATGAATGTGCGGGGTTCTGCCTGGATACTCCCCGGGCAACAGGGTAGAAAGTGAAAACGCACCCTGCCGGTTAGCCAACTGATGCCCCCGAAGCCGATAGCCCTGATTGTCATAACGGCCCTGGTCATCGCACTGCCAAAAATCAAGTAAGGCCCCAGCCAGTGGGCGGCAGGCTGAATCAACCACCTGGCCCTTGAGCACCATTCGCGGGCCACGCATATCGGCCTCGAGAAGACTCACCCGCTCGGGCGACAGAGGCGTAAAGAAAGGCCCTTCCATCTGCGATGGAGTACGCGATCCGCACGTCGGCGTGGCCGGCAGTGTCTGAGCAAGAGACTTACGCGGAGTGAGCACCCAAGGAGCTGCCCAGGGTCAGCACCAGTGTTCGCCGTGAGCTACGATGATTGTTTTTCAATTGCATGTAACGAAACGTTGAATATGGTTAATACGGTGACAGTTTACTAAATACACTAAATTAAACGAAAATTGCATTTTTATCCTTGATTTAGTGTATTTAGTAAACTGTCACCGTAATGCACCGTAATGCCGTAATGCCGTAATGCGCTGGACAAGGAGTTTGTCATGAAACAGTGTATCAAGTACTCAGGGCTGGTAAACCATTACCGTAATTTGTTACTGGCGACACTGGTCATGGGTACCGTTATGCCGGCGCTAGGGTCTACGATCCGGGTGCATGGTCTCGACTGGGACATTCACGAGGTCACCATCGCCCAGGTGCAAAAAATGGCGCAGGCCACGGGGTTTGTCAGCCGCGCAGAAAAAGAGGGCGGGGGCTATGTCTACGAGTCTGGCTGGGTTCAGAAAAAGGGCTGGACCTGGCGCGCCCCTTTTGGTGTTCCTGGAAAAGACAACGAGCCAGCCGTTCACCTGACTTTCGATGAAGCCCAGTCGGTCTGCAAGTTCTTCGGAAAGAGACTCCCCAACGACAAAGAATGGACCGATGCCGCCTACCTAGAGCAGCGCGCTTCCCCACCGTCGGGGTTTATCAAGGGCAAGCGGTATACCTACCCTAATGGCGACTCCGCCGCAGTTAGTCATTGTCTGAGCGGCTGCGGCAACTATCAGGGTACGGCCCCGGCGGGCTCCTTAAACCGTGGCGTAGGCGCGGTGCCTGCCATGACCACCCCCGCGGGCGTGAATGGCCTTTTTGAGATGGGCGGCAATGTCTGGGAATGGGTCGATAATGGGCGAGGCGATGAACGCATTACCCGCAGCAGCTCCTGGTGGTACGACGCCAGCCGCCAACGAGAGAGCGATGTCGCGACAAAGCCAAGAGATACCCGCGTGGTCTACATTGGGTTTCGGTGCGTGCGATGACATGAGTTTCGGTTCACTTAATCCCGGCTCGAAACCGGCTTGTTCAATAATCCTCTGCGCAGGGGCCCATAGTCGGGCGCAAGGCATTCGGCCTGCGAGGCACTTCGAAATAAACTGTTATCGTGATAGTTAACTTTGGGAGTCTTTGATGGTGGCGGCCTCACTCAAGCAGCGGGTGCGTCAGGGAGAAAAGGTAATTGGTGCCTGGATGTGCAGCCCGAACCCGGTGTTTGCCGAGCTCGCCTGCGCGCTGCAGCTTGATTTTATTGTTGTGGACATGGAGCATGGGGCCATCGACATGGCTGACCTGCCGAATATTCTTCGCGGCTTCTCGGGCAGTTGTGCGCCCATAGTCCGCATCCCCTACGCCCATCCAAGCTTTGTGGCGCGCGTGCTCGATCGTGGCGCCGCAGGGGTTATGGTGCCGCGCGTTGACACCATTGACCAGGCCCGTGACTGCGCGCGCGCAGCCCACTATCCCCCACAGGGTGATCGGGGCAAGGCCATACCGTTGATTCGCGGCTCGCATTATGGGCTTGAAGCGAACTACCGTGACCGCAGTAACCGCGATGTCTTTGTATCGGTGCAGGTTGAGTCCTCACAGGCAATAGAGGCATTGCCTCAGATCGTGTCCGAGCCGCTGATTGACCTGGTTTTCATCGGCCCCACTGATCTTTCGGCCAATATAGGCCTTGAGGCGATTTCTGATCAAGAGGCGTTTTGGAAAGTAATGGACGCCATTGCAGAGACCTGCAAGAAGGCAGGTATGCCTATAGGCACGATACCCTTTGGCGGCGTGGCAGCGGCCGCACTCTTTCAGAAGGGGTTTTCGATGGTTGCCGCAGGCAGTGATGTCACCATGATGCGCGAGGGGCTCGCGCAGCTATTAATTACGGTGACAGTTTACTAAATACACTAAATTAATCAAATTTCGTATTCTTACCCCAAATTTAGTGTATTTAGTAAACTGTCACCGTAATTCAAACTGTCACCGTAATTTATTCTTATACCCATGAGCCGCGACGAACGCCTTCACATCATCATGAAAGTGCTGCGCAGTCGTGGTGCCTTCACCCGTGACGAGATGATCACCGAGCTTGAGGTGTCGCATCCCACCTTCAAGCGTGACCTGGAGTTTCTACGTAGTCGTTATCAGGTCGACATCTTATACGACACAAGCGAAGGGCTCTACCGGCTGGCAACGGCAGGCCAGCTGCCTGGCCGGGCGAAGAGGGGCAACAAAGTTGAGCTTGCGGGCCTGTGGTTTAGCCAGCAGGAGCTCCAGGCACTGCTTTCCATGTATGTGCTGCTTGAGGGCTACGGGGCGCGGGAGGTACTGGGGCCTCACCTGGCACCCTTTCAAAAGCGCCTCGAGGACCTACTTGGGCCAAGCCAGGTGCTCGACCAACAGCTGCGCGCGCGTATTCGCATTCTGCCCATGGCATCGCGCAAGCCCAGCCAGTACTTCCCCAGGCTGGCCAATGCGGTGCTCGCCCGCAGGCGTGTGCGTATTGTCTACACCAGCCGCGCTCGAGGCGACCAGACCGAGCGGGTGGTCTCGCCTCAGCGGCTGGTTCACTACCGCGACAACTGGTACCTCGATGCCTACTGCCATCTGCGGGAACGGCTTTCTACCTTCTCGGTCGATGCCATGGTACGCGTGAGAACCTTACAAGAGGCTGCCATCGAGATCAGCGAAGAGGAACTGGAATCTACCCTGGCAGCCAGCTATGGCATCTTCTCCGGAAAGCCCATCGATACCGCCGTGCTGCAGTTCTCGGCCGAACGGTCACGATGGGTCTGTGCAGAATCATGGCACCCAGACCAGACTGGTAAATGGGTGGGAGACCAGTGGCAGATCAGTTTTCCGTACAGTGATACTCGGGAGCTGGTGATGGACATCATGCGCCATGGTGCAGACGTGCGAATCGTGTCACCAGCCAGCCTGCGTGAACTGGTGGCCACCAAGCACCGCGATGCTGCTTACAGTTACAAAACCTGAGAAAGCTCCTAGCGTTGGTGGGGACTGAATTAAGTGAGCTGTCACCGTAATCTTGGCAGACGGCTACGGTGCATGAGTTTTTCCAGATACCGTGACGCCATGCCTCGCGTTGCTGGGCGCCACCGAGCGTTACTGAGCGCTACTGCGCCAGCATGAGTTTTTTTATCTTCTTGAGCGCCGCAGCCTCTATCTGACGAACCCGCTCTGCCGACACACCATATTCAGCGGCAAGGTCATGCAGGGTCGGGCCCTTTTCATCAGAGTCTGCCAGCCAGCGTGCCTGCACAATCGCCCGACTACGGGGATCAAGCCCCTCAAGCGCGGTGCGCAGCTGCGCCCCCATGACCTGGGCCTCCTGGGCCTCGGCCACCAGATAGGCCGGGTCAGCGTTTTCGGCCGCCAGGCTGGCAATCGGGCCCACCGTTTCGCCGTCGTCGTTCACGGGCTCCAAGGGCGTATCGCCCCCCGACAGGCGGCGGTCCATCTCCATGACCTCATCACGCGAGACGTTGAGCTCTTTGGCAATCACCTGGGCCTGGTCGGTGGTTACCGCAGCATCAGCCCCCAGCGCCCGCTTAAGCGACTTCAGGTTAAAAAAGAGCTTGCGCTGGGCCTTGGTGGTGGCCACCTTCACCATCTGCCAGTTGCGCAGAATGTACTCGTGAATCTCCGCCTTAATCCAATGCAGGGCGTACGATACCAGCCGCACCCCTTGGGTAGGATCAAACCGCTTTACGGCCTTCATCAGGCCCACATTGCCCTCTTGAATCAGGTCGGCCTGCGGCAGCCCATAGCCCAGATACTGGCGGGAAACCGCCACCACCAGCCGTAAGTGGGAAAGCACCAGCATGCGCGCGGCCTCGAGATCGCCCAGCGTACGAAACTTCAGGGCGAACTCCTGCTCCTGCCTGGCAGACAAGAGAGGAAACTGCTGCACGGCGCGAATATAGCCATCCAGATTCGCCAAGGGCGAGAGCTGGGGAAGGGTCAGAGCGGTCGACGAAGACAGAACAGTCATGGGTAAATGTCCTCCTTGAGCGGAATTTTAGCACTCGACCTCGTAGAGTGCTAATAGTTTCCTAGCCTTCCCCAGCCCTTACCGTTGTTTTCCACGTGCAGTTTAGCGAGGGCCAGCCAGTCGCCCGCCCCAATGGCTTACATCCCATCGGGGTTTCCTCGTACCATTGGTCGCGCGCGCCCTCTGTCGCGCCCTATTTCTTGCGAAAGGCCCCAGGCATGAAGTTTCGTTTTCCCATCGTAATCATCGACGAAGACTTTCGGTCGGAGAACACCTCGGGCCTGGGCATCCGCGCCCTGGCCGACGCCCTGGAAAAGGAGGGCATGGAGGTGCTGGGGGTGACCAGCTACGGCGACCTCTCCCAGTTTGCCCAGCAGCAGTCGCGGGCCTCGGCCTTTATTCTGTCGATCGACGATGAAGAGTTTGGCGGCGGCAGCAAAGAAGAAGTGACCCACGCTTTACGAAGCCTGCGGGCCTTTGTGAGCGAAATACGGTTTCGCAACGCCGAGATTCCTATTTATATCTATGGCGAGACCCGCACCTCACGCCATATTCCCAACGACGTGCTGCGCGAGTTGCATGGGTTTATTCATATGTTTGAAGACACCCCTGAGTTTGTCGCCCGGCATATTATTCGCGAGGCCAAGTCGTACCTTGACTCGCTGGCCCCGCCGTTTTTTCGGGCGCTCCTGCACTACGCCCAAGACGGGTCGTATTCCTGGCACTGCCCCGGGCACTCGGGGGGGGTGGCCTTTCTCAAAAGCCCCGTGGGCCAGATGTTTCACCAGTTCTTTGGCGAGAACATGCTGCGGGCCGATGTCTGCAATGCCGTGGATGAACTCGGCCAGCTGCTCGACCATACCGGCCCTGTAGCCGAATCGGAAAAAAACGCCGCCCGCATCTGCAACGCGGACCACTGCTTTTTTGTGACCAACGGCACCAGTACCAGTAACAAAATAGTCTGGCATGCCGCGGTCGCCCCAGGCGACATTGTGGTGGTAGACCGTAACTGCCACAAGAGCGTGCTGCATGCCATCACCATGACAGGCGCCATCCCCGTGTTTCTGATGCCCACACGCAACCACCTGGGCATTATTGGGCCCATTCCCTTAAGCGAATTTAAGCCCGAGACCATACTTGCCAAGATTAAGGCCAACCCCTTTGCCCGCGCGAACTGGGAACGCGCCGAGCGCCAGGGCAAGGCCAAGCCCCGCATTCTCACCATTACCCAGAGCACCTATGATGGCGTGCTCTACAACGTGGAGATGATCAAGGAGGTCTTGGGCGACACCATCGACACCCTGCATTTCGATGAGGCCTGGCTGCCGCACGCGGCCTTTCACGACTTCTACAAAAACATGCATGCCATTGGCAAGGACCGGCCGCGGCCCCACGACCCAATGATCTTCTCTACCCAGTCAACCCATAAGCTGCTCGCGGGTCTCTCACAGGCCTCACAGATTCTGGTACAGGAATCGGAAACCCGCACGCTCAATCGTGACCTCTTTAATGAGGCCTACCTGATGCACACGAGCACGAGCCCGCAGTACGCCATTATTGCCTCACTTGATGTGGCGGCCGCCATGATGGAACCGCCTGGCGGCACCGCACTGGTAGAAGAGAGCATTGTCGAGGCGCTGGACTTTCGCCGCGCCATGCGCAAGGTGGACGAAGAGTTTGGCCCCGATGACTGGTGGTTTAAGGTCTGGGGCCCCGAAGACGTGCAGGCCGACTCCGATGGCATGGCACAGCGCGAGCAGTGGATGCTCAAGCCCGAAGACGACTGGCATGGCTTTGAAGACCTCGTAGAGGGCTTTAATATGCTCGACCCCATTAAGTCTACGATCGTGACGCCGGGCTTAAACATTAAGGGCGAGTTTGATGCCCAGGGCATACCGGCCTCGGTGGTCACCAAATACCTGGCAGAGCACGGGGTGATTGTGGAGAAGACCGGGCTTTATTCTTTTTTCATCATGTTCACCATTGGGATCACCAAAGGCCGATGGAACACGCTACTCACAGCGCTGCAGCAGTTCAAAGACGACTACGACAAGAACCAGCCCATGTGGCGGGTGATCCCCGAGTTCTGTGCAAAGCATCCGCAGTACGAACGGGTGGGACTCAAAGACCTCTGCCACAGGCTGCACGAGGCCTACAAACAAAACAATATTGCTCGCCTTACCACCGAAATGTATGTCTCAGACATTGAGCCCGCACTAAAGCCCGCCAAGGCCTTTTCCGCAGTGGCCCACCGGCAGACGCAGCGTGTACGGATTGATGCCCTGGAGGGCCGCATCACCACGAGCCTGCTTACGCCCTACCCGCCTGGTATTCCACTACTGATTCCCGGGGAGCGGTTTAATAAGACGATCGTGCGCTACCTGCAGTTTGCCCGCGACTTTAATTCCCGGTTTCCTGGCTTTGATGCAGACATCCATGGACTGGTGCAGCAGGAGGTCAATGGCAGGGTGGAATACTTTGTGGACTGCGTCGCCGACTAGACCAAGGCTTCAGCGAATGCGGCGGGGTTAAAGGGCTCAAGATCCTCTAGCGCCTCACCCACGCCCAGAAACACCACCGGAATGGGCCGTTCGCTAGCCAGCGCGAGCAGCACGCCGCCTTTGGCCGTGCCATCAAGCTTGGTGACAATCAGGCCCGTGAGCGCCAAGGCCTCGTCAAAGGCACGCACCTGGGCCAGTGCATTCTGGCCTGTGCCACCGTCCACCACCAGCCAGACCTCATGCGGGGCAGTCTCCATGGCCTTGGCCACCACACGCTTGACCTTCTTGAGTTCCTCCATGAGATGCAACTGGGTTGGCAGCCGGCCTGCGGTGTCAACAAGGACTACCTGCATACCCCTTGCCTGCCCGGCCTTAACCGCATCAAAGGCAATGGCCGCCGGATCGGCATTGACCTGGGCGATGACCTCTACCCGGTTACGCTCCCCCCAGGCAATAAGCTGGGCCTGGGCGGCCGCCCGAAAGGTGTCCGCCGCGCCCAAGAGCACCTTGAGCCCTTGACCCTGAAAGTAGTGGGTGAGCTTACCCACAGAGGTGGTCTTTCCTGCCCCATTGACCCCCACCAGCATGATCACGCGCGGGGCACCAGGCCCATGCGGCTGCGCTGCAGTGGCATCAGCAGGCGCCTGGCTAGAAGCGCCCGGAACGAGCGGGGCCAGTATCTGGCTAATAAGGCCAACGAGTCGGGTGCGCGGCGCCTGGGGGTCTTTCTCTAAGTCGATAGGGTTGGCGCGCACCGAGGCCTGCAGGTCTTTGACCAGCTGTGCACTGGTTCTTGCCCCCACATCGGCCGAGATCAGCGCGGCCTCCAAAGACTCCATCCAGTCATCACTGAGGCTCGGTCTTCCCAGAAGACGACTGATCTGATCACGGGTCTTTGACAGCCCCGCCTTAAGCCTTTGCAGTCCTGGGATTTTCACGAAACCTCCGGGCCCTGTCGCTGGTCACAATGCGCTACTGATATACGCGACAATACGTTTCCCCCGACGAAAGACGTGCTCATGGCTTCTATTGTAGTGACTCGACCCGCCGTATTTTTTTTCAGCCTTCTCTATCTGTGGATGCCCTTCGCCCAGGCGCTAGCGCAGTCGGCGACCAGCCCCAGCCTTGATCGCGCGCTTGCCAACGGGCTGCGGGTCATCGTCTATGAAGATCGTCGTGCCCCAACCGCCCTGCATATGGCCTGGATTCGCGCGGGGTCTATTGATGAAACCAATGGAAAAACTGGTCTTGCCCATGTGCTGGAGCACATGATGTTTAAGGGCACAGAAACCCTTGCCGCAGGCGAGTTCAGCAAACGCGTGGCCGCCCTTGGCGGCCGTGACAATGCCTTCACGGCGCGCGAGTACACCGGCTACTTTCAGCAGGTGCATCGCGATGCGCTCTTTGAGGTCATGGCGCTGGAAGCTGACCGTATGCAGCGCCTCCGATTCGACGATGCAGAGTTTGCCAAAGAGATCCAGGTGGTAATGGAGGAGCGGCGTCTACGCACCGACGACAGCCCCAGCGGGCTTGCCTACGAGGCGCTTATGGGTACTGCGTTTCAGGCGCATCCTACGCGTAACCCCATTATTGGCTGGATGAACGACCTGGAGAACCTCACGGCCAATGATGCACGCCGCTGGTACGACACCTGGTATGGCCCGAACTTTGCCACCGTGGTGGTGGCGGGCGATGTTGACTCCGAGGCAGTGTTCACCGAACTGGAGAAGCTCTACAAAAACTGGCAGCCCAAACCCGCAGTAGACCTTAGGCCCCAGTCCGAACCAGCGCAAAATGGGCTGCGTACTGCCCGTGTCAAGGCACCAGCAGAGAATCCCTTCTTCATTCAGGCATGGAAGGCCCCCACTATAGGCCCGGGCGATGGGCGGCTTTCGGCCGACAACCCCAGGGCCCGAGATGTAGTCGCCTTATCCATGCTTTCCACCCTGCTAGATGACTCTGACACCGGCATTCTGGTCACAGAGCTCGTGCGGCAGCGCAGGCTAGCCCTATCTGTAAACAGCGGGGCCGACGGCATCGCCCGAAGCCCAGGGCTTTTTACCATTCAGGCTACGCCAAGCCCCGGCACCACGACTGCACAGCTGCAGCAAGAGATCAGCCAGATCCTTGACCGCATCGCCCGCGAAGGCGTTTCAGATGAAGACCTTTCGCGCCTGCGCCGTCAGGCAAAGGCAGGCCAGGTCTACCAGCAGGATTCGCTCTTTTCGCGTGCCATGCAGGCGGGCCGACTGGCCTCTATGGGCAGGCCGGTAACCGACGTCTCCGACTGGCTCGACGTACTGCAGACAATCCGGGCGGAAGACCTTCGTCGTGTGGCCGCAGACACCTTCACCCCGGACCGCCTCACCGTGATTGAGCTCGAGCCCCTGCCAGCCGGCAGCCGCCCCGCCGCGCGTCGGGGTTTTGGCCCCGCTCTGCCACGGCACTAGTGCAGCATGACTGCCGCCCTGCCATGGCCTTAATCGCGCCCTTTCATTCCGCCCCTCCATCCCGCCCTTGATACCGCCAGGTAGCCGCCCATGAACCCAACCTCCATATTTTTATCTCAGGCGCATCTGAGCCGCCGCAAGAGCCTAATCGCCTTTTTCTGGCTGACGCTGTCTTTTCTTATCGCAGTCATCTTTCCAGCGGTGGGCTCGGCAGCCAGCAGCCCCAAGATCACGCAGACCATCACCTCCCACGGGGCTCGGCTGTTGTTTCTTCAGGCGCCCTCGATTCCCATCATTGACCTCGCAATTGAGATTGATGCCGGCAGCCGATGGGATCCGGTCGGTAAAGAGGGGCTTGCCAGCATGACGGCAGGAATGCTGTTTCGGGGGCTTCGGGCCACGCAGATGCAGCCTGCCCTCAACGAGCAGGCGCTGGGCCGTATCTGGGCAGACCTTGCCCTAGAGCGCTCCGGCGGGGCCGGCCAAGACCGCACCAGTCTTCGTTTTCGATTTCTCTCTGACCCAGAGGTGCGGGCGCCTGCCACTGACTGGATCGGCCGCGTACTGGCCCACCCCGCCTTTGATGCTGAGATTCTGGCGCGCGAGCAGGCACGTGCTGTCGCGGGCCTAAAGGATGCGTTGAATCGCCCTCAGACCCTTGCTTCTCGTGCGCTATGGCAGGCCATGTATCCAGAGCATGCTTACGGGCGCAATGAATCCATCGAGTCACTGTCTGCCATCGCGCAAGGCGACCTGCAAGGCTTTCATCGACAGTTCTGGCGGCCCGACCGGATCACCGTGGTCATTGTGGGTGACCTCTCGGCACAGCACGCCCAAGACCTTGCGGAGAAAGTGCTGGCGCCGCTTGCCGAGCGCCAGACCGCAGGCATATCCGCTGCCGCAGACCCATCTGCCTCCGAGATGCCTGCGGTTCTTGCGCCGGTTCGCTTAGCGCGGGAAGGCAGGCGTGTCGACATCGAACACACCGCCAGCCAGAGCCATATCTGGATGGGCCTGCCCATGCTTGCCCGACACGAACGCCATGAGTTCTTCACTCTCATGGTGGCAAACCATATTCTGGGTGGCGGGGGCTTTACCTCGCGACTCACCCAAGAGGTTCGCGAGAAGCGGGGGCTGTCCTACAGCGTATTTTCGGCTATCTCTCCGCTGGCTCAGCCAGGCCCATTTCTGGTCGGACTTCAGACGCAGCGCGAGCGGTCGCAGGAGGCGCTAGAGGTGGTGCGGGCAACCCTGGAGGCCTATGTGCGGGACGGGCCCACCGACGAAGAGATAGAGGCAGCAAAGAAGAACCTGCTCGGCGGCTTTGCCCTCAGGCTTGATAGCAACCGAAAGCTTCTGGAGACCCTCGCCCAGATGGGCTTCTACCGGATGCCCCTTAACTACCTGGATAGCTGGACCGAGGCAGTGTCGCTCGTTACCAAAGAAGACATACGGGTCATACTGCAACAGCGGCTCGTCCTGTCAAGGCTAAGCACGGTGGTTGTCGCTGGCGGGGCTGCTACAGAGAGTCGCTAAGGCGGCACGGCCTCTGCCATGGGTCAGATACGCATCATCGCTGGCCAGTGGCGCAGTCGGCGTATTTCAGTAGCGCAGCGGCCTGGTCTTCGCCCGACCTCAGACCGGGCACGAGAGACCCTTTTTAACTGGCTAAACACATGGCTGCCCTGGGGCTGGGAGGAAGTCGATGTTCTTGATGCCTACGCTGGTTCGGGTGCCTTAGGCCTGGAAGCGGCCTCGCGCGGCGCTGCCAGTGTCACCCTGGTGGAAAGCGACCCAGCAGCCGCCCTTGGCATTGACCAGAGCCTGCGCCTTCTGAAGGCGCCACCATCGGTGCGGCTGCTGCGGGGCCGTTTTCTGGATCATCGGCAGTTGCCAGGCAGTCCCTTTGCGCTCGTCTTCCTAGACCCGCCTTTTGGCCTGAACCTGATGAGGCCTTCTTTACACGCTGTGGTTACACAGACACGGCCCGGGGCGTTGGTATACGTCGAATCGGAGGCTTGCTGGCCCCTAGACCTGCCGGAGGCTGAACAGACAGACTGGGAGGTTCTGCGCGCGGCCAAGACTGGCCGCAGCTTTCAGACCCTATTGCAGAGGCGTTAAGAGCGCTAAGACCCGGTGCGAATCAGTTCGGGCCTGCCCTGCTGGGAGAGCTTGCGGGCAATCCACTGCTCCACCGACGGAAAGACAAACTTACTCACGTCGCCGCCGAGCAAGGCGATCTCACGCACGATGGTGCCAGAGATGAACTGGTACTGATCTGAGGGGGTGAGAAACAGGGTTTCCACATCCGGCAGCAGATAGCGGTTCATGCCAGCCATTTGAAACTCGTACTCAAAATCTGACACCGCCCGCAGCCCACGGATAATCACCTTGGCGTCGTGCTCGCGAACAAAGTCTTTTAACAGCCCCTGAAACCCAGCGATAGTGACATTGGGATAGTGCCCGAGAATCTCGCGCGCGATCTCCACCCGCTCGATCAGGGAAAAAAACGGGCGCTTTGACCGGCTGTCGGCCACCCCAACCACGAGATGGTCAAAAAGCCGAGAGGCCCGACGCACAAGGTCTTCATGACCTCGGGTAAAGGGATCGAAGGTTCCAGGGTAGACAGCGATCGTCACAGAAAGGCTCCCAGGGGAAAGGGGCTTCAGTCTACTCGGTGAAAACCCGATGGTCTAGCCCAAAACAGAACGCAAGAAGTGATCCGCCAAAAGGGCCGCAAACAAAAGGGCTAAGTAATTAATAGAAAACCGGAAAGTCTTTTTTGCCAGGGCCTCCGAATACTGCTGGTACAGGGCCCAGGCCAGCCAGAGAAACCGTGCCCCAAGCCCCAAGGCCGCCAGGAGGTACCAGACACCGCTCATGCCTACGGCTGTGGGCAGCAAGGTGGTGGCCACAAGCAAGACGGTGTAGAGCAATATCTGAAGCCGGGTAAAGGCTGATCCGTGGGTTACCGGAAGCATGGGCAGCCCCGAGCGGGCATAGTCATCGGCCCGATAAAGGGCCAAGGCCCAGAAGTGCGGTGGCGTCCAGACAAAGATAATCAGAAACAACACCCATGCCTCAGGCGGAGCCTCATTGGCCACCGCAGCCCAGCCCAGAACCGGTGGCATTGCGCCTGAGGCACCGCCAATAACAATGTTCTGCGGGGTGAGTGGCTTGAGCACCAGGGTATAGATAACGGCATAGCCCACGAATGTGGCCAGCGTTAACCAGGCGGTTAAAGGATTTACAAAAACAAAAAGCACCCACATACCCAGGCCACCGAGCAGGCCTGAAAACACCAGCGTCTGAGATACGGTTAAGGTTCCTGAGGGCAGGGGGCGCCAGGCGGTTCGGGCCATTTTGGCATCGATATGGCTTTCCACCAGACAGTTCACGGCAGCGGCGGCCCCGGCGACCAGCCCAATGCCTATCGTTGCCCAGACCAGTCGGTCAAGTGGGGCAAGCGTTGGCTGAGCCAGCAGCATGCCGATGACGGCACAAAAAATGATCAAGACATTCACGCGGGGCTTGGTCAGTACATAGTACTGACGCAGTACCGCCAATGGCGAAGATCGGGCAATTGAGGCAGACATGGGGGGGCTTTATCCGACGCGTGAGGCTTTGAGCAGTTTCATAAGATCTTTTTTCATTTTCGCAGGATCGGGGTCTAAGGGGAAACGCATCATAAGGTTTCCCAGGGGATCGATCAGCCAGAGGTGCCCCGCCGTGGGGGCTAGGGCCGTTGCCCCCGGGGCAGCCTGAGTCTGTGCTTCACGGGGCCACCGTTCGATTTCGGGCTGCGACACGGAAAGCACCCAGGTTCCCGCATAGTCTGCAAGGGCCTGTGCCGCAGGTGTGCCGGCATCGGTGACAAGCCAGAGCCGCTCCACCCGGTCACGTTCCCTGCCTGTTGTCAGACGCAGCTGACGCATGACATAGAGCTGGTTACGGCAGTCTGCATCACAAGAAGACGGCCCGACCCGAACCAAAAGCCAACGGCCACGAAAATCTCCCAGGCTCGCCAAGGCCAGACGAGGATTGTCCTGCGGCAATGCCGACAGAAAATCCTCAAGGCCAGACTCCTGGTTGGCCCTCACCAAGGGGGTGGTTGCAATGGCAGCTACCGTAATCTGGGGATCGAGTAGCGTGCCGTAGTTCGTTCTTCCCTCGGGCCGAACGCCATAGTAAAGAAAGTAAGAGGCAGCCACGGGTGCAATACAGACCAGCACCACTAGCCAGAACATAGCCATCGAGCGTTTTGGTGGCGCGTCTGGTGACTGCAACGAAGATGACATCAAGAAGAATCCTTTTGTGAAAGGCGCCAGGCAAAAAACAGCGCTACGAGCATGAGAAGCCACCACTGCAGGGCATACCCGCGATGCATAGCCACCGCATCGGCGCCTACCTTGGGCAGGCTGCGAACCAGGCCATCGTCCGCCTCACTAGTCTGCCAGAAGATCAGGGGCCAGACCCGCACCTGGCCGTCGGCACTGCCGCTTAGCCACTGCCCGGCAGCCTCGGGGTCAAAGTTCTGCCAGAGTGCGCCCTGCCGAAGCGCATTCGGGTCCTGACTCAACTCAATCCGTCGCATCACGCTTGCCTGGCCAAGGGCCTGCAGCGTCTGAGGCCCATCGGGGGCGGGGTGGGCCTGGCCGGTTACGTAACCCTGGGCCACCTGATCGGCACTACTGCCGGTGATGCTTCCCGGCATTCGCGGCGCCCAGCCACGGTTCACCCAGACAAGGCTTCCATCGGGCAGGTTTAGCGGGGTGAGCACATGCACACCTGCCCTACCCTCGTGGGCACGATTATCCAGATAGATCTGACGGTCCTGCCTCCAGAACCCGGCCAGGCGTACCGCCTGCTGATCCCAGGCCTGGGCCGAAATATCCGCCTGCCAGAGCGCCTCAGAATCCTTTCCCAGTTGCAGCACAGTGGCCTGCACGCGCGCCCTTTTTTCCGCCAGGTCGAGCTTATAGAGGCTTCTCTGCCACTGCCAGACCCCCAGGACAAGCCCTAATGCTGCCAAGAAAAGGCATGTTAGGCTTGCGGCATTCGGTCGGCGACGAGTCATGAATGAAGATTGCGATTGCAGTGGCGTTTTTGTTGATACTGGCAAGCCTGGGGTCGGCGCTGGTTTATCTGATGCGCGATAAGGGTCAGAGCAACCGAACCGTAACCGCACTGGCCATACGGGTGGGGCTATCGATACTGCTCTTTTTGTCCCTGCTCTTGGCCCACCGGCTTGGGCTTATTGAGTCAACAGGGATTCGAATTTAGAATCGAAAAAGGGCAGCTAGATCGCCGCCCTTTTGCCGACAGGCTACCGAACTGGCTACAACCAGTAGACCACAACGTAGAGGCCAAGCCAGACCACATCTACAAAGTGCCAATACCAGGCAGCACCTTCGAAGGCAAAATGATGGCTTGGCTTAAAGTGGCCACTGCGCACCCGAAACCAGATCACGATAAGCATGATGGCACCCACGGTTACGTGAAATCCGTGAAACCCGGTGAGCATATAAAAGGTAGAGCCAAATATGCCAGAGCTAAGCTTTAGGTTGAGATCGGCATAGGCATGCATGTACTCATAGGCCTGACATCCCAGAAATATAAGGCCCAGTAATATCGTTATACCCAGCCAGAAGATCACTTTGCTGCGGTGGTCCTCACGCAGGGCATGGTGTGCAATGGTGAGGGTGACACCCGATGCCAACAGAAGTGCCGTGTTAATGGTGGGAATCCAAAACGGCCCCATCGTCTGGAAGGACTCCACTATTCCTGCCGGCCCTGCGTTTGGCCACTGCGCAGAAAAGTCGGGCCAGATAAACGACTTGTGGTCCAGGTCTCCGAGCCATGGCATAGCAATCACACGGGCATAGAAGAGCGCGCCGAAGAACGCGGCAAAGAACATGACTTCGCTAAAGATGAACCAGCTCATGCTCCAGCGGAAGCTGGCATCGACACGATGGTTGTACTGGCCACCCTCAGACTCGTGAATCACAGCGGCAAACCATCCAAAGAACATATACACAAGAATGGCAAATGACAGGGCAAGGGCGTATGGCCCATAGCCCGCACCATTGACGGTGCCTGACATGCCAAGCATGAAAAAGAACATTGAAATCGCCCCGACCATCGGCCATTTGCTTGGCGCGGGTACGAAGTAATAAGGCGCTTGGCCATGCGTGGTGGCACCCATTGTTATCTCCCTTTTTTAACTACAAAACATTGGACTACTGAAAATCTCTTGAACAGCAGTGTCTGAGATGAAAAGGCTAGAAGGAGTCTTACAGCCCGACAACCATTCGCACCAGAAACACCAGGCTCAGCACAAATAAAAATCCCATCGCTACGCCAGCAATAATGACATGTACGGGGTTAAGGCGGGCAACGTCATCGTCATGCCCCTCGGCCTTACGAACCCCAAAGAAAGACCACAGTACCGCGACCACTGTCTGTACAAAGCTTCCCTTGCGGGCACGGGCTTCTTTAAGGTCATCCAGGGAATTCATAAAGAGCGCTACAAAAAGACCGGGCGTGCCAGCGACTAAGACCGCGGCTGTGGGAGCACCAGGGGCTGGGAAGACACTGCAGAAGAGGTCTGCGGCGGACGGGGAATGCCTGCCCCAATCTCAAAAAAGGTGTAGCTCAAGGTGATGTTGCGAATCCCATCTGGCAGCTCGGGGTCGATTACGAAAACCACGGGGAACTCGCGCACCTGGCCGGCTGTTAAGTCTTGCTGCTCAAAACAGAAACATTCCAATTTTTTAAAGTGGGCGGCCGACTGCTTGGGCGCGTAACTGGGAATAGCCTGCCCCGAGACCGTTCGGTCAAGCGTATTTTCGATTTCATAGATTACGGTTACCAGTTCGCCAGGGTGCACCTCAGTGACATTAAGCCGGGGCTTGAACCGCCAGGGCCCATGGGCGTTGGCGTCAAACTCCACCGACACGAGCCGGCTGGTATCTACCTGGGTATTGGCTGCAAATCGGCGGGCTTCGTCACGATTGAGCTTGTCCCGCGAGGCCAGCACATTAATGCCGGTGATTTCGCAGATCTTTTCGTAAAACGGTACGAGCGCGAACCCAAAGGCAAACATCAGGATAGCCACCATTAGCAGTTTGCCGAGCGTACGGTGATTTTCTTGGCTTGTCTGGGATCCGACGGTCATATCAAAAAGGCCTTGAGCAGGTAATGCGTGAGAGGCGGGTACTAGGGCGCTGGAAACAAGACGTACTTAAGCACAATACCCAGAAAAAATGCCACCGCGATAGAGGCAAGCACCAGGGCAAGCCTGAGATTCGCCTCTTGTCTCGACGGCCGAACCGACTCGGCGGGCAGGTGCGCCTCCGCGGGGCCCGGCCCAGGTGCGGTATTAGCCATCACTTCACGACCGGCGGGGTTTCAAAGGTATGGAAGGGCGCGGGCGAGGGCACACTCCACTCCAGACCACCGGGGGCTTCCCAGGGGTTATCGGACGCCTTAGGCCCACCTTTGATGCACTTGATAACCACGTAAAGCAGAATCAGCTGGGACAGACCAAACCCGAACGCCCCCACCGTAGCCAGCATGTTGAAGTCGGCAAACTGCATGGGGTAATCAGAGTAGCGTCGCGGCATGCCCGCCAGACCCAGGAAGTGCATGGGGAAGAAGGTAATGTTAAAGAAGATCATTGAGGCCCAGAAGTGCAGCTTGCCCAGGGCTTCGTCGTACACGTGGCCTGTCCACTTTGGCAGCCAGTAGTAAACACCTGCAAACAGGGCAAAGAGAGACCCTGCAACCAGCACGTAGTGGAAGTGGGCCACAACATAGTAGGTGTCGTGCAACTGGATGTCGATAGGCGCTACTGAGAGAATAATGCCGGTCAGGCCGCCAATCGTGAAGACCACAATAAACCCGATGGCAAAGAGCATGGGGGTCTCAAAGGTCATTGACCCGCGCCACATGGTGGCAAGCCAGTTAAATATCTTCACGCCCGTGGGTACCGCGATCAGCATGGTGGCGTACATAAAGAAGAGCTGGCCGGTAAGAGGCATACCGGTGGTGAACATATGGTGCGCCCAGACCACAAAGGACAAAATAGCGATTGAGGCAGTGGCGTAGACCATTGAGCTGTAGCCAAAGAGCTTCTTACGGCTAAAGGTGGGAATAATTTCTGAGACGATGCCGAAAGCCGGAAGGATCATGATGTAGACCTCGGGGTGGCCGAAGAACCAGAAGATATGCTGGAACATCACGGGGTCGCCGCCAGCGGCCGCATTAAAAAATGCCGTACCAAAGTGGCGGTCGGTAAGCGTCATGGTAATCGCACCCGCCAAAACCGGCATCACCGCAATCAGCAGATAAGCGGTAATCAGCCAGGTCCAGACAAACATGGGCATCTTCATAAGCGTCATGCCTGGGGCCCGCATGTTCAGAATGGTGGTGATGATGTTGATCGAGCCCATGATCGAAGATGCGCCCAGAATGTGCAGGGCAAAAATACCCATGTCCATACCAATGCCCATCTGCAGGGTGAGCGGGGCATAGAGTGTCCATCCGGCGGCTACCGCACCGCCCGGCACGAAGAACGAGGCCACCAGCAGAATGCCGGCAGGCACCATGAGCCAGAAGCTTAAGTTGTTCATCCGCGCAAAGGCCATGTCGGCCGCGCCGATCTGCAGCGGAATCATCCAGTTTGCAAAGCCCACAAAGGCCGGCATGATCGCCCCAAAGACCATAATGAGGCCGTGCATGGTGGTGAGCTGGTTAAAGAGCTCGGGCTGAATAAACTGCAGGCCTGGCTGAAAAAGCTCTACCCGAATGCCCAGTGCGAGAAGGCCACCGACCATAAACATGGTGAAGCTAAACCACAGATACAGGGTGCCAATGTCTTTGTGGTTTGTGGCGTATACCCAGCGCCGCCAGCCATGCGGATGGTCATGGCTATGGTCGTGGTCGGCAAGGCCTTGGGGTTCTAGCACTGCACTCATAACGCTCTCCTGAAGATCGTCTTTACAAAAAATTCTTTACAGACTCGTGGGACATGATTGGCTGGTGATTACTTGCTGAGAATGCGGTTCATTAGGCCGTTACTGGCCCAAGGCCAATAGAGCTGTTGGCTGCGCCCCATTGAGTTGGGCCGCCTGCGCAGATTTCTTCTCCTTTACCCAGGCGGTGTACTCCTCAGCCGTAACCACGCGGACCACAATCGGCATGAAGGCATGGTCCTTGCCGCAGAGCTCTGCGCAGTGTCCGTTAAAGGTGCCGACACGGTCTGCCCTAAACCAAGCGTCTCGAACGAAGCCGGGGATCGCGTCCTGCTTTACCCCAAAGGCGGGCACCATCCAGGCATGTATGACATCGTTTGCGGTAGTTACGATACGAATCTTTTTGCCCACCGGAACCACCATGGGGTTATCCACTTCAGACAAATAGTTTTCTGTCTTGGGCGCAAGGTTCACCCGTTGCTCGTACGGGGTTGTCAGCGTGGAGAGAAAAGAGATTCCCTCGCCTTCGCCCTTGAGATAATCGTAGCCCCACTTCCACTGGTAGCCAGTGGCCTTAATGGTGATGTCTGCATTCGTAGTATCTTTTTGGGCCATCACAATGGGCGTGGCATAGACACCAATAACCACAACAATGAGGAACGGGATTATCGTCCAGGCGATCTCAAGCGTGTGGCTATCGGAAAAGTCTGCTGGCTTGTGGCCCTTTGACTTGCGGTGGGCGTACATGGAATAAAACATCACACCAAAGACGAGCACAAAAATAATGAGGCAGACAGCCAGCAGAAAATTGTGCAGGGTGTAGAGGCTTTCGGCCATCTCGGAGGCTGGGGTTCGAAGGTTGTACTTCGTGGTCATGTCGTTGGCAAAGGCCACCAGAGGGGCCATAAGCGCAAACCCTAGTGCAGCAGACGCAGCGCGACCGGCCCGTAAAAAATCCATTCCCCCCATGCCTCTCGCTCCCTGTTTATTCATTTTTTGCCTCTGCTTTTTCTCAGCCACCGATGATACAAACCCTAACATTCCACACTATAGCGGCGCATAACCCACCGCCTGGCGAAACTCCGAAACAAAACGCCTACGATGCTCTAAATCGACAAACCGCCCCACCACTGCCTGCTTGCCGCCTGACCGAAAGGAGACCAGCCCTTTGCCTTGGGTCGACTCCCAGTGCACGCGAATCCCGTAGCGCGGAAGCTCTTCAATTCGGGTGGCGCCTCCCACAAAAGACTCAATGCGAACCATCGACCGCCCAACCGACACGCACTCCCGATCTTGTGCATGTCTGCAATACAAGACAAAAGCGACCCCTAACGCCAGGCACTCGAGAATCGCGTACGGCAGGATGATCCACTGCCCCAGCACTGACCAGACAATCGCAATTCCCAGCGATACAAAAGACACCGACAGATAGACCGCAAGAAGCTGCATAGGGGACAGGGCACAGTTGCGCCGCAAAACCCATTTGCACGATGCGTCTGTGTCCGGAACGGCTTGTTCCGTAACACCATCCCTAACCTGGGTGTCTGGGGTCTGCATGGTGCGAAGGTTTGTCCCTACGAGTTACCTACTGGTGTCAGCCCGCCTCTTGTGCGCGCCTGTATTTTTCGGAGTATATGCCTTTTGGCGTATACAACAAAGAAAGTCACACAATCTCCCCGATTACCCCCCTTGTTCGCGTCTCACCAATTCCGCCTGCTGGTTAACCCGCCTTCTTGGGGTGCCAGGTAACGGGTCGTACCTCATCGGCTGCAGCCTTGCTGGCACGCGGCTCGGGCTTCCAGGCATGGGCAATGACAAGCTCGACCCCAAGCGCGATCCGGCCATCGGCCCCCCGCTGCGACTCCAGGGCGGCTTGAATTCGGCGACGAGTCAGAGGGACTGAAGACGCCGTGCCCGCCGCCTTATCCACCACCATCCTCGGGCGCACCGGAAAATTACGAATGTCGGCCCAGGCCTTCGCCACCTGTCCGTAGCTAAACGTAAGTCGTTCAGACTCAGCCACAGGCGAGGCCAGGCCCGCGGCTGACAGGGCATCGCCAATGTCATGCAGGTCATGCCAGAAGGGGCTCGCCGGAACAGGCCGGCCCAAAGAGGCCCAGAGCGCCGCCAGCGAAGTAGGCCCCAGACTGGCGGAGACATACACCCCCCCGGGCTTAAGAAGCCTCGCCATTTCAGGAAACCATACGGCCATGGGCCAGCCCGCAATGAGGCCAGCCGTATCTAGGACAAACGACTGGCTGGCATTTTCAAGCGAGTCGTACCTACCGCTGGCTGAGGGCATCAGCCTGGGGTGACGCCCCGCCCGAGCGGTTCCACCCATCCAGTCTTGCAGCAGGCGCACCAGCCCTCTACCGCCACCCCTCTTCTCCGAGACATTATTTGTAGCAGTATGTGCTAACTTATGTTCGGTAGGTTTCTGCGGCTCACCTGCCGGAAAGACATCGGCATGGGCTAGTGGCCAGGGAGCGAACGCCTTGCCCAGCCCCTGCTGTTCTGGGTATGGGCTAATGATCAGCCCACGGCCCGGGGGAAGTCGCATATCCGCCAGGCGTTCGCCGGCAGAGAAGTGTGCGCGGGCTATCACCGGGTGCACGACCGGAGTCGGGCCGGCCATCGGGTCCGCGGTTACGTCCACTATCCGGCCCGCAGTGAGTCTGTCCCTTCGACGCCGGCCATGAAGAAGCAGGGCACTATCGAGCAAAAGAGGGCGAGTCGCTGACATGGGGCCCTGAGTATAGTCGGCGCATTCGGGTCGCCCCCTTTCCCCCATGCACCCCAAAGCCCTTTTCAGTCATTTATCGGTTCAACGGCTCTTCGGTCGTCTGGAAACGCCCATGGACGGCCTGTTGCACTGGCTCTGGGCAAGCCCCAGAGAGGCCTATCCGGTGGAACCCGGTAAGACCAGCCTGGAGATAAGCCCCAAGGCAGGTGAGATCAACGTCTTCTACCTAGCCCGCTATACCCCCGAGGTCTCATCACAAATTCAAAGGGCGAAATACCATAGCGACTGGACCACAGCCCTTGGTCTGGCGAGGCTCTTGCGCAGCCTCGATCGGCCACAGCAATGGTCTGAGTCAGACCTGCTGCTGGTCCCCATGGCACCCGACCCGAAACGTCTGGCCACGCGCGGGTTTCACCTGCCTGCCCTGCTCGCAAAGGCCTTAGGCCGACACTGGCGAATTCCGGTGCGACGCGGCGGGCTTACCAAGACTCGGTCTACGCCAGAGCAGGCACGCCGCACGCGGGCTGAACGGCAGCAGACAGAGCCTGGGCTCATTGTATGGAGCCCACCGCGCCAAAACCCGCTCGCCCCGGTCATTTTGGTTGACGATGTGATGACGACCGGCGCCACGCTCAGGTCGGCAGCACAGGCCATCAACGAGGGGGGCAGCCCGGTTTTGGGGGCGGTGGTGCTGGCCTATGTTCCCGCGCCCCAGACCGGTCAAACGGGCGCCTTGGCCAAAGCCATGCCACCCAGGCCGGGTTCGGGCCCAGAACAGTCCACCTGGCACCACCGCCTCTGGGAGCGCACTGAAGGGATGCGCTAGGGGGATGCCTAAGGGATACCTGGGGCGCGCTAGGCCCTTAGCCCTCTGGCAAGACTAGAATCGTTCGCGTCATGGTTACCGAAACCCCCGACTTACCGCCCATCGCTGCCGCCGATACCCTGCCGCTTCTCAATGTGGTGCTTGTCGAGCCGGAGATTCCGCCGAATACCGGAAACATCATTCGGCTCTGTGCCAACACCGGTGCCCGGCTGCACCTGATAGAGCCGCTGGGTTTCCCGATCGACCATGCACGAATGCGCCGGGCAGGCCTCGATTATCGGGAGTTCTGCGCCCTACAGGTCTATCCCGGCTGGAAGCCATTTCTTCAGGCGCAGGGATGGGACTGCCCGGTGCTGCCAGGCTGCTGCAAGACCCTTACCACCCGAGGCAAGTCTGATTTTTTAGAGGCCCACTTTGACTGGGGGGACTGGGTCTTCTTTGGCTCGGAGACCCGAGGCCTTTCGGCCGCACAGCTTAACCTCTTTCCGGCCGGCCAGCGGTTTCGGCTTCCGATGCGACCCGAAAGCCGTAGCCTCAACCTTTCTAATGCGGTGGCCGTTACCGTTTATGAGGCCTGGCGACAGCATGGCTTTAAGGATGGGCGCTAGGGTCCTCGTCAACCGGGTCACGGTCAAGCAGTTCTTGTAGCACCATGGCTACTGAGGCGGAACCGGAGAGCAGCTGACAAACAGCCTGCACAATCGGCAGCGAAACACCATGCGCCTGACCCAGACTGCGAATGGCCGGGGCTGTGGATACCCCTTCTGCCACATGTCCAAGCCCCGACAGAATCTCAGCCAGTGGCTGGCCCTTGGCCAGGGCAATACCTACCCGACGGTTACGCGATAAGTCTCCTGTGGATGTGAGAATAAGGTCGCCCAGGGTGGCCAGCCCCAGAAAGGTCTGGGGCTGAGCCCCTAAGGACTGGCCAAGCCTGGCAGTCTCCGCAAGACCCCGCGTAATCAGCGCAGCCCGGGCATTAGCGCCTAAGGCCAGGCCATCGGCAACCCCGGCAGCAATCGCCAGTACATTTTTCATGGCTCCGCCAAGCTGCGCGCCCACGAGGTCGCCGCTGGCATAGACCCGCATGGAACCCCCATGACAGGCACGGGCTGCCTGCCGGGCAAAGACCGGGTCGGTGCTCGCCAGGGTAAGCGCACACGGCAGCCCACGGGCAACCTCCTGCGCAAAACTCGGGCCAGTAAGTGCGCCGCGAGGCCAAGACACCAGGGGCCCGGCAACCAGGTCGTTCGGCCAGAGTAGGCCCTCCGGGGTCACTGCCAGACCCTTCGATAGCCAGAGCACCGCCTCGCGGTCTTTGGGCGGGCCAAGCGCCTTGGCTATTGCCTCTGCCAGGGGGCGAAGGCCAGACACCGGCGTGGCGAGCACCAGTAAGCCCAGCCCGTCCTGCCCCGCTACCCGGCTGCGCCAGGACGCCAGTGCATCCTCAAGACTGGCCCATACGAGAAGGGCTTCAGGAAAAGGGATCTCGGGCAGGTAACGGGAGTTGACACGGTTATGGGCCATGCGCTCGGCCAATGCCGCATCGCGGGCCCAGAGCGAGACCATATTTGGCTGCGCCCTGCGCGCAAGGTGCACCGAAAGGGCAGTGCCCCAGGCGCCTGCGCCCAGCACAAGAATCGGCCCGCGCGTGGGGTCAGACACAGGCGGATACCTTCAGACGTGTAGGCCGCTTAATTGAGAACCAACTGAAAACTAGCTGGGCAGGATGAGCCCACTATCGGAGGTGCGG
>Ga0194122_10001649_pt1 | contig 26570 bp, 17 predicted proteins | sample TA2MahCa10mmetaG_FD_155487 | JGI IMG/M metagenome (GOLD analysis project Ga0194122, IMG submission 155487) | Freshwater microbial communities from Lake Tanganyika, Tanzania - TA2015021 Mahale Deep Cast 10m | ecosystem: Environmental > Aquatic > Freshwater > Lake | place: Tanzania: Lake... | reverse complement strand
CACTATCATATTAACAAGTCTCTTTTTCCTAGGTCGCAAAGTGATTCATTTTCAAAATCGCCAATAAAAAAAAAAAAATTTGCAATTTTTTTTCCAAAGTTTTGTTTTTGGAATATTGAAAAAATTGTTAAAGATTTTTCAAAAATTAAAAAAGTTCTGACTATGTTGCCCATCCAGGTAGGTTTTGGTACCATTCATTTTTTTGTAAAGGTAGGATCCGGATCCGGATCCGTTGAAATTGAAACTAGGATCCGGATCCGGATCCGGATCCGTCAAAAATGTCACGGATCCGCAACCCTGTTTGGTAGTTTATTTTATTTGATACTATATATTTGGGATTTTTTTTGGGTTTTTGCCTGGTCTTTGCGTAATCCTCTTTGTCTTTGGCATACTCGTGGTTATTTTTAATTCTTTAGGGTGTTCATGTCGTCCTACAGGTAACTAAGTTGATCAAATCCAATATATGTTCACATTTGTAAATATTTTTTAGGTCTATTAAGATTAGGTGTAGCGATCCGTGATTCGGGATCCGGATCCGGGATCAGTATTCAGCCAAAGACCTCAATCCGGATCCGAATTCAACGTATGCGGATACGAAACAATGTTCACAAGGATACGGAAAAACACGCATGATCACCAAGTCCAAAGTACAAGAACGTCACACAAAGGGCGCTTACCTGGCTGGAGTCCTCACTCTGGCTGACATGTGATTCTTCGGCATCGTCACCAGACACCTCAAACTAAAAACGGATTATTATGCAATGTTATTTCATCGTTGACAATATAAATATAATTTACACCCAAATATATTACCACAAATCCGATTACATAAATATGTGGCAATTTTAATTTTCAGTCCAAACTGAAAAAAATCCAAGTATTTAAATAATTAATCCTTTGACCTTTTCAATAATCATTACATTATTTTTACTTAAACATTATTATCTATGATTTGTTAAATTATATACAGGCAGGAAAAGACAACTACACACGCATAATCACCAAGTACAAAGTACAAGAACGTCACACAAACAGCGCTTACCTGGCTGGAGTCCTCACTCTCGCTGACAAGGGATTCGGCGGCATCGTCACCAGACACCTCAAATTAAAAAGGGAGTAGTATGCAATGTTATTTCATCATTGACAATCTAAATATATTACAACAATAAATATTCCCAAAAATCCGATTCCATAAATATGTGGCAACTGTAATTTTCAGTCCAAAATAAAATTAAAAATAAAAAAAAAAAAAAAAAAAATTAATCATTGGACCTTTTCAATAATATTTACATTATTTTTACTTAAACATCATTATCTATGATTTGTTCAATTATATACAGGTAGGACCAGACAACTACACATTACATTCCTTGGTTATTAACGAGTATATGCCATGTATAATAAGGGAATGTTGCAAGTTCCAGCAAATTGCGTTTTAAAATTAAACATTAATAACTAATATTCAATTTCGCTTGTAAAACATAGTAACATTTGATATGTGCAGGATACTCAATAAGCCGGATAGCCGTCCTGCAGGATTTCCGGCAAATATTAAAGCAGAAAACAGGAGATTGGACAGGATTCCGGCAACGGAGGGATACTGGATATCCCGCCAGATATCCGCCATTTTTATAAAAAGGAATCGTTCGGTCAAGGAGGACAAGGAGGAAGAAAAGAAACAAAATTAAGACTCATTAGAGGATGACGACAATGAAGATGACAACACTGAGGAGGACGACAATGAGGATCATGACACTGAGGAGGATGACAATAATGATGACGATAATGAGGATGACGAATATGAGGACGAAAACAAGGATTAATTCGAAAATAATGAGGACGATAATGAGACCGTCGACAAAGAGGAGGTCGACAAAGAGGAGGACGACAAATAGGAGGACGTCAAAGAGTAAGTCAACAATGATGAGGACGACAATGATGAGGACATTAAGACAAGGACATTAAGAGGAGGACATCAGGATGAGAACATCAAGAGGTTAACATGAAGAGGAGGACGTCTGTGAGGAGCATAACAATGAGAAGGAAAAAAAGGAGGAGAAGAACGACAAGGAAAAAAAAGTCTTGGAGGCGAACATTAAGGAGGAGAACGTAAAATAAAGATAATTCAAAAAGGACATCGTATAGAAGACGATGTCAATGAGGATGACGTAAAGGGGGAGGACGACGCAAAGGGTAAAATGTCAAGGACCAAGATGAAAAGAAGGAAAAGGAAAACTCAAAATAGGATGACGATAAGGAGGGACAATGAGGAGCAAAACGTCAACGAGGAGAAAGACAACGACATGACACAAAGGACAACATTTGTGACAAGCAGTGTTGCGGATCTGGTTCATTTATAACCAAATTCGTATCCGGATCAGGATCCAGATCCGACCTACTAACCTCAGACAGGATCAGGATCCTGCTTTTAACTTAACAGGAGGTGAAAAAAACATTGTCAACACATTCAGGAAAAATATGCTGACAAAACTGGAGGTACTAAGAAAACATGTGTATAAATATTTCAACTCTTCTTATAAAATCTACATGCTTGCTTAGAAATTATTGTAAGTCAACTGTTGTGTGAAAAAACAGGTCGTATACGGATCCGGAACTGGATCAGGATCCGGTTTGCAATAAAAATTCCGCAACCGGATCCGAACAAATTTATTTAAATATACCGGTAATTATCGAATTTCGTTACATCAAAAATAAACGTAATATAGTCTTCATAAACTTACCATGGTATCCTTGGAGGTAGATTCCAGCCCTCCAGTGAGAATAACACTCCCTTCGGCAACAAACTGAAAATAAAGAAGATTATTACAGCATTAACACACCTTAAGGTATTATCATCTACTAAAGTTGCTTCTTTATGATAATAGTACAATTTTGGGGCTCTTTGATTTATCTTTAAAAGTAAATCGATAATATAAAAAACGGGTCTTTATAAAAAATGAAATTTTATATCAATGTCATAAAGCATTTTTTCTAAACAATTGGTAAAAATTTTAACTAATTAACTAGGGGTAATTGGATCTTCTAACGGACAAATCAAAAATGAACATCTTCAATATTAGAGTATTTTTGGTCTCCGTATCAATAACTACAGGCGCCGTTAAGGCAATAATCATCATTTAGGCAATCTTGAATGAAATAATTACTATCCAAAAAATTAAACAAAAATACAAAAAATTATTTGGTTATTGAAAAAATTGTTTCAAGATAAATGGTTGGAAATTGATCATCTTAATTCGCCTTTTAGTTACAGGCACACAATAGATCTATAATTAATCTTAAGAATTTCACCTGGCTAGCATCAGTCTTGGCATTACTCTCAATACCGGTGTCCTCCACAGCCTACAATTAAAAGTTTTTTTATTCTCTTAATCTAACGTTTTTTCAGTAACGGAAAACATAGGAAATATGGCTATTTCATAGAAAGAAATTTTATTAACATGCTTAATATTGACAGCATTTATGGATTATCAATATATTTATATACAAACAAAGAAATACATCAATTCAAGTATCATCAATTATTTTGACCGTACGTAACATATATTTTTTTTCAATGATAAAATTTTCAGTGTTTCGGATCCCCATACGTTGAAGGTAAATCCGGATCCGGATACAAGTCTTTTGCTGAACACAGAACCTGGATCCGGATACAGGATCAATACACCTAATCATAATTGAAATAAAAAAAATTATTTACATATGGTATCATATGATATGATACCATATGTAGCCGGTGCCGGTGAATTTAGGACCGTTTCCGGCTCCGACCTCAAGACTACAGCCGATGTGTAGTACACAAAATAGAAAAAAAAAACCTTTTTGCGGAATTTAATTGTCCTGTATACATTTCAAAGTTTTACTTAAGGTTTTGGAACAAAAATGGTATCTGGTCATATTTTTTTGACATTAACTATAAAATTTACTTTTCAGGACCTGTAATTAAGGAGCCGGAGCCGGAGCCGGTCGGAGCCGGTCCTTTTTGCATGGAGCCAGAGCCGGATCCGGAGCCGGTTTGGTAGGTCGGACCCGGAGCCGGAGCCGGAGCCGATCAATTGGTCGACCGGCTCCGCAACACTGATTCATATCTTGGATATGATCACCTGTTTTACCTGTTGTACAACAAGGACAACCTACAGTGTGAAACAAATACCATGAAGATGACAAAGAATAAGAGGGTGACGACAATGACCAGGTTGACAACAAATATTCTGGAAAAAGGAAATTCCAAATTTAACTGCTCAAACCGGATCCGGGATCTGCATTCGGAAGACGGAACCAGGATCCTTCTCCTTGGGTCGGGTGAATATGGATACCATGTTACAATTTTCAGTGTTTCGGATACGCATACGTTGAAGGCGGATCCGAATCCGGATACAGGTCTTTGGCTAAATACAGAACCAGGATCCGGATTCATAATCAATAAACCATATCGTAATTGCAATTACAAAAAAAATTATACATATGGAATAATATCTTGGATATTATCAACTGTTTTACCTGTTGGACAACAAGGACAACCTACAGGGTGAAAAAAATACCATGATGATGACAAAGACTAAGAGGGTCACGACAATGACCAGGTTGACAACTATTCTGGGAAAAGGAAATTCCAAATTTAACTACTCGATACGGATCAGGGATCTCCATTCGGAAGACGGAACCAGGATCCGGATCCTTGGGTCTGGTGAATATGGATATCAGGCGGATTCGGATCCATATTAACCAATCATTGAATTTTATAATTTGACCTGGATCGTGCTGGAAGCCTCCACAGTCACATCACAGTACTCACTCCCACTACCACTCTCGACCAAAACCTAAAAAAAAATTCATTTATATTATCAATATCTAACGTCAATATATCAATGGAAAAAAAAAACCCTCCGTTTATGTAACATATGTATATTTTTGAGCAAAACACATCATGTTCTAATTGTCAACAACATTTCCTTTTGTCAGTTAAGTGACAGGGTACCTGATCCGATTGAGCATTGTGGGCCATCCTGGTCCTATTCTTGATGACGGGCCCACCCTCTGCAGTGAGTCTCTTCTTGGGGCATCTGTTCATGTTGAGGTGTTTGGTGACGCCGTTCCGGTAGCTGAACCCGGTGTGGCACAGGTTACAGCGAAACGCCTTCTCGCTCTGCAAGGAAATGAACTGGTTAACGGTACAGTAATGTATATATTCTTTAAAAGTCATAATTATTAATCACGTTGATAGTAGGTATTAAACAACGCAGCGTTTCCGATGCGCATACGTGGAAGGTTGATTTGGATAAGGTTCAATGTCTTTGGCTGAATACGGATCATTAAACCTAATAATAGTTGACCTAAAACATTATTTACATCATCGAACATAGCTTGGATATTATCACATTATTTAATTGGAGGATGACAAGGTCGACCTTGAGGATGAAAAACAAAAAAAAATGAGGACAAAGAATAATAGAAACTAAAAAAAACCAAGGATGACATAAATATTCTGAGACCAATATCTTCAATACTCAACTGCTGGATCACATTCCGGGATCAGCATTCGGAATAAGCACCATGGGTCTGCTGAATACGGTTAAAATGCGGATCCGGTCAGATACAATAACATAATAAATTAGTTTAAATTAAATATCACAGTTTAAAATTAAAATTTAAATACATATTCTGTTCGCAATAAAATATATGTCAATATTATACCTTCTGTTCATCTACGCTGGCAGAGACCTCCTCCTCCTCCTCAACATGCAAATAAAAAATTTTTTTCTTATAATGTTGTACAACTTAAAAAAAGGATTTTAAGGTAATAACATTCTTGGAGGAAAAAAAATTAAAATTAATTAACCAACAGTAAAAATTTAACTAACTTTTAAAATAAAAAAAGGTAACTATATTTTAAGGTAATAGTTTTTAAAATTAAATAATTTTTACCCAAAGTTATTCCTTAAATTAAAAATCATCCATTTTCAATTATAAGTGGATAGAAAAAATGTAATAAAAACGCGTAGACATTTTTACTAATAGCCGACATTACAAGAAATTATGTTACATTTATACCTCGCCATTGTTGATCATCGGTAGTTTCCCGTCTCCAATCTCTTCGATTGAGGTTTGCAGCTGCTTCTTTATCTAAAAATATGAATTTTTTTTCTCAAACCCTAAAAAAATCAGTGATTACAACATTGAGAAGAATACAAGGAAAGCAACCAATTTCTATATAAAAAGCAGTTTATCAACAAAGCAACAGTTGGAAAAACAAAAATTAAAAATAAAATTTACGTAAGAAAAAAATAAAAAAATAAAAGGGGTACGGCGATTAGATTTCTTTGTTGCTTTTCATTAATAAAAAAAAAATAAAATATAAATTTTTGGTTAAATTACATTACATTATTTAGTTTGGGACACTGGTATTACGGGATTTAAAATTTAACAAATAAAATTGAAGTTTTAACTAATTTATGTCGTAACAAGCTTTGTGGTAAATTCGGCGGAAACAATATTGTCTCTTGTCGCAATCGTTTTAAACTCGATAAAGCATCATCCAAGCTCTATCAAAAATTAGTAAAAAATTTGGGGTCCTGTAGAAGGGATCATTTTAAATACCGTAAATAACTCATATTTTGGGAAAAATAACATTAAACATAACTGACAAAAATTTAAACTTGTCCATGTACGGATTTGCAGATAGGGGTGGAACAGGAACTCCCCTTTTACAGCGGGTTTCTGCTATCGTTCAACCAAAAAAAAATACGTACCCCTTTCAATAAGAAACGAGGGTTTAAATAATTACCGGGATTAAAACCACCGAACAACTCCCGATGACCATCTTCCAGGCGTTGTCACGCAACTCGATGAACAGGTTACTAAAATAATAATACATATCAATATCATTAATGCCATAAACGCCATTTTTGGTAATATAACAGGTAATTTTCTCATAAAACTCAATTCCACAGTTCACAATTAATGATGGACTATACGATTGAGGGTACATCTTTTATAGTGTTGTTCAAATTCTATGCAAAATTCGTAATAAGAAATTTTTTTTTCCACTTTTTTTTTAAAGGTTAATAAAGCAGTGGAAAAAATCCTTCAAACACACGAATTGACGATTAGTTTAACAATAAAATCATTTTATAGTTCTCGAACCTTCATCATTTTTACTAGTACCTTTTCGTAATGAGTCGGTCGGTAACAGCCCTCTCCAACTCCTCCCGGTTGTGGGCGTAGTCATCAGGCTTGCAGATTGCCAGCATATCGCAAAGCGCTAAATTAAAAACAAATTTTGTAAGCCTTTAATTTGTTTCAAACTTATAGTAAATCTTTTTTAAATTTTAAAACAATACGTTTCAGTAGATTTGAATTAAAAAAATATATTATAGTTAAGGAAAAGTAAATATTTTTGAAAATTGACCTTCGATTGAAAAGGTGGCATTGGGAGTTCGACTGAAGGTGAGAACCATGTCCGCAGTCAGTGACTCGAACTCATGAGTCGAATCACTTCCTCCTACCTCCTCGTCCTCTATGGTCACCCTCAGTTCATGAGCCTGTACAGAAATAAAAAAAATATTGGTTATTAACAGGTTTTGTCATTTAAATGATCGCAGATAATTAATAACATTAAGGATTACTATCAAAAAAACAAAACAATCGTCACAAAAGTACCAAATTCGCAGCGTATTGTATTGTATCACCGTTGTTTCAAGTTTACATTCTATTTTGGAAAAATCTAAGTATTCATTTCCTATATATTCATTCCTAAATGGTTTAAATTATTTATTGAGGGTTGATCGAAAATAGGTTAAAAATTTGTGTCTGGCAACATTTAACATGTTGTATTTTTAAAGCTTTACCGATACATATAACAGGAAAGTGCTTGCTACATGAACCAAGATGATTTCGTAACATTATTTGGTGTAATTTCATTTAGACTAGGTCTAACGGACACCTGTAAATGTTTTAAATGTCAATTTTATCATAAGTTACTTAAAGTAATCATAGCAAAAAAAAAATTTATAAAGATTAAAAGTTAATTTTTAATCAAAGACATAACTTTATTTACGTCAACTAAGAAATGTACATCAAAATATAATACCGGTACAAATTAGGAACTTATTTTAGGTCTATCAACGTTACGTCGGTTTAATATGTTGGAAATTCTAGTATTTACCGGTAATGGTTCCCACTCCGGAGGGGTCTCGCTGGTTCGGTCGGAGGGCCTGCCACTAAATCCTCCCTCGTCAGAGTTCTAAATATTAAAACATTGCAAAATTTTGATATTAACATTTTATACTCAATACAGGGTATAGCTTATACAATGCATGCAAAAAGTATGCGAATCCGGTTCCGGATCACGGTATTTGGATGAGTAATGATCACGGATATCTTATACGGAACCCAAGTCACTTATCGGGATCCCGGATTCCGGATCCATACAACTAATCATAATGTACTTAAAAGGAAGATTTACATATGGGATCATATCGAGATTTGATCGCCGGTTTTACCTGTAGGACGCCAACGACGATCATGATGATGAAAAAAATTACAAGCAGATTACCAAAACTAAGAGGATGACGAAAAAGACGAGGATGACAAGTAATCTGGGAACATTATTAAAATGCAATTGCTGGATCAGGATCGGGAATCCCCAGTCGGAATACGGATCATGGTTCAGGCTCCAGAAACAATGAAACACCGAAACACTGACAAAATTATAATAATCTCTAAGGGTATCATACCTGGAGAACCTCGGAGGCAATCTCCACCTCGGCACTGGCACCTCCCTCTTCTCCCTCTTCGGCCAATATCTAAATATTACAACGGTGAAAAAATGATATATCCACATGAAATACTTAAGTACAAACAGTGTTGCGGATCCAGAGCAGGATCAGGACACATCAGGAGCCGCCCTTGTTTCCTGGAGCCGTAGCCGCCCCGAAATTGTCGTTCCGGCTCCGGCTCCAAAATTATAATAATCTCTAAGGGTATCATACCTGCAGAAACTCGGAGGAAATCTCCACCATGGCACACGCTCCTCCCTCTTCGGCTGAGATCTAAATATTACAACAATATTGGTATATATACCTTTAATACTCAATTACAAGCAGTGTCGCGGATCAAGAGCAGTATCCGGAGACATCCGGAGCCGCCCTTGTTTCCTGGAGTTGGAGCCGTACAGAAATGGTGTTGCCGGCTCCGGCTCCAAGCCCACATAGCAGCCCATAACTATTTCAATTTCTTATAAATACAAATTCATAAAATAATTTGCTTTACAAACAAAATTTGAATGTCAATCAGCAAACAGTTTGCCTTTTGCAGGTTACAGATTTCTAAACAACTTTTTGGATGGAGCTGGAGATCGAACTGCAGCTCCAGCCGGAGCTGGTCCCGGAGCCGCAAAAATTGAAAAGTCTGTAGCCGGAAATTGAACCGGCTGGCTCCAACAACACTGATTACAAGTTCTAGCTTATAAGATGCGTCCAAAAAAAAATATGTCATCTCTAAGAAAACGGTTTGACCTGAACATCGACATGGACGACATAGAGGAGGAAAAAAAGACAATCCGTATAACAAAGACTAAGAGGATGAAGAAAAAGACCAGGATGACAGCAACTATTCTGGGAAAAATAAAATCAAAATTGAAATGCTGGATCTGCATCCGGGATCCCCATTCTGAATACGGAACCCGGATCAGGATTCACGGGGTTGATGATTACGGATCACATGCGGATCCGGAGCCAGATCCCGATTAGAAACACGGAAAAATTTATAATGAACTCATGTATATATACCTGCAGTCCGTCGGAGGGCTCCTCCATTTCCTCCATAGATCCCCCCTCGTGGGATGAGATCTAAATATTAAAATGGTTAAAAATTTTTTTAACCACCTTTAATAATCATTACAATCAGTGTTGCGGAGCACGAGCATGATCCGGAGACTCCTGTAGCCGCCTTTTCCCTGGAGCTTGAGCCGCCCAGAAAGGGTGGCTACGGCTCTGGCTACAAGCCCTTTACAGTCCCTAACTCTTACAATTTATTAAAATTCCAAATTCATACAATAACTCACTTTCCAAACAAAATTTGCATGTAATTCAGAAAATATTTACAAAATTTGACCTTCTGCAGGTAACAAATTTCTTAAACACTAGTTTGACGGAGCCGGAGCAACCTACAAAGGGTGGCTCCGGTCCGGCAAGAAGTCCATAAGAGTAAAACTATTAAAATTGTAGGAAAATAATAATTAATAAAATAATTGGTTTTAAAATAAACACGGTACTCACAGTCTATTAACATTCTAAACAATTTGCATCTCACATGTGACAAATGTTTATGACAAAGTTTTGGCTGGAGCTGGAGCAGGACAGTGGGGAGAATCAATTTTATTTGGGACAGGATCTGGATCAGACCTACTAACCTTAGACCGGATCAAGATTCGGAACAAGCTGTAACATAACTTGATGTGGAAAACAAAATAATTTTAAACACATTCACTAATGCACCAGGAGCAATGCAGGGGGTACTAAGAAAACCTCGATATAAAGTTTTCAACTATCTGTTATACTCGACAATGTTACAATTTATATTAATTCATCTGTTCTGTGACAAAACAGTTAAATAAAAAATCCAGAGGGTATTTATCAAAAAAAAAAAATTTAAAGGAGGATCAGTTCAGTAACCTGCAGACAGAGCCTCCGGAACATTGTACTTTTCTTAGGAATTAACTGAAAAAATTTTATAAGCAAACTATGTATACGATACCTCAGAAAAGACTTTGTTGAGCTTGTAGGACCCGCGCTCAATGTTGGTGAAGAGATCCCTAAAGATTCACAACTTTAAACATGTTTAATAGTAATACATTACAAGTTTATAATTATCGAGTTCAAACAAAATGGAACAATTAAAACAAGGGAACATGTAGTCAATTACAAATTACTATTAACGTATTGTTCCAGTTAAACTTTACAGCATTTACGGTGAATTAAATTATAAAAAAAATGGAAGTATATTAACAAATAAACGGATTACAAAAAACGGTATTTCAGTTCCATAACGGTTGTATTTGAAGCGGATCCGTGACATTTCGGACGGATCCTGATTCCCAGTTTCAATTTTAACGTATCTGCATCTAAACTTGGCAAACAAATTAATGGTAACAGAACCAACAAGGATTTCCATCATAGTCATAACGTTTTGGATTTATTGTGCAAAAACGTTTACCCTTTTTTAATAGTGAAAAAACACAAGTCTGCAAACAAAAAAAATTTCTTGATTACAGGGATATTGAAAATTAATTTACTTTGCTATATTAACAACTAAAGTGTTCGGATACGCATACGTTGAATGCAAATTCGGATACAAATCCGGATACAGGTCTTTTGTTGAATACGGAGACCGGATCCCAGATCGTGATCCCGGATCCCTGAATCCGGATCTGGATCCAGGATCCGTAAACCTAATCATAATTGACATAACAAAAAAAATTACATATGGGATCATATCTGCGATTTTATTACCGGTTTTACCGTAAGATATCAAGGACGACCTAGAGGATGAAAAAAAAAACCAAGAGGATGACATAAACTAAACTGAAGACGACAAAGACCAGGATGACAACCATTCTGGAACATAAAATCAAAATTTAACGGCTGGATCCGGATCAGGGATCCCCATTCGGAACTTAGATCCAGGATCAGGATCACTGTGTCTGCTGAATACGGTTCAAATGCGGATCCTGATCAAAAACACTGAGAAAATACATGTTAATGGGAAAATGTAAAGTTTCTTCTTAATAATATTATACTGCGGGTAAGGAGTGAATCCGGATATTTAGCTACTATACATTTCAGGATCCTTCAAAAAGTAACGGATCCGTACGGATCCGTATAAGGTACACCACCCTGTCTGTCTTAAAATAAATAAATAATGACTTTACTTACTTCCTCTTTGACAGCCTCGACCGGACAGCAGCACTCCAGGTTGGTTTCTGAATCACCGGAAATACGTCTGGCTTATACATCGACAGCGAGTCCAGGATATCTAAGAAAATTGAACATTTTTTAATATAATTTGAAGTGTTTCTCATACAAGGCAGGAGCCATCGACGCAATAAGCAGTAGCAAGGAGTTTTTGTAATAAGCTGGTGCCTAAAAGGAAATTTAATAATCAAAATATGCAACTCGTGTCCCCTTAAGAGGGAAGCCTATGGATCAGATCGGTAATAGCAACAATTTAAATAAAAATAATAGTACTTATAATCTGTGGGGATGATCAAGATTAGTTTCATTAGGATCCAGATACGGGAATAAACAAAAATCATTTTTGATCCGGATCCGGATCTTGAAAACATTAGTGTTTTAACTAATCAGACCTTCATTATTTTCAAAAAAATTGAGGTCAATATTTCTTTTCTTTTACAGTAATAAACATATGAATTATTAATACATATGTTTGATATTCATACTTATTCAAGAACAGGAGCCATTATTGCGAATAAGAAAAAGTAACAAACTTAGTGTAGCATCAAAGCACCCCTTGCTTACAAAATACGCTCGATACATGTTTCAAAACCTATATTGTTTCATCAAAAAAAAACACGAAAACGGATAAGACCACCACAGCAACCACCAATAACACAACGATGACAAACACGACCACCACAAGCACCATTATGACAACACACAACCACGACGACTACCACTAACATTACCACTATCTCAAAATAAAAAGAACCAATTTTCTCTCAACTTTTACTATTGCATCCGGATCAAGATTCAATACTTTCAGTTGGATCAGGATGCGGATCCACAAGGCTTCCTATAATATTAATCAATTTTTATCTGGATCTGGGTCCGGATTTTCAATACTGCTGAAAATGACACCCTAAAATCTGACAACTTAATAACAAATATTATTGGGCACAAGAACGTGAAGACATAGAAGACTAAAAGTAGGTCATGGAATACGACTAAATGAAAAATTAAACTAAAAATGGACAAAATAATTGGAGCCAGTGAAGATCAAAAGCATACCAAAGGAGGATCCTTGACATTTCATTTGGCAGATGGAGCTCGATCTATGGATCAATGGTAAGCGGATCAATACCCGATGATGGATCAATGGTATAGCAGGATCCTGATCTGATAATAAATAATTTTTTGGCAGGAATCGCCAAAACGCAACGAATACGATACTCGGATATCTTTTAAGATATATCATAACATATTATTAAAATTATATATATGAAATAAGTTTATAAAATGGAACCAATATAGAACATTTTTTGAATACCAAAAACCATACAAAATTAAAACCAATTATTAACTAATAGTTATCAAGGGTTAAATAAAAATAAATTCCTAAAGGTAATTTACATTGCAATTTATAAAAAGGGTACACTTTAAATGTAACAAAGTTTATATTCACCTCGTGTTGAAGCCTGGTGATTTTCAAACCCAGACAAAACGTAAGCGATGTCGTCGCTGAGGTTCGTGTTCCACGGCTGTCTCATAACGCTTCTACAAAAACAAAATTTATTTTTCCCTACGTCAATACAGCAGGATTCCGTGATATATATCTCCTTCCATACCTTCTGCGTTTCTCCTCAACTACAATGGACCCTGACTCCATCTATAAAAAATGGGAAGAAATTTAAAAACAATAAAATAAACATTTTACATATTCTCACCTTTCTCTTTTGAGAGGGCCCAGGGAGAGACACGTCCTCTACTGAGTGCACAGAGCCGGGAGTCTTCTCCTTTATTATACAAAAATGTTTTTAATAAAAAAAATGTACTTTAGCAAGTGGTGCAGATCCGGTACATTTTAAACTAGAACCGGATCCGACCTACTAACCTTACTCCGCATAAGGATCTTGCTAATGATCATGCTTGTAACATGACAGGAGGTGAAACAAAAAATTATTTGAAAAAACATTCAGGACAAGCAACATTGCAAGCTGGAGGTAAGAAGAAAAGTTAAACAGGATCCGGTTTGAAATAAAAATTCGTGTTCAGGATCAGACAAAAAAGGTCCGGATCCCACTGGATCCGGATCCATAACACTGATTCCATGTAAATTTAGTGAATTTTACATTTGTTAATAATCTATAAGGTACCTTTTCTTAGGAATAAGCCGCATACTGAATAACCGGATATCCTGCAGGCAGGATATCCGCCAGATGTATAAGCCGCAAAACCGGATACGGCAGGTTATCCTCCAACTGCCACATACTGGCTATCAAGCCGGATTTCCGGACTCTTGAAACAAAAATCTTCAGTCAGCAACAAGTCAATGAGTTACTGCAAGTTTTTGAACATACAGCAACGGTTTATAAAAAAGAGAAGAAGGACAAGGTTAATAAGGAAAAACGTGAAGAAGGTCAAGGGGAAAATGGACAAGTAGAAGAAGGCTAAGGAGAAGAAGGACAATAAAAAAAAGGCGAGGAAGGAGCAGGAAAAGTACAAAAAATGACCATTATTATAAGGACCTCGAGGATGAAAAGTGGGACCACGACAAGGAGGACGAGAAGATGAACCACGACAAAGTTGACGAAAAGGAGGAGGACAACAAGGAGGACAACATCTCAGACAAGGAGGGCGACAACAAAGACAAGGTGGGAGACAAGGAGGGAAATTATGAAAGGACGACAATGAGGTGGACGTCAATGAGGAGGACGACAATAAGTAGGACGGCAATGACCATGACAATAATGAGGACGACATTGAGGAGTACGACATAAGGATGAAGACAATGAGGGGGACGGCAATGAGGAGGACGGCAATGAGGATGACGGCATTGAAAGTGGGGGGAATGAGGAGGAAGTAAAGTAGTAGGATGGAAAGGAGAAGGATAACAAGGAGGAGAAAGGGAGGTCGACGTTGAGGAGGACAACAATAAGTATGACGACAATGAGGATGACCTTGAGGAGGACGAAAATGAGGACGACCACAATGAGCACGACGCTAAGAATGATGGGGACGTCACCAAAGAGGGGATAGACGACAAAAATGATGACGACGACAAGGAGGATAACGACAACAAGGAGAACAACAAAACAATGATAACAACGAAAACAATGAGATAACGGCAACAATGAAAACAAAGACAATAATAAGAAAAACGACCACAAGGAGGAGGACAATAATTAGGAGGACAAGAAGGAGGATGACAAGAAGGACACATCTATAACCATTTTATTAAAACATAACCTTACCTTTCCCTTTAAAAAAGACTCTGCTACGCGACGGTCAGGCGAAATAAAGCTGGGCCCGGCATCGTCCGTGTCGGTGGAGAGAGGGGTGATCTCGATGACCTGCACGCCATCGAATACTTCTTCCCCGGATTCTCGGTTGGCGTCGGCTGCTTCTGACTCCTTAAACATAAACAAACATTTTTTTGGTTTTCTTCTCTTAAACAACAACATCAATTGTTGAAACTAAACGCGGCTTTATATTTTCAAACATTACTTAAATAAATTTATAGTTCATTTTAAAAGCTACAGGTTATTATAACATTTTTGAAACCCTCATATAACTAAGATCACCAAAATTTACTACAAACAAAGAAAGTTATTGAAACCAGGGTTGAGCTTACCCATCCGTAAAGGATTAGGATCAGTTTAAAATTAAGGAATTAACATGTAACTTTGGGTTTAAATACTTTTCCCGGTATTGACGATTTCCAATCAAAATTTAACTTACAGTCCAGTATTTGTTATATTAATAACGACTATTCGTTTACTGGTATGAGTAAATCTTTAATAGATTATCTTTTTAAAATTTAAGTTTACTAATATATTATAACGATAATCCGGATCATGGAATAATCCACAGTAAACTAACCGGCTAAGTTATTATTCTTATAATCGGATCATCATTCTTAATTTACGTATCCACAACAATGCTTTTAAGGTACAGATTTATATTAAGAATCTTGAAAAAAACTAGCATTCACACAAAAGCGATAAATCATTCATTATTACATACCTCGGAACTGACATTCAGCCGCATTACAATGTCGATATACCGGCGCACTTCCCGGATGTTCTGGAACAGCCTGAAAGTTAAATTTTGCAGCTTAAGGGTGATAATTCCGCAACAAAAATAATTATTTTATATGTACCCGTTATACATTGCGAAAGTTGGCATAATGAACCATTTTAAAGGGACAGTCTCAAGAGATGGTAAAGGAAAACTTATAAAACGCAATTTAGTTGGGTGGACGGATAACCTAAAATTTAGATTTCAACAGTTTTCGTGGTGAAAAAATGTAAAAATTGTGTAATTCAATGTAAACAATGCTCTTCATTTGCAAAATATAGGTTTATTGCCGGGGTTTGCAGGGTAATGCCGGGGACTATTATTTCTTGGAGTTTTATTGTTCTTTTATAAAAATTTAAATTAATTACAGCTTGTTTTTATAACATTCGTCATTAAAACCATACAGTTATCATTTCTTCACCTACTTTTCATAACTTTAAGAGTTTACAACCATTTTTTGTTACACTATTAGTTATTTCAGCGGATCTACAGCTTTTCTCCAATGTTGGCCAACCACGGCATGTAGTAATAGTACCAGACAATCTCCCGAGGGTACTTGTAAAAAGAGGACATCAATATAACAATCCCCGGTTTTTACCCTAACGACAGACCTTCCAGTAACACTACACAATCTTTTTATAATTACTAAAATTAACTATCACGAACGCAGTAGCATAATTTAGTAAATATCCAACCTCAAAGTCTTGCGGCAAATGTATTGCCTCTCGAAGGTCTCCTGGTCGCCTCTCTTCGTCTTCCTCAGGCGGCTTCTGATAAACTGTGAATAAAAATAATTTAATTTTTAATAAAAATTACATTTGGGTATATTAAGATTTTTTAATTTGCAGTCACGGGGGATGGGAGATGGTTGTTTTGCAACAGTACCCCTCAGGTTAACAACACAAATTGTGTTGCGGATCCGGATCAGGATCCGGATCAGGATACTTAAGGATCCGTAACTTTTTGAAGGATCCGGATCAGGATCCGGATTCAGATTCGTCAAGTGGCTACGGATCCTGATCCGGATCAGGATCCGGATCCTGATCCGCCATATAATAGTATAAAGAAAGAACCTTGCCACTCTCATATTAACAAGTCTCTTTTTCCTAGGTCGCAAAGTGAGTCATTCTCAAAATCGACAATAAAAAAAGAAAAAAAAATTTTTCCCTAATTTTTTTTTTGCAATACGGATCCGGATCCGTTAAAATTGAAACTAGCATCCGGATCCAGATCCGGATACGTCAAAAAAGTCACGGAAAAGCAACCCTGAACACAATATTCACTTATTACATTACTTGAAAATAACAATAATACGCCACGAAAGTTATAATAAAAAATAACAAAATTTTAAAAACAAAACAATTCCAAACAAAACTTAATAGAAGGAAAAAGTAGACAAACATAAGGGAAAGTCAACTAGTAATTTTTAATGAAAGTCGGTCAAATATCCCTAAAAATACTAGGTCAATGGAACAATATAAAGTATTTACGAACAATAAAATCGTTTAAAACATTAGACAATACGTAGAAATACCTTCTGAACTTCAGGGATAACTACACATAATGTATTAAAGGGACATTCTCACGAGAATGGGGTATGATCCTGATTGTTAAAAAGCATAAAAACCTACTTTTTAATGTTACCGGAGCACGTTTATTTTTAAATTTGAACACGTTTTCCTAGCAAAAATAATAAAAAACGAGACGAGCCGGCTCTTCATTACGATGGTGCTGCGCTGAAGATCGGTACTTACCGGAGAAACGCCGCAGTCTCGCTGTATGTGAACGAACCGCTGATCAGGCTATACCGGTTAGCCGCTGGCCGATAGAGGATCTGTCCGCAGGGCACTGACCGGGGATCGGCTCTCTCGCGGTGTTATTTTTTTCGTCACTTGCCGGGGACTGGCAGTCCAGCGGCAGGAGGTTGCCGGGGACTGCCACCACCGCACCTGGGAGCGCCGGGGACTGCCAGAGACTGTTAATCCCTAGAGATAAATTGGCGAAAACGTTTTCGCTCGCCGTTTCGTTGTTTGTGAACGGATTTTTGCGAAACGTAATGCGTTGCAAACGCTCCTTTAAAGAGCTTTCAAACGCATTGCGAATCGTCAAAATCCGTTCACAAACAACGAAACGTCGAGAGAAAACGTTTTCGCAAATTTATCCATAGGGATTAACAGTACCTGGCAGTCCCCGGCGATCCCCGGTGCGGTGGTGGCAGTCCCCGGCAACTACCTGCCGCTGGACTGCCAGTCTCCGCCATTCCCCGGCAATCCCCGACAAAGCACCGATCTTCAGCACAGCACTGTCAAAATGAAGAGCATGCTTGACTAGTTTTTTAAACAATTCCGTTCGAAAATCCAATCAACATTAAATAAAAACCATCTCCGGCAACATTATAAAAGTTAGTTTTATTTATTTCAACCATCATGAGCTCGACCCAATCTCGTGAGACTGTCCCTTTAATATATACGTATATAACTTTGGCGCGTAGAAAAAAATCTAGGTTAGGTTAGGTGTTGCTTTAATCAGGTTACGTAGTTTTTCTTTCAATTTACTTACGTCGGGCATGTCGGGGTCAACGTCGTTGAATAAGCTTGCGTCCCGGTCCCTCACCATTGTTACAAGCCTTCGTCCAAAGTAGTCGTCTGAAAGTATAATTTGGTCTAAAAATAAATTTAAATACAAGATAAAATCAAATTTTTTTGTTATTTACTGGTCAAAATAATGGACTTTCTTTGCTGAAGCTAAAATTCATACAGTATTTGGTAGTTTTGCTCATTTATCCTTCGAAATTACTCATATTTTAATACACAAACAAAATTCTCAGAGTAAAATTTAAGGTATAATATCCGTAAAATTATTACAGTGGTATTTTTGGAAGGCCAGGATTCGGGTTAAGCATGATATCCGTAATGTAGATATTTAAACCGGACACAGCATATCCGGGTTTTTGAAGAAAAAATAATTTCGTGCAACACAATGTACCTAACGTACCGGGTACGGGAATATTTTTTAAGATAAAACCACTGTTTATGAAAAACGCCACAAGAAGGGGGAAGAAGTAAGATCAGTGTTGCAGACCCGGTCGACTAATTGATCGGCTCCGGCTTCGACATAAAAAACCGGCTTCGGCTGCGGCTCAAGAAAAAAAAGGACCCACTCCGGCGTCCTAATTACAGGTCCTGAATAGTAAATTTTAGAGTCCATGGGAAACAAAATTAACAGATACCAGTTTTGTTCAAAATCCTCAGTATAACTTTACAAGTATACAGGAAAATTTAAAATTGCAAAAAAAATTTTTTGGAACTTGGGGTACCAAACATGGGTTGTGGGTTGAAGTTGAGGTCGGAGCAAGAGCCGGGGATAAATTCAAAGGATCCGGCTATAGCCAAAACGGACAGGCTCCGACCCAAAGACTCGTATCCTACCGTATCCTTATCCTTAAAAAGTATATCTACCTTCGTCAAGAAGGCGGTCAAGCTGATTTTCCCACATCGCCTTCTCTGAATGAGTCGCCACAGTGTGAGTCGCAGCCATTTTAGTAGTTTGATAACTTTTATGAAATAAGGGACATTAATGATAAAATTACAAAAGTTTAAATAAAAAGCATTTGGACAAGCCGGTAATGTAACTTATTTGGACCGTTAAAGTTAGTTGTTACGTCGTCTACATTTAAAAGAAAACTTAAAGATCCGGTAATGGAACAAACATTTCTGTAATATGTTTTTCTTACGATTTATCATTGTTGAAATTTTTCATCCCTTTGACTACACTTAAGGTTTAAACATTCCAACATTTTATTGTAGTATTTTTTTTAACGCACACATCAAACACAATGTTATACTGCACATTGATTTGCAGCCAAAATCGTTTCAAGAATTGATTATGGGGGGGAATCCAGGTCAATTTACCGCCCCTACCCCACCCAATCCGAAACAGCCAACTCCTTCACCCTTCTCACACGATTAGGTACAAAATAGCCACCGCCCTCCAAAATGTCACAGAAGAAATTTATTGATAGTATACAAGTACAAACCTCAAAAGAATATGTTTAAAATAGCTTCAAAAATTTTGACAATATAATGTTATATAGGAGCTAAGGAAACGACAAAAAATAGGGTAAAACAAACCTAAGGTGGGAGGGGACCGAAGTAGCTGTAGGCGGAGGGTAAAAGGGGGGGTAGGGGGGGGGCAAAGAAAAATGGAGCCCCACGCGGGATCTGCCACTTTTCTCAGGGATAAGATTTACGCTTCGAACATAAATGGGCAAAAAAGCTATTAAATAATTTCGTTTCCAGTTTTTATGATAGTACAATTTGTATTAAAATATTCAAAAGATTTGGTGGGAAAGAAAAACCAAAAAAAATGGAACAAAATTGACACACAGTTACACAATATCTACAAAATAAAAAAAAAAGGGGTTAGTTCTTTTGCCTCTTTGTAAAACATACACACAAATTATAGAAAGCTTATGACTGACTTTTTTTTTCAGTCATAATGGATGGTCTGCCATAAGTTCAAGATTTTACCCTTATATGGTCCAGGGTGAAAGGTAGCCGTGTATTCCAATGCAGACTGTAATCATGTACTCTATGACACACCTCTCCTAGGATGATCAAGGCTGCAAAAACCATGCAAAAAAATGTGTGAACATGTTTTCGCTCGCAATTTCGTTGTTTGTGATCGGATTTTAACACAAATTTATGCGTTGGAAACCTCCTGTAAAGACCTTTCAAAAGAAACAAATTGTAAAACAACGGTAAAAACCAAAGAAACTGCAAGCAAAAGCATTTTCGTTGATTTTTGTGTTCGGTACCCGGCTTAAAGCGACATTGACACGAGATTGGGAAGGGCTATAAATGGTGTTAATTCAAAGATCTCAGAAAGTAGATAGTACCATAGCACATTTTTAGAGCTCTCTGTGTCCATTTTGAGGTCAAAAAATCCTAAAACCAATACCTCGCGGTACCTAAAATTGAGCTTTTCTCAGATTCCCCCGCAGGATAAACAGTAGATAGCGTGGTGGATTCCCGCAGTAAAGCGTGAATGCGGTAAAATCATCGAAGGAAAACATGAAAGCGGAGAAAAAATCCGGCAAAGAATGTAGTGCACAATGAGATTCCGGTGAAGATTTCCGATGAGAGAAGGGAATGCGGCAAAGATATCCGAGTTCTGGTGATTTGGAGTTTTTTCTGTACAGTAGTCAAGTTAAGCTTGCGGGCTGGTCTGGGAAATTTTCAATTTTTTGGAACCGCCATTATTTGTTTTAAGGGTTTTTAGAACTCAAAATGGACACAGCGAGCTCTAAAGACATGCTCCGGCAATAACTACTTTATAAGGTCTATCTATTGACCTCATTTTTAGCCCTCACCAATCTCGTGTCACTGTTGCTTTAAGTGAAAAGGGAAAAGTTGCTAAATTGCTATTGCATACACGCCTTCTATCTTACACATATATGTCACAACCAATTAGTAAAGTACATTTTTAGGTTAAATATATCCCTTGAACTTATGAAGTCCACAAATAGTAATCGTACAGCATAAGAGTAGGCATACTCGTCCAGGAATGATTTTTTGCTAAAGTTAATTCAAAATAATTTTGTTCACTTTTGGAAGGTTAAGCATTGTGACGCATATATGGCGATAGCCGTGGTAAAAAGGGTTTACAAACAAATTTGGCCTTACGGTAATATTAGGAAGTATAGACGGTTTATGAATAACAGGTGCGATATGAGCTGGAGACGGTCTTTTATGAAGTATCAATAAACGATGTTAGGAAATAGTTTTACAAACATAATATATTTACATGAATTATCAAAAACACCAGAATAACAAAATACATGTTTGCGCTTTACAATAACGGTGTATCGGCTTTAAAAAAAAAAGGGTTGCGCAGGAGGATCATACAAAAACCACCCTTATTGGCGACAGGCGGAAGGACTCGGAACCCTCTTATTAGGGGGGTCCTGTTTTACTTCCAAACCAAAGTAAATACCACATCACCCAGCCTAACATCACCAAAAATAAGGTCACCCAAAAACATCCAACGTCAACACCCCATGGAATAACCTAACCTATCCCAAAAAAAAATCACTTTACAAAACCAATGCCACATCCCCATAACCTAGCCCAACATAACCCAAAATAAGGTCATCTTAACAAAATAAGGTACATTTCCCATGACCTAACATAACCGTAAATCAACCCAAAAAAGGTAAACTAACATCGCAAAAGGCACCTACACATGAACTAACCTACACCACTCAAAATAAGTTCATTTAACAACGCAAAACTTATCTCCACATGACATTACCTAACAACACACAAAATAAGGTCACCTTACCAAATCAAAGTCAAATCACATGACATAACCAAACATCACCCACAATAAGGTTACATCAGTCATCAGCCAACCAAAAAATTAACTTTTCTAACAGATCATGTTATGGGATATAGAGGGGGAACTCGGTTTTGACTATTCGTACAATACGTCGGCTCCGCCATCTTCCGATTTCTTTCTCTTTCCAATTCGTCCGCTTTTCCAAATAGTACCCTTTCAAAAAACCAAGGTTTTCCAACAAAAATTAGTTCCATTTGTAACAATCATCGGTTGTACAAAATAACTCCATATCACTGCGGGTATTTGTTCAAAAACACGCTGCGGATCCAATGTAGTTTTCATTTGGATCAGGATCCGGATCAGGATACTGGATCCTTCCATTTGGATCCGGATCCGGATCCACATCCGGAATAAGATAATTGAACAAACTTTCAGTAGCAATAAAGCATCCTAAACTTATTTAAATTACTTTTTTGCGTCAAAAACGACCACCACGACCACAACAACGACCACCATCACGATCAACACCACCTAAACGACCACTAAGACCACCACCATCACAATGATCACAACCACCGACAACACGACCACCATGACAACGACTAACACAATCCACCGCCACGACGACCACCACGGCAACGACCACCACCACCACGACGACCAACACCACCACAATGACCACCAATACACCATGGCATGACCAACACAACCACCATGACGACCACCACCACCACGAACACGACCAAGACCATTTCGACGATGACCACCACCACCATGATGACGAACACTACTTGGACGACGACCACCACCACTACGACGACGACGACCAGTTTATAAACGGTTTTGATAAAAAACAACTTATAATTAATTAACAAGAACAATACGTTAAAATTTTAAAAGGTAACTCACTCTACTCGCTGAAGGATTCCAGGGAAATGAACCAACATGAGGGCTGTTGCGTGGTATCGAATGGGGTGACGCTATCTCTTATTGGCCGATTCCGATTGTACAGGAAACTGACCAATGAGAGCAAAGTGCAGGAATAATCCGGCACTGTTAGGGTATTCAAAGTACACAATTTTATAACAAATTTTGAAAACGTATTTAACTTCGGTAAATTAACATTTGCTTTTCTTGTTAGGGATTAAAATGTAATTTATAAAAATTTGTATTTTAGATTTTGTAAAAATTACGACAGTTTTCGTGCACCCTTTTCGGATTCTCCGCTGCGCAGTTACATTGCACATGCGCAATGTTCGGTCCCACCACCCCAGCATTCAACGGGTTATAACGAGAACACGCGTCGGGTAACCACGCATGCGCAGTTTCATTGTGCCTGCGCAATATTTCTACAACGAACAAGCACGATCACCGTTCAATGAAATATTATCCATACAAATCGGTTGTAACATTAAATATAACATCAATAATGGTACTTACTTACGGGATCATACCCTGTAACTCCCCTTCACTATAAATGATTTGTAAAAATAACTATTATTAATTTATGTCAGTTATGAACGATCCGCCATTCTTGCTTTAGCTCTCTATTCCAAACTAAACAGATGTCTGTAAATTAATCCAATTTTGGAGTTTTAAAGTTGGAAATTAGAAACTGAAAATTTGTTAAGTTGGGGACTGGTTGCTCAAACATTAAACTGTTATTCTTACATATGCTGTTGAGGGTTTTTCTCTTAATATGAGGACACAGATTTGTACGAGGTTGGGGGATTCATAAAAATTTTTCAACTTTATATATTTTGTGTTAGGTTCACATATTGTAAGTAACCCCCTCCATTTACCAGTTATTTGAATGAAAAATTTACTAAATTACTCAAGAAAATACGATGAGTGTGCCGTCAACGGGCAATATCCAACTTCCAATTCTCTCTCTTTCCTCAACCTTGCTGTTTATCGCTGCCGGCAGCTGGATTCATCAGCGCAGTGGTGATAAATTGTAAAAAATCTAAAGCTTTTGCTCTCTCACAACAGGCATAATCTGTCCAGTGCGCTGAAGACAGTGTTTGCTGCGAGTTATTATAAAAAAGTCCAGTTTTGGGATTTCCAAATTTAAACATCAAAATTTGTCTAATTTACAGACCTCTGAATAGAGTACGTTTTCAATAAAGACCGGCTTTTTCCAAAAACAAAAATTACGTTTTTGACAAACCAACAAATATGAAATTACATAAACTTTTATCACACAAAAATTAACAGATTTTTACAGGGGAATATTTAAATTTAAGTTCTAAAATTGGTTTTATGACAGGACACAAAAATCATATGTTTTACCCAGTGTTTAGAATCCTCATACGTTGAATGCGGATCCGGATCCGGATCAGGATACAGGATTTTCGCTGAATACGGATCCCGGATCCGGATCCCGGATCCCGGATCCCTCCACCTAATTCTAATTGACATAAAACAATATTTACATATGGGATTATATCTAAGATTTCATCACCTAATTTACCTATAGGACGACAAGGACAACCTAGAGGATGAAAAAAACGACCATGAGGATGAAAAAGACTAAGAGGATGACGACAAAGCCAGGATGACATCAACTATTTTGGTACCATTAAAATCAAAAATTAACGGCTCGATCAGAATCCGGGATCCTAATTCAGAATACGGAGCCCGGATCCGGATTCATGGGTCTGCTGAATACGGATACAATGCGGATATGGATCTGGATCCGGAACAGGATCCGAAACACTGGTTTTACCTAGATCTTTGGGCTCATTTCTTATCTCCTGGGAAATTTTGAAAATATTTTTTCAAATTATTTAAATTTACCAAAAAATTATAACATCACAGTGGATTCCAACTTTGTTCGCTCATGGCAAAATCAACTTTGTGTAGTTCTCTGTTTTCATTCTTCGGTCCCTTAACAAACATTCAGCAATTATAAATATGCAGGAAAGTCCATAAAGGGAATAAGACCCAGGGAAAACATAGGACATTAAAGGGAGCGTTAAAAAAAGGATTTGAAGTCTCATTGTTGTTACATTTACAACAAACTATTCCAAATTGTTGCATTTGATTTATGTTGTATATATATATGACACAGGTATCCAGTAGGGATGTGCCTGATACTGAATTAGCCGGATATCCGGCCTGCCGGATATCCGGCAGATCTAAAAGCCGGATACCGGATATCCGGCAGGAAAGATAAGCAAACCGGCACATGAATCCGCATTGAAGCATGTAGATCAGCAAAAGGGGCAAGTTAATACACAAAAGTAAGCAAAAAGGTCCACTAAAAGGCACGTGAATCCGCAAAAAGACGTAAGAATTCACCCCCCTATTTAGTCAAAAAAATAATAATTGGACTATTTTTATAATATTTTGGGATTTTTTGAGCTAAAGGGATGGTTTTGGTGCCAAAAATACGATAATTCGATGTTAGACCGAACCAGTGTTCCGTAAGTTCGGATAGGTGACGATTAAAAAAAGTGTACCGGTACTAGCGATGGTACAACCATCCCAAAAAGTTATGTCATCGCTAGTACCGTACCGGTAATAAATTCCCCGCAACTTTTTAAGCTTTTAAAAGTACCGGTGACAAAAACCATCAGAAAATAATTTTAATTTTGATTTGAAGTGAATAATCTTTCCGATTTCTACGGTACCGGTACATCACGATTTCTGTATAATACGGTACCTGAGTGTTGTTTTCAATAAAACATTCAGTACCGGTACCAATACCGGGTACCGTACCTGGTACCAGTAGTAAAAAGTGTTGAAAAATACTGACTTAAGTTACCTGTAATTATCAATCGAAGTTTAGTACGTTAGTCTGTTATTCCAGGTACGCATACCGGGTTTTAAATTAATCGAAAAAATCACCTTAGCAAAATTTTTAGACAGGGTAAGGTAACGGTACCCGTTATTAATACCGGTACCTGTACATGAATAACCAATACCGAGACCGGTACCGATATAGAGGAAAAGGCATTCAAGCTGCAGAGAAGTTTGAAAAATATCCATACTGCATCAGTTTACCGTATTAAAATATAGAATTTTCTGAATTTTTGCTAAGCACTGTGATTTGTTTTGGCTCTGCACCTTCAGTAACCAAATTAAGAAAGAAAGTTTGGTTTTATCGCACCATATAAAGCTTTGCCATTGTGCTTTTATACTTTTATGTTGGGAGCCAACTCTGTTGAAATGTGG
>Ga0194122_10001638_pt1 | contig 26633 bp, 25 predicted proteins | sample TA2MahCa10mmetaG_FD_155487 | JGI IMG/M metagenome (GOLD analysis project Ga0194122, IMG submission 155487) | Freshwater microbial communities from Lake Tanganyika, Tanzania - TA2015021 Mahale Deep Cast 10m | ecosystem: Environmental > Aquatic > Freshwater > Lake | place: Tanzania: Lake... | reverse complement strand
CGAGGCCAAACGCCGCATCGCCGAGCTGGCTGATCTGCTCGAGCTGGGCGAGGAGCTCACCCGCCCTGTGCGCAAGCTGTCGCTGGGCCAGCGCATGAAAGCCGAGCTGCTGGCGGCGCTGCTGCACTGCCCGTCGGTGCTGTTTCTCGATGAACCAACCCTGGGCCTCGATGTCAACGCCCAGGCGCGGGTGCGCAGCTTTCTGGCCGAGTACAACCGCCGCACCGGCGCCACGGTGCTGCTCACCAGCCATTACATGGCTGACATCACGGCGTTGTGCCCCAGGGTGCTGCTGATTCACCAGGGCGCCCTGTTTCACGATGGTCCCCTGGAACAGTTGGCGGCCCAGCTGGCCCCCTGCCGCCAGGTGCGCCTGGAGCTGGCCGAGCCCCCCAACGCGGACGCTTTGGCCACCTTTGGCGAACTCGAGCAGCTCGAGGGCCGGGCCGCCACCCTGCTGGTGCCGCGCGATCGACTCACCCGCGTGGTGGCCGAGCTGCTGGCCCGCTTTGAGGTGCGCGATCTGGAGGTGAGCGATCCACCGATCGAGGAGTTGATCGGGGATCTGTTCCGAACCGGCACCGCGGTCACCGTGTCCCCGGCTGGAGGCCCCGAACCCATAGCGTGATGATCCTGCAGACCACTCCCATGGCCACCGAAGCCCGCTGGAACAACACCGTCATTGCCAGCAGTGACGACATCGTCACCGTGGAGGGCAACGCCTATTTCCCGCCGGAGGCGTTGGTGGAGGGTTGTTTTCGCCCTTCGAGCCATCGCACGATGTGCGGTTGGAAAGGCGAAGCCCACTACTACGACGTGGTTGTCGATGGACAGGTGAACGCCAATGCCGCCTGGTTCTATCCCGAGCCCAAGGACGCTGCCGCCCAGATCAAGGGCCGCGTGGCCTTCTGGAAAGGGGTGCAGGTGCGCTGAGCGTGGCCATAGGCTCGCCTCTGCGCAAACGCGGTTTCAGGCCCGCCCGGGCCCTGCTGAGCAGTCAGTTTGCGCTGATGAGCGAATACCGCGCCGAGATCGCTCTGTGGGCGCTTTCGGGGCTGTTGCCCTTCATCATGCTGGCCCTGTGGCGTCAGGCTCCGGCGGGGGCGGCGCTTGGGCTGGGTTCGCTTGGGCTGGATCGCTACTTCCTGAGCGCCTATCTGGTGCGGCAGTTTTCGGTGGTGTGGGTGGTCTTCGCCTTTGAAGAGGATGCGCTGCTGGGCCGGCTGTCGCCCTACTTGCTGCAACCGCTGCATCCGCTGTGGCGTTATGTGGCCGCCCACCTGGCTGAGCAGCTGACGCGCTTGCCGTTTGCCGCGGTGATCGCAGCGGTCTTCTTTCTCATCAACCCCGGCGCGTTTTGGCTGCCTTCGGTGGGCCAGTTTGTGCTGGCCGCTCTGGCCACCCTGGGGGCATTTGCCATCGCTTTTCTGTTGCAGAGCCTGATTGCGGCCCTGTGCTTCTTCAGCGAAAAGGCCAGTGCCCTGGAGCGCCTGCTGTTCGTGCCCTATCTGTTTTTCTCGGGTCTGTTGGCGCCATTGGCGGCGTTCCCGCAGGGCGTGCGGGCCTGGGCGCAGTGGACGCCGTTTCCCTGGTTGATCGACTTTCCGGCGCGGCTGCTGGCGGGGCTGCCGGTTGCTCTGGGCGTCGGTTTTGCCGCCGAGCTGGCCTGGATTGCCGTGCTGCTGCCGCTGGCGCTGCTGCTGTGGCGGGCGGGGGTGCGGCGCTACACCGCCATGGGGGCCTGACGATGGCGGCGCTCCGGCGTTATCTGCTGACCCTGCGGCGCTTCTGGGGCACGGCCCTGGCGGGCCAGCTCGAATACCAGCTCAATGTGGTGCTGGAGCTGCTGGCGGCCATCGCCAATCTTGCCGGCAGCGTGTTCATTTTGTCGCTGTTCTTTGGCCAGGGGCGGGCGCTGGGCGGCTGGAGCTGGCAGCAGGCGCTGGTGGTGCAGGGGGTCTACACCCTGCTCGACGGCGTCGCCAGCACCTGGCTGCGGCCCAATCTGGGTGCCATCGTTACCCACGTGCGCGAGGGCACGCTCGATTTTGTGCTGCTCAAGCCGATCGACAGCCAGTTCTGGTTGTCGTTGCGCACCCTCTCGCCGGCCGGCCTCAGCGAGATCGCCCTGGGCCTGGGGCTGATCGCCTGGGCAGCCCCCCGGGCGGGGGCAACGTTCAGAGCCAGCGGCCTGGCGTTGGCGTTGCTGGTGCTGCTGGCGGCTCTGGTGACCTTGTATTCGCTCTGGTTTCTGCTGGCCACCACCAGCATCTGGTTCGTCAAGACCTGGAACGCCACCGAGGTGCTGCGGGCCGCGCTCACCGCAGGGCGCTTTCCGATCAGCGCCTATCCGCCCGGGCTGCGGCTGCTGTTCACCGTGGTGCTGCCGGTGGCCTTTTTGACCACCGTGCCGGCCGAGATGCTGCTCGGCCGCGGCAGTGCGCCGCTGCTGGGCGCTGCCCTGCTGGTGGCGGGGGTGAGTTTTGGCCTCAGCCGCGCCTTCTGGCGCTTTGCCCTGGGGCATTACACCTCGGCCTCGAGCTGAGCCCCTGATCCCGATAGGGTCGGCTCAGCACCGCGGCTGGCTGAGCGATGGCTGTCTTGCCTGGGATCGATCCTGCGGCGCTGGATGCGCTGCTGGCCGCACTGGCCTCGCCCCAGGGTGCTGTTGCTTTTGTGCCCCTCTATGCCCTCTGGGTGACGCTGCTGCTGCCGGGGGTGTGGGCCTCGATGCTGGCCGGAGCCCTGTACGGCACGGTCTGGGGCAGCGTGATCGTGTTCATCGGCGCCTGCCTGGGGGCTGAAACTGCCTTTCTGCTGGGGCGTCATGGCTTGCGTGACTGGGCCCGGCGCCGTCTGGCAGCGGCCCCCAAGCTGCAGGCGATCGAGCGGGCTGTGAGTCGTGAGGGGCTGCGCCTGGTGCTGCTCACCCGCCTGTCACCCGCCTTCCCCTTTTCCCTGCTCAACCTGGCCTACGGGCTCAGCGAGGTGAGCCTGCGCGACTACACCCTGGGCCTGATCGGCATCCTGCCGGGCACGATCCTGTTCTGCGGTCTGGGGGCGCTGGCCGGTGATGTGGCCCGCTTTGGGTCGGTGTTGTCGGGTCAGGCTGATGCCGGCACCAGGGCCCTGCGCCTGGTCGGCATCGCTGCCACCCTGGCGGTGGTGTGGATCGTCGGGCGGGCCGCCCAACGGGCTCTGGCTGCCGGCGCAGAGCTTCCTTCCAGCGACCGTTCAGGTGTCTGAGCTTGGCGGCGGCGTCGGCAGTGGCCCATCACGCAGGGCGGCGATGGCCACAAACCAGGCCAGGCGCAGGCGCGCCGCTGGGCCGGGTCGTGCGGCCAGCTCCTGGTATTTGGCACGGCCGCACGCGGTCTTGATCCAGCGGTAGACGGCGGGCTCCCCCATGGATGGCGACGATGGTTGTTGGCAGCGTTGACTTTGGCGTTCCGCTGCCAGCATTGAGGTGCTGCGTGAGTGTCCCGCCATGGCTGTTCCTTTGACAACCTTTCCCATGCTGAAGCTGCCGGGCGTCGTTGCGGCCGTTGTCGCTGCGCTTGTGGCCGGGCCTGCGGTCGCAGTGCCCTGCACGGCACCCGGTGTTCCGGTGGGCTGCGTCGGCAGCCCGGCGGTGCGGGCCGCCACCCCCGGCCTGGGTGCCCCTGGCGTCGGCGTCGCTCCAGGGGTTGGTGTGGGTGCGCCGGGCGTTGGCGTGGATGCAGGTGCCCCGGGGGTTGGGGTACGTCCGGCAGCCGGTCCCGGGGTGGGGCCCAATGCCGGCGGTCCGGTCAACCGACGGGGCTTCCGCTGAGCAGGGTCAGCAGTCCCGCTTCATCGAGCACGGCAACGCCCAGGCTTTCAGCCTTGGCGAGCTTGCTGCCGGCTTCGCTGCCGGCCACCACGTAGCTGGTCTTTTTGCTCACCGAGCCGCTGACCTTGCCGCCGGCGGTTTCGATCAGCTCCTGGGCCTGGCTGCGGCTCAGGCTCGGCAGGGTGCCGGTCAGCACAAAGGTCTGTCCGGCCAGGGGAGTGTCTGCGTTGCCGTTGCGCGCAGCTTGCTGTGCTGCAGCGCGCTCGGCGTCGCTGAGGGCGAGCCCAAATCCCACCGCTTCCAGCTGCTCCAGCAGTTGCTGGTTGGCGGGGGTGGCAAACCATTGCTGCAGGCTCTGGGCGATCTCGTCGCCGATGCCATGAATGGCCGTGATCAGCTCAGGGGTTTCGCAGGCGGCGTGGCCCAGCTCTGCCGCACTGCCAAAGCTGCGCGCCAGGGCCTTGGCGTTCACCTCGCCCACGTGGTGGATGCCCAGGCCGTAGAGCTGCCGGTGCCAGGGTTGGGCCTTGGAGGCCTCCAGCGCCTCCACCAACTTGGTCGCCGAGGTCTCCCCCATGCGCTCGAGGCTGGCCAGAAGCGCAGCATCGAGCCGATACAGATCGGCGATTGAGCCCACCAGGCCCCGCTCTACCAGCTGCTCGATCAGCTTGCTGCCCAGGCCGTCCACATCCAGCGCCCCCTTGCTGACCCAGTGCCGCAGGGACCCCCGCAGGATGGCCGGGCAGCTGGCATTCACGCAGCGGGTCGCGGCTTCGCCTTCCTCGCGCACCAGCTCTGAGCCGCATTCCGGGCAGCTGTGGGGCAGCTGCAACCGTGTGGCGCCGGCGGGCCGCAGTTCGGCCAGCACCCGCACCACCTCGGGGATGATTTCGCCGGCTTTGCGCACCACGATCGTGTCGCCGGCGTGCAGATCCAGCTCCAGCAGGCGGTCGGCGTTGTGCAAGGTGGCGCGGCTCACGCTGGTGCCGGCCAGGGGCACCGGTTCAAACTCGGCCACCGGCGTCACCACCCCCGTTCGGCCCACCTGGCAGCTGAGGCGAATCAAGGTGCTGGGGGCTTCCTCGGCCGGGTATTTGAGCGCGATCGCCCAGCGCGGCGCCTTCTGGGTGAAGCCGGCGTCGCCCTGCAGGCGCAGCTCATCGAGCTTCACCACCACCCCGTCGGTGGCATAGGGCAGCTCCCGCCGGCCCCCATCCCAGCGCTCAAAGAAGGCTTCCACCGCTTTGAGGTTGGGGCAGAGCTCGGCGTTGGGGTTCACCTTGAAACCTGCGGCCCTGAGCCATTGCAGCGATTCCCACTGGCTGGCCGGTGGCATGGGGTCGGCCCCTTGGGCTTGCCACTCATCTGGCAGGTGCAGGGTGTAGGCGAAGAAATCGAGGCGGCGCGCTGCCACCACCTTGGGATCGAGCTGGCGCAGGGTGCCGGCGCAGGCGTTGCGCGGATTGGCAAACAGGGCTTCGCCCCGGGCTTCCCGTTCGGCATTGATCAGGGCAAAGGTGCCGTCGGGGATCAGCGCCTCCCCGCGCACCTCCACCCAGGCCGGGGGGTGCTCAAGCTGCAGCCGCAGCGGCACGCTGGCGATCGTGCGCACGTTGGCGGTGATCTCCTCGCCCCGCTCGCCATCGCCACGGGTGGCAGCCCGCACCAGCACGCCATGCTCGTAGCTCAGGGCCAGCGCGTTGCCGTCGATCTTCAGTTCGCTCACCATCGCCAGGGAGTCCTCGCGATCGAGCACCTTGAGCAGGCGGGCGTACCAGGCTTCGAGCTCCTCAATCGAGAAGGCGTTGTCGAGACTCAGCAGGCCGATGCGGTGCTCGACGCTGCTGAACCCCTCGGCCGGGGCACCGCCCACGCGCTGGGTGGGGCTGTCGGCGCTGCGCAGCGCAGGATGGCTCGCCTCAAGCTCGAGTAATTCGCGGTACAGCCGGTCGTAGACCGGATCCTCCATCACGGGAGCATCCAGCACGTAATAGGCGTGGGCTGCCGTGTTGAGCAGCAGGCGCAGCTCAGCGGCCCGCTCGGCCAGGGCCGGGGTCATGGCGCAATCAGGCTGCAGCCAGCTTGGTGATGCGCTCAACCCGCCACTGCTCGTCGACCTTGATGAAGGTGAAGTCGAGCGGCAGTTCGTCATCGCCCTCGCTCTTGAGTTTGATCGTCAGCACGATCTGGCCGTCTTCGATGCGCGGCCTGCCCGACTTGAGGTTGCGGTAGCGGTTGAGCTGCAACCCGGCCAGAAAGCGAATGAACTGGCTGCGGTTCACATGCGAGCGGTAGTTCTTGGTGGTCAGCAGATAGGCGCCATCGACCTGGCCGCTAGCCACCTGGTTGAAGAACTGCTTAATCAGCGGGTTGATGCCGCGGGCGCTGAGCACCAGCTTCACGGCGCTGATGGTCCAGTAGAGCAGCAGTGCCCCGGCCCCGGCCAGCAGGGCCTTGGTGCCGATCTCACGGGTCAAGGCCCAGTCCATTGCGGCTCTGATCTCAAAGAGGGCCTACGAGTCTGCCCGAAAGGCGGGCACAATGGCCGCAGCATCACGGCGGCGATGCCGATCGAGCCCCTGCTGCCGCTGTTTCACCGGTTGGACCGGGAGCACTTTGAGGGCAGCCTGGCGCCCTTGGAGCGGCCACGTTTGGTGCTGCGCTGGAGCGACGGCCGCATGACCCGCACCGCGGGGCTCTACCGCCGCGGGCCTGGCATCAGTGAAATCGTGCTGTCGCGTCCCCTGCTTGAGCCGCTGCCGCGCGAGGCGCTGCTGGGCACCCTGGCCCACGAGATGATCCACGCCTGGATCGATCGGGTGCTCAAGCGGCGTGAAGTACATGGCCCGCACTTTCGCTCCCGCATGGCTGCGATCAATGCGGCCCAGAGCAGTTTTGAGGTGCGCGTTCGCCACAGCTATCCCTTGCCCAAGGGAGCTGCCCAAACCGCGCGCTGGTTGGCGCGATGCCAGCGCTGCGGCAGCAGCGCCCCCTATCGCCGCCGCGTCAGCGGCCTGGCCTGCAGGGCTTGCTGTGAGGCCCTGCACGGAGGCCGCTGGCACCCCAGCTGTCTGCTCGAGTTTGTCGAAGCGGCTTGAGCGTTCTGCAGGGGGCCCTAAGGTCGCAGACAACGACGCGACGCCACGAGGAAATGGACGTGTTCCTGTGGACCTTGCAGTTCGCTGGCCTCGCCATTGTGCTGCTGGGGCTTGCCCTGGAGCGCCGCCTGCCGCTGCACCGCCGGTAACCTGCCGTCATGGCACGCAGTGGTGACGATCGTTTCGAGCAGCGCCTGGATCGCTGGGTCGAAGCCGGGCGCCAGTTTGTCGATGGGGTGTCTGGAGCGCGTCCGGGCTCCCGCAATGCGACCAGGCGTGGTGGGGCGCGTCTCAACCCGGGTGAGCTCGGTCGCTGGGTTGAGAACAAGCTCGAGTGGCTGCTCGATGAGGAGCCAGACGACGACTGGCGCGAGCCTTGGCAGCAGTCGCGTCTGCGTGCCCAGCCGCGTTCAGCCAGCCCCAAGCGACCTTTAGAGGCGATGTCGCGCCGTCCGCCGCGGCCCCTGGAGGGCGATCAGGACCTGCAGGACTGGCCAAGCGATGAGCTCTTCACGGTGCCCCGCTGGCAGCGTCAACAGCCGGCGCCGCGCCAGCCGTCGCAGCAGCAGAGCGAGCCTCCTGACAGCCAAGCCAACCGCAATCTGTACGGCAGGCCGCTGCCCCGCTCAAGCCGGCGCCGTTGAGCCGGGGCCTCGCCCGTTGGGTTCAGGTCTCGATGCGAAAGCGGCAACCCCGCCGGGCCAGTTCGTTGTTCACCGCGCTGCGCAGTCGTGATGGCACGTCTTGGGCCATTTCGCTGGCGGTGGTGCTGATCGAGGGTTCGCCGTGATCGAGATCATCGAGCAGATCGGCCCAGAGGTTGACCTGGCGGCCTGCTTTGGCTGGTGTTTTTCGGCTGGGGGGGTGATGACCGGTTGTGGCTCTGGTCATGGTCATGGCCTTCGCTGCACCCAGCATGGCGGCAGCACATGACGCGTCAATCTGTCAATTCAAAACTGCATCTCAGCGTTACATTGTTTGCAATTTGTTGCAATTGCCGGGTTCGGCGGGGCCCAGCCAGCGTTCCAGTTCTGGTGAAAAGACCTCGCGGATCACCGTCAGTGGCTGGCCGCCGCGAAAGAAGCGGTAATGCCGGCTCCAGAAGGGTCCGGCATGACCGAAGCGCTCAGCCAGCCAGGGGGCTTCGACCTGGGCGAGCCCGTCGACCTCGCGAAACAGCTCGGCCCGGTGAGCCGTCAGGCTGCGCCAGATCGGCTGCTCCTTGTCTTTGAGGTTGGTGCCGGCGGCCGTCAGGTTCCACCAGCTTTCGGCCCAGGCCAGCGTCTGGCTGCCGCAGCGCAACCACACCTGGCGGCGCAGCAAGGGTGCGGGCAGCTCGTCGATTTCAAGCGGCGCATCCCTGCCCGGCTCCGGATCAGGCGCCATGGCGATGAGCTCGATCTCGACCGCCTGGCCGCTGAGCAGCTCGAGGTGCCGTGTTGGACTGCCATCGCCCAGCAGCAGCAGGCGCCAGGCGCCACTGAGCATGCGACCGGCGCTGCCGCTGACCACCGTCTGGAACGGGGCCTGCCAGAGCGCCTGGGGCGATGCGTGCAGTGCTGTCGTCTGGGGCGATGCCAAAGGCTGAAGCCCTGTCAGTGGCTGCACCCTAGAGGGGCTGGTTCAGAAACCGCTGCTGATGCTGATGCGGCGGACCTGGCCGCCGCGCTCGATCACAGCCGAGTCTCCTGAGGCTGAGCGCAGCCTCCAGCCGCTGCCACCGATGCTTTCGCCGACGGCGGCACTGGTGGAGCTGCCGCCCACCTGAAAGATGGCCGAACCGCTGCGGCCGGGCACTTGCACCACCCCGACCAGCAAGGGCACACCATCACTGCCCCCAGCGCTGCTGCCAGGAACGGGTGGTGGGGCTGAGGGAGCCCGATTGGTAATGCCAGAGCTGAACGGCACTTTCAGCACCTCGGCCGCTGGGGCGCCGCCCGCTGGTAGCTGGGCCAGCTCTTCCATCCAGGGTTCATCGGGCGGTGGCGGCAGTTCACCAGCCGCATCAGCTGCGGTCGGTGGCGCCGGTTCTGATGCGCCGTTGCCGCTGGCCGGGCCCATGGCGCGCAGCCGCTCCAGAAGCACCAGGTTGCGCTCCTGGCGCAGGGCCTGCTGCTGACTGCCCAGCAGTCCAGCGACCACCACGGTCACCACAGCCGTCAGCAGAGCGGCGCCGGCAATGCTGATCGGCACCAGCTCAGGGCGACGTTGCAGCAGTTCGGCAAGGGCGTGGGCTGAGCGTTTGCGGACGCTCTGCTGCTGTTGGGTCGGTTGCGTCGGTTGCCGCGGCGTCTCGAGCGGGGCTGCAGGGCTCGCAGGGGGTTCAACAATCTCGACTTCAATCGGGGTTTCGTTGCTGAACACCCGATTGAGCATCTGCTCAGCCTTGAGCTCCCAGTAGGCCCTGGAGGTCGGGATCCCGCGGGCAGAAGTCACCGTGACGCAGACGCAGACGCTGTCGTTGGAACGGTACCGCGGTTGTGAAGCTCGAGCCACAGCAGCAGGGCATTGGCATCGGCCGGGCTCACCCCCGGGATGCGCGCTGCCTGCCCCAGGGTGAGCGGCTGCACCGCGTTCAATTTTTCGCGGGCTTCACGCGAGAGGGTGCCAATGCTGCTGTAGTCGATGCCTGGGGGGATCGAGCGACCCTCTTGGCGCTTGAGCTGGTGGATCTGCTGCTGCTGGCGCTCCAGGTAGCCGCTGTATTTGATGTCGATCTCGGCGCCCTCGCGCACGTCGCGGCCCAGCTCGGCCGCGCTCAGGCCGTGGCGCACCAGATCGTCGCTGCCAAAGCCCGGCCGGCGCAGCAGATCGGCCAGCAGGATCGAACCCTTGATCGGGGCTCCGGTTTCGGCCTCGATCGCCGGTGCCACCGGGTCGCTCGCCTTGAGGCGCACGGTGTCGAGCCGCTGCTTTTCGGCGGCGATCGCCTCTTGCTTTTGGGTGTAGATCGCCCAGCGGCGATCGTCGATCAACCCCAGCTCGCGGCCCAGGGGCGTGAGGCGCCGGTCGGCGTTGTCGCCGCGCAGCACCAGCCGGTACTCGCTGCGGCTGGTGAGCACCCGGTAGGGCTCGCGCAGGTCCTTGCTGATCAGATCGTCGATCATCGTGCCGATGTAGCTGCCGGCGCGCTCAAAGTGCACGGGCTCCTGCGCGCGGATCTGCCGCGCCGCGTTGAGCCCGGCCACCAGGCCCTGGGCGGCCGCTTCTTCGTAGCCGGTGGTGCCGTTGAGCTGGCCTGCAGTAAACAGTCCGGCCACCCGCTTGGTCTCCAGCGACGCCTTGAGCTGGGTGGCGGGCAAATAGTCGTAGTCGACCGCATAGGCGGGCCGCAGCATCACGCACTGCTCGAGGCCCGGCAGGGTGCGCAGCAGCTGCAGCTGCAGTTGCTCGGGCAGCCCGGTCGAGAAGCCCTGCACATAGAGCTCTGGGGTGTCGCGGCCCTCAGGCTCCAGAAAGATCTGATGGCTGTCCTTGTCGGCGAAGCGCACGATCTTGTCTTCGATTGAGGGGCAGTAGCGGGGCCCCTTGCTGTCGATGTGACCCCCATAGATCGGGGTCAGGTGCAGGTTGTCGTTGATCAGCTGGTGCGTGGCCGCGGTGGTGCGGGTGATGTGGCAGCTCATCGGCTCGCCGCTCACCCAGGCCGCCGGATCAAACGAAAAGAAGCGGTCCTGGGCGTCGCTGGGCTGCTCTTCGAGTTGATCGAGCGCCACGCTGCGCCGATCGACCCGCGCGGGGGTGCCGGTTTTGAGGCGATCCAGCGCAAAGCCCAGGCCGGCCAGGGCTTCGGTGAGTCCTTCGGCGGCCTGCTCGCCGGCGCGGCCGGCGGCCATCGATTGGCTGCCCACCCAGATGCGCCCCCCCAGAAAGGTGCCAGTGGTGAGAATCACCACTTTGGCGCTGTAGCTACTGCCGAAGTAGGTGGTGACGCCGGTGACGCGGGCGGCTGGACCCTGCGATGGCTGCCAGTCGGCGCCGCCGCCGGCAGGGTCGCCCTCGACCAGCAGACCGGTGACCATCGCCTCGCGCAGGGCCAAATTGGGCGTGTGCTGCAGCAGCTGCAGCATCTGGCGGGCGTACTGGCGCTTGTCGGTTTGCGCGCGCAGGGCCCACACCGCCGGCCCGCGGCTGGCGTTGAGGATGCGCTTCTGCAGGGCGGTGGCATCGGCGAGCCGGCCGATCACCCCGCCCAGGGCGTCGACCTCATGCACCAGCTGGCTTTTGGCCGGCCCGCCCACCGCCGGGTTGCAGGGCTGCCAGGCGATGCGGTCGAGGTTGAGGCTGAACAGGGCGGTGTTCAGACCCAACCGCGCCGCGGTGATCGCGGCCTCACAGCCGGCATGGCCGCCGCCCACGACGATCACGTCAAAGTGTTCAGTTGGTGCCTGCAGCGCCATGGCCTGACGCTAATCGGCCCATGGTCCGGCAGGCTTCACCCACCGACCCTCGTGCACTTGACCATGGTCATGATCATGGTCAGCTGTGTCAGGCGCTCCGTTCCGTAAGCCACCGCCCTTGCGTTCCTGCCGCCGCGTCCCGCCCGGCCCCGCCCCGTGCAGCATCCAGCGTGGCCCCTTGCCCAGAAGAGGCCAGACCACGTCTGGGTGTCACGCAGCCAGGTTGCGGAAGCGGGTGAACTGGGGCTCGAACAGCAGCTTGACGGTGCCCACCGGGCCGTTGCGGTGCTTGGTGACGATCACCTCGGTGATGCCGCGGTCGGGGGTTTCGGGGTTGTAGTACTCGTCGCGGTAGATCATCAGCACCAGGTCGGCGTCCTGCTCAATCGAGCCCGATTCACGCAGGTCACTCAGCATCGGGCGCTTGTTGGTGCGCGACTCGACGCCGCGGCTCAGCTGCGACAGGGCCATCACCGGCACGTTGAGCTCGCGGGCCATGCCCTTGAGGCCCCGGGTGATGCGGCTCAGTTCCTGCACGCGGTTGTCGGGGGTGCTGCCCTCCATCAGCTGCAGGTAGTCGATCACGATCAGGCCCAGCTCCTTGCCGCTTTCGGCCATGAGGCGCCGGCACAGCGATCGCATCTCGAGCACGCCGCTGTTGGGCTTGTCGTCAATGAACAGGGGCAGCTGGCCCAGGCTGTTGATGCCCTGGCCCAGCAGGGGCCACTCCTCCTGCTGCAGCCGGCCGGTGCGCAGGCGGCCGCTTTCGATGCCCACCTCCATCGACAGCAGGCGGTAGGTCAGCTGCTCTTTGCTCATCTCGAGCGAGAACACGCAGACCGGCAGCTGGTGCAGCTGGGCCACGTTCTTGGCGATGTTGAGCACGATCGAGGTTTTGCCCATGGCCGGGCGGCCGGCCACGATGATCAGGTCGCTGCGCTGCAGCCCCTGGGTGATCGCGTCAAGGTCGTAGAAGTTGACCGGGATGCCGGCCACCGCCGTGCCGAGTGAGCGGCTCTCGATCTCGTTGAAGGTGCTGGTCAGGATCTCGGCGGTGGGGGTGAGCCCCTTGCTCGGTTTCTCCTGGCTGATGGCAAAGATCTTCTGCTCGGCTTCATCGAGCACCGTTTCCATCGGTTTGCTCTGGTCGAAGCCCAGGGCAATCACCTCATTGCCCGAGCGGATCAGCTGGCGCCGCAGGAACTTGTCCATCACCAGGCGGGCCACCTGCTCGATGGAGGCGGTCGAAATCGTGCGCTCCACCAGCTCCACCAGGCGCCCCTGGCCGCCCACCTTCTCGAGGGCGCCGGTGTCGGCCAGCCAGGCCGTCATCGCCGTCAGGTCGGTGGGTTTGCCCTGGCTGTGCAGCATCAGGGCGGTTCTGTAGATCTCGCGGTGGCCGCGCAGGTAAAACGCCTCGGGCTGCAACACGTCGGCCACCCGGCCAATGGCATCGGGGTCGAGCAGGATGCCCCCCAAGACAGCTTCTTCGGCCTCCAGGTTCTGGGGCGGCACGCTGTCGGGCAGCGCCTCAAAGCGATCGCCACTGTCGCGGTCAACCCCGCGCAACGATTGCCCGTCGCGCCCAGGCTGGTTGAGGGGAACGCTGACCATGGCGGCAGTCTCTGATGGGCGCAGCGGCCCGGTTGTTCATCCTGCCTGCAGGACGGTGGTTTGACCACCACCTGTGCCCTACTGGTGGTGTCTCAACACAAGAAAGGCCCCAGCGCTGGCGTTGGGGCCTCCTCTCAGCGTGATGTTGAGGTCAGGTCAGTGGCTGACGACTTCGAGGTTGACCTCGGCGGTCACCTCGGAGTGCAGCTTCACCTGCACCTTGTAGCTGCCGGTGCGGTGGATCTCGGGCACCGAGATGTCGCGGCGATCGAGTTCCTTCTTGGTGGCGGCTTCGATGGCTTCAGCCACATCGGCATTGGTGACGGTGCCGAACAGCACGTCATCACCACCGGTCTGCTTCTTCACAGTGAAGCGGCCAATCGTGTCGAGGGCGGTGCGGAAGGCGATCGCCTCGGCTTTCAGGGCAGCTTGGCGCTCGGCTTCCTTGGCGCGGCGAGCTTCCACCTGGCGCAGCACAGCAGCGGTCACAGGCACGGCTTTGCCGGTGGGAACCAGAAAGTTGCGGGCGTAGCCGGGGGCCACCTCGACCAGGTCACCGTCCTTGCCGAGGCTGTACACGTCCTGATTGAGGACCACTTGAACGCGCTTGGCCATGGGACTACGGACGACGAACGGATGAACTGGAGCCGATCCACCACCCTAAAACACAGCTTGCTTCACCTCCTGACGGCCTCCGCAGCTGGCACCTGCGCTAGAGAGGAGGTCCCCCTCAAGCTGCACCGATGCAAGCGTTGTACAGAGTTGCCTTGGTGGCTACCGCCATGGCTGCGGCGGCCGCCTTTTGCCCTGTCGCGAGGGCCGAAAGCATGATGGATCAGATGATCTTCAGCAAGTGTTCAGAGGCCATGAACGCTGACTACGCCAAGGCCAACCAGACCCCGCCCGATGGCATGGTCGAGAAAACCTGCAACTGCGTGGTCAAGAAGATCGGTGAGACCCACAACATCGAGCTCTCCAAGCAGCTCTGCACCAAGCAGGCCATCTCGGGAAGCTGAGCAGGCGGAGCCCGTCAGCCCCGGCTGCCCCGGGCCCCGGCCGGCAGGCGCACCTGGGTGGCCAGGCCCAGGCGGCGCATCAGCTTGATGTGCAGCCAGGTGAGGTCGATCTGGCGGCCGAAGCCCTGCCGCGCCGAATGGGGAAAGGCGTGATGGTTGTTGTGCCAGCCCTCGCCGAAGGTGAGCGCCGCCACCCAGGGGTTGTTCTTCGATTGGTCGCCGCTCTCATGCACGCTCTGACCCCACCAGTGGGTGGCTGAATTCACCAGCCAGGTGCAGTGGTACACCACCACCAGGCGCAGCGGGATGCCCCACAGCACCAGGGCCCAGCCGCCGGCGCCGGTGGCGGTGCCGATCCAGAACAGCAGGGCTGCCAGCGGCAGCTGCAGCACCAGAAACCAGTTGTTGAGCCAGCGGTAGTAGGGGTCCTTGGCCAGATCGCCGGTGAGCCGGGGCACGGCCGCCATGGCCGGGATCTCTTCAAACATCCAGCCCATGTGGCTCCACCAGAAGCCCCTGAGGCTGCTGTGGTGGTCCACCTCGGTGTCGGAGAACTTGTGGTGGTGGCGGTGCAGGCCCACCCAGTCGATCGGGCCGTGCTGGCAGCTGATCGCGCCGCAGGTGGCAAAGAAGCGCTCCAGCCACTGGGGCACCCTGAAGCTGCGGTGGCTCAGCAGCCGGTGGTAGCCGATGGTCACGCCCAGACAGGCGGTCAGCCAATAGAGCACCAGGAAGCTGGCGACAGCTGGCACGCTCCAGAACCGGGGCAGCAGGGCCACCGCCGCCAGCACATGAATCACCACCATGAAGCCGATGGTGCCCCAGCGGCGGCCTTGGGGGGCGACGGCCTGGGGCTCGCCGCAGCGCGGACTGTGCAGGGCTTGCGCGCGGCGCACGGCGCTGCTGCCTCCATTGATGAAGGCGGGCTTGCGGGTGCTGCGGGCGGCGCTGCGGCCAGAAACTGTGGCGGTCATGCAGACCGACTCCGGATTGGTCGCTTACAATGGTAGCAATACGAATCCATATCAAGCTGGTTTGGGTATGGGCTACCGCGAGGATCTGGCATCGGGGCGGGTGGCTTTTGCCCATTTGATCCGTGTCTGGCATGAGCGCAACGGCTGGAGTCACCGGGTGCTGCCTGCCCTGGCCGAAGCCCTCGACCTCGGGCGGGTGCACAACAGCCAGCTGTCGATGTTGCGCAACGGCAAACTGGCCTCGCCCGGCCCCGAAGTGTTTCTGGCCCTGGGCCGCATCAACCAGCTGCTGGCGGCTGAGGCCAGTGGCGGCAGGCTCAGTGAAGGGCTGCGTCAGCGCCTGGCCGATCAGCCCGAGTTGATCGAGGCGCTGCAAGCATCGAGTCTGCCGGTGCGCGGTGGCAGTGGTCCGGTGCTGGGTCCCGGCGAGCTGCTCGAGGTGTTTGTGGGACACCGCCAGCCACCGGCAGCGTTTGATCTGCGCATTGCCGAAGCCGAATCGGCCAGCCTCAGTGCGGCCCTGGCGCAGGTGTTCACGGCAGGGCAGCCCTGGAGGCTGTGCCGTGAGCAGCTACTGGCGGCCTATCCGGTCAACAAGCGCCTGCGCCGCGAGCGCTTTGCCGAGGTGATGGCCGGCCAGCGCGACTACAGCGCCGCTGAGCTTGATGCCGAGCTGCCCGATTTACGCAGCACCCTGGCCGCCCTGGGGGCCGCCGGTGAGGGTGAGCTCGAGGCCGATCAGTTTCTGGAATTGCTGCGCCGCAAGGCCCGCGACCTCAAGGCCCAGGGTTGGAGCACCCCGGCCAAGAGCGATCTGGCGGCCGCCATCCGCGCCCAGCTGGGAAATGGCCGCGGCGATTAAGGATCAGGCTCAGGCCGCTGAACGCCCGGGCATGGGCGCCAGCCGGATGCGCCGCGCCAGGCCCAGCTTGCGCAACATCACGATGTGCAGCCAGGTGATGTCGAGCTCAAACCAGCGCAGCCCATGGCGCGCCGAATGCTGATAGGCGTGGTGGTTGTTGTGCCAGCCCTCGCCAAAGCTCAGGATCGCCACCCACCAGCAGTTGCGCGACAGGTCGGGGCAGTCAAAGTTGCGATAACCAAAGGCGTGGGTCGCCGAGTTCACCAGCCAGGTGACGTGATACACGAGCACCAGGCGCAGTGGGATTGCCCACAGCACTAATCCCAGGCCGCCGCCGTGCACGCCAGCGCCTTGGCCGTACCAGTAGAGCGCAGCCCCAAGGGGCAATTGCAGCAGCAAAAACCAGCGATCGAGCCAGCGGTACAGCGGATCGCGCTGCAGATCGCCAGTCAGCCGATGTACATGCTCGAGCGCCGGGATTTGGTGCAGCATCCACTCGCTATGGGCCCACCACAGGCCGCGGGCCGCGTCATGGTGGTCGTTGGGTTGATCGGAGTAACGGTGGTGGTGCCGGTGCAGGCCCACCCACTCGATCGGCCCGCTCTGGCAGGCCAGGGTGCCCATCAGCACCAGCACGCGCTCAAGCCATTTGGGCGCTTCAAAGCTGCGGTGTGCGACCAGCCGGTGCAGGCCCAGCGTGACGCCCAGCACCGTCATCCAATACAGAACAGCCAGGGCCAACACGCCCTGCACGCTCCAGAAGCGGGGCAGCAGCGCCACCACCGCCAGCACGTGCATCACCAGCATGAAACTGGTGGTGCCGCTTTTCAACTTGCGCTGCCGCAGAGGCAGTGGAGTGCGGGGGGCGATCAGCCCGGCGCGCAGCTGCTGCTCGCGCGAGCCCTGGGGGCGCTCCAGCCTCAGGGTGGTGGCACTGGGCAGGGGCGGTTGCGGTGAAACAGAGACCAAGACAACTCCGTCGTGTCAGATCTGAACGCTGGACCTGGTCCCTGGGGAAGTGATCCGAGATCGGATCGGTCCTTGATCAGGAACTGGAATCTAACCGCAGCGGTTCTGCAGCGCGGTTGGTCGCATTGGCATGCCGACGCCCGCACGCGTGACCATGGTCATGACCATGGTCCGATGCACAAGCGATGACCCTCCCGGATTCCCGGCCCTGGGCTGCAGCGCGGGTTGATGCAGCCCAGGCGACCATCGCGCCGCTGGCGGCGCGCCACACGGCCGCGGTGCGGCCGCGCCTGGCGCGGGTGCTCGAGGCGTTTGCCGCCGAGCGCGTCGGCGTGCAGCACTTTGGCTCGGTCAGTGGCTACGGCCATGGCGATCAGGGCCGTGAGGTGCTTGATCGGGTGTTGGCGCGGGTGCTGCAGGCCGAGGCGGCCGCCGTGCGCCTGCAGTTCGTCAGCGGCACCCACGCGATTGCGGCGGCGCTCTATGGCGTGTTGCGCCCCGGTGATCGGCTGCTGGCCCTGACGGGCCGCCCCTACGACACCCTCGAAGAGGTGATCGGCATTCGTGGCAGCGGCCAGGGGTCGTTGGCCGAGTTCGGCATCACCTACGACGAACTGCAGCTCACCAGCGATGGCCTGGTCGATGAAGACGGGATCACCGCTGCCCTGTCGGTGCCCACCCGGTTGGTGCTGATCCAGCGCAGTTGCGGCTACAGCTGGCGGCCCTCGCTGCGCATCGCTCAGATCGAGCGGCTGGTGGCGCGGGTCAAGGCGCTGCAGCCCGGTTGCGATGTGTTCGTTGACAACTGCTATGGCGAGTTGGTCGAGGACCGTGAGCCCACGGCCGTGGGTGCCGATCTGATCGCGGGCTCCTTGATCAAGAACCTGGGCGGCACCATCGCCCCCACCGGCGGCTACGTGGCCGGCCGCGCCGAGCTGGTCGAGCAGGCCTGCTGCCGCCTGACCGCGCCAGGGATCGGCAGCGAGGGGGGCACCAGCTTTGACCTCAACCGGCTGCTGTTTCAGGGGTTGTTTCTGGCGCCGCAGATGGTGGCTGAAGCCCTGATCAGCGCCGAACTGGTGGCCCAGGTGTTCAGCGATCTGGGCTTTGCGGTGAACCCACGGCCGGGCGGGCTCCGCAGCGATGTGATCCAGGCGGTGCGGCTGGGCGATCCTGAGCGGCTTAAAACGGTGTGCCGCGCCTTTCAAGCGAGCTCGCCGGTGGGCAGCTACCTCGATCCGGTGCCGGCGCCCATGCCTGGCTACGCCAGCGAGCTGGTGATGGCGGGCGGCAGTTTCATCGACGGCAGCACCAGTGAGTTTTCGGCGGACGGGCCGTTGCGCGAGCCCTACGTGCTCTACGTGCAGGGAGGCACCCACCACAGCCACGCCGCCATTGCGCTGGAGCGCGCCTTGCAGGCTTTGCAGCAGGGGGCCCTGTTGCCGGCCAAAACCTGACAGACTGGGCTCCGTTTGCCTCAACGCTGCGGCCATGGCGCTTTCGTTTCCAGCAGATTGCCGCTATGCCGACAGCCATGAAACCGCCCGCCGCGATGGCGAGCTGGTGCGCATCGGTCTGAGCGCCTTTGCCATCGAGCAGTTGGGCGACATCGTCTTTGTTGAATTGCCCGAGATCGGCGCTGCCCTCAAGGCCGGCAGCAGTTTCGGCAGCGTCGAATCGGTCAAGGCCGTCGAAGATCTGCTGGCGCCGGTGGGCGGCGTGGTCGAGGCCCGCAACGAGGCGGTGCTCGCCAGCCCCGAAGAGCTGCAGAACGATCCCTACGGCGAGGGATGGTTACTGCTGGTGCGCCCCAGCGATCCGGCTGAGTTTGACGCCCTGATGGATGCCGCGACCTATGGCGGCAAGGTTCAGGCGTGAGCGCATCTTTTCAGCAGCGCCATCTGGGCCCCAGCCTGGCTGAACAGCAGCAGATGCTGGCCGAGTTGGGGCTGGCGAGCCTCGAAGCGCTCGCCGCATCCGTCGTGCCGGCCGACATCCTGTTGCCGCAGGAGATCGCTGACGAAGGCCTGCCAGCCCCCTGCGGTGAAGCTGAGGCTCTGGCCGAACTGGAGGCCATCGCCGCCCGCAACCAGGTGCGCCGCAGCCTCATCGGCCTCGGCTATCACGGCACAGCCACCCCCGCGCTGATCCAGCGCCATGTGCTCGAAAACCCTGCCTGGTACACCGCTTACACCCCCTATCAAGCAGAGATTTCCCAGGGCCGTCTGGAGGCCCTGCTCAACTTTCAGACCCTGATCAGCGAGCTCACCGGCCTGCCGATTGCCAACGCCTCGCTGCTCGATGAGGCCACCGCCGCTGCCGAAGCCATGGCCCTGAGCCGTGCGGTCTGCAAACGGCCAGCCGCGAGCCGCTATCTGGTTGACGAGCAGGTGCTGCCCCAGACCCTGGCGGTGCTGCAGACCCGCGCCGAGCCCGTGGGCATCAGCCTTGAGCTGGTCGATGCCAGCGCCCTGGCCGCTGATCCAGCGGCTGCGGCTGCTGAGCTGGCCGTGCCCGACGTCTTTGGCCTGCTGCTGCAGCTGCCGGCCACCAGCGGGCTGCTGTGGGATCCCGCACCGCTGCTGGCCCAGGCCCGCGCGGCGGGTGTGATCGCCACCGTGGCGATCGATCCGTTGGCCCAGGTGCTGCTGGCGCCGGTGGGCGAGCTGGGCGCTTCCATCGCCATCGGCAGTGCCCAGCGTCTGGGCGTGCCAATGATGGCGGGCGGCCCCCACGCGGCCTTCTTTGCCACCGAAGAGGCTTACAAGCGTCAGATCCCTGGCCGCCTGGTGGGCCAGTCGCTCGATGCCGAAGGCAGGCCGGCGCTGCGCCTGGCGCTGCAGACCCGCGAGCAACACATTCGCCGCGACAAGGCCACCAGCAACATCTGCACGGCCCAGGTGTTGCTGGCGGTGATGGCCAGCTTTTACGCGGTGCACCACGGCCCTGAGGGCTTGGCGGCGATCGCCCGCCGCATTGTGACCCTGCGCGCAGCTCTGGCGGCAGGGCTCGCGCACGAGGGCCTGGCACCTGAAGCCGGCGCCGGTTTTGACACCCTGCGCTTGGTGACGCCCCGGGCTCCTGAGTTGCTGCAGCGCGCGGCTGCGGCCGGCTTCAACCTGCGGCCTGGTAGCGGCAACGGCGAGCTGGCGATCAGCCTTGATGAGCTCAGCACCCCTGCCGAGCTCGAGGCCCTGCTGAACGCCCTGGCGCCCGATGGGGCCAGCGCCGCTGCCGCCTGCGCCGCCTGCAGCGCCGCTCTCGACCACGCCGAGAACCCACTGGCCGGCCTGCCCCTGCGTCAGAGGCCCTGGCTGCAACAGCGGGTGTTTCATCAGTACCGCAGCGAAACCGAGCTGCTGCGCTACATCCAACGGCTGGTCAGCAAGGACCTCTCGCTGGTGCACGGCATGATCCCGCTGGGCAGCTGCACCATGAAGCTCAATGCGGCTGCCGAGCTGGCGCCGGTGAGCTGGCCGGCCTTTGCCCAGCTGCACCCGTTTGCCCCCGCCGAGCAGTTGGCGGGCTACGCCCAGCTGTCCCAGCAGCTCGAGGCCTGGCTGGCGGCGATCACGGGCTTTGCGGCGGTGTCCTTGCAGCCCAATGCGGGCTCCCAGGGCGAATACGCCGGGCTGCTGGTGATCAGGGCCTGGCACAACAGCCGAGGCCAGGGCCACCGCGATGTCTGCCTGATCCCCACCAGCGCCCATGGCACCAACCCCGCCAGTGCGGTGATGGCAGGGCTGCGCGTCGTGCCGGTGGCCTGCGATGAGGCGGGCAACGTGGACCTGGCAGATCTGGAGGCCAAAGCCTCAGAGCACGCCGATCAGCTGGCGGCCTTGATGGTCACCTACCCCTCAACCCACGGGGTGTTTGAGCCGCAGATCCGCAGGATCTGCGCGTTGGTGCATGAGCGCGGCGGCCAGGTCTATCTCGATGGCGCCAACCTCAACGCCCAGGTGGGCCTGTGCAAGCCGGGTCTCTACGGCGCCGATGTCTGTCACCTCAACCTGCACAAGACCTTCTGCATTCCCCATGGCGGCGGCGGCCCCGGGGTGGGCCCCATTGCTGTGGCCGCCCATCTGGCGCCGCTGCTGCCAGGGCGTGACCTGGGCATTGGCCCGGTCTCGGCAGCCCCCTGGGGCAGCGCCGGCATTTTGCCGATCAGCTGGATGTACATCCGCATGATGGGCGGCCGCGGCCTGCGCACCGCCAGCTGTGTGGCCCTGCTGGCGGCCAACCTGGTCGCCCGGCGCCTCGAGCCCCATTACCCGGTGCTGTTCAAGGGCGAAGGTGGCTGGGTCGCCCACGAGTGCATTCTCGATCTGCGGCCGCTGCAGCGCAGCGCTGGCCTGGTGGTCGACGATCTGGCCAAGCGGCTCATGGACTATGGCTTCCATGCCCCCACCGTCAGCTGGCCGGTGGCCGGCACGGTGATGGTGGAGCCCACCGAGAGCGAATCGCTGGCCGAGCTCGATCGCTTCTGCAGCGCCATGACGGCGATTCGTGCCGAAGCCGAGGCGATTGCCGAAGGCCACAGCGATCCGGCCAACAACCCGCTCAAGCGCGCACCCCACACCCTGGCAGCGGTGAGCGCCGATGTCTGGGACCGTCCCTACAGCCGCAGCCAGGCAGCGTTTCCGGCCGGCTCAGATCAGCAGGCCAGCAAGTTCTGGCCGGCTGTGGCGCGCATCGACAACGCTTACGGCGATCGCAACTTGGTGTGCACCTGCCCCACCGTGGAGGAGCTGGCCCAACCACTACCGCTAGCGTCGTGATGCGCGTGGGGGTTGCCAATGGCGCAATCGTGCCGCATCATGGCGCATCCCTTTGTGGGGCCCCATGGCCGGCAACAACGGATCGTCGCTCCCACCGGCTTCTGGCCGTGTCGAAGGCACCAATGTGGTGCGGGTGCCGTTTGGTGTGCGCCGCGCCCGCCGGGTGAAGCCCGAACGGCCTGACCATTGGGCAACCCTGGTGCTGCCTTTCGTTGCCGGTGGCGGTGGCGGCCCCCAGCCCCCTCAGGCTGCCTGATTCAAGCGCCAGTCGACCAGCGCTTTGACGTCTTCCACCGAGCTGGCCGGGGCGCGAAACGGCAGCATTTCCATGGGGCTGCGCTCAGGCCTGACCACCCAGGTCCAGTCGGCTTGAGGAATCAGCACAAACCCCCGGTAGCGAACGGGTGTGTCACGGTTCACCTTTGTGCCCGCCAAGGCCATGGTTGCGATCGGCTTGAAGGTTCTTATTTGAGCCGCTCAGCGCTGGGGAGCGGCCAATTTCATGTTTCCTTCGCCTGCTGCTTAACAGCACGCAAGAAACGATGAAAAGGACATCCACAAGCCAGGTCTTGCAAGGTTTCTCGAGCGTTTGTTGAGCCCTTTGGATCGGTTTTGAGCCTGATCGGCGGGGGCTTTGCGTTAGATCCAAGCCCTCAATGTTCACTATGAACATCACAGGCCGGCGCTCCGTCACACCGCCGGCCTGTGCATCGATCAGGCGGCGATCAGCTCTGGTTCGCGATAGGGCACAAAGCTCGCCTTGCGAGCGCCACAGATCGGGCACTGCCAGTCGTCAGCAATCGCCTCGAACGGGGTTCCGGGGGCGATGCCCGAATCGGGGTCGCCACTGGCAGGGTCGTAAATCATCGAGCAGACCTTGCAGATCCACTTGCCGCCGAGCGGTTCAGCAGCTTCTCCCAGGGAGCCCCCGCCGGCCAAGGCCTCCAGGGCGATGCCGTAGCGCTCGGCGTGGTGCTGCTCGATTGGGGCGAGCAGGCCAAAGTTTTTGGCCGCTGTTCTGAAGATGCCGGCGTGCTGCTTGGACTCGTCGATCTGGTCGTTGAACTCGGCAACGGCGCCGCTATCCCGGTCGCTGCGCGCCTGGGCGGCAAACTCGGGGTACATCGTCGTGTACTCGTAGGTCTCGCCCTCGATCGCCAGCTCCAGGCAGCGGGCCAGCAGCGCCTGTTTCTGGGCGTCGCTCAGGGCCGCCGCATCGTCGATGACCAGTTCCGGATGCAGCAGCCTGAAGTGGGCGAAGGCGTGCTCGGTTTCCTGGGCGGCGGTATCGCGGAACAGCTTGGCCAGCTCGCTGTGGCCCAGCTGCTTGGCGACATCGGCAAAGAACAGGTACTTGCGGTTGGCCATGCTCTCGCCGCCGAAGGCGGCCTCGAGGTTGGCCTGGGTGCGTGAGCCTGAGAGGTCCATGGGCGGGGTGCGTCGGTGTCACCGCCCTAGCCTAAGTCGGAGTGAGTATGAGTTAGAGCCTAATAATGGGCGCCGCTGCGGCGTTGGTGCACGGCTGTGGTGGCTGCCGCATCAAGCACCCCACCGGCGCTGGCCTGGGCGTAGATCAACCAGTGATCGCCGCATTCCATGCGGGATTTGACCTCGGCGTCCAGCCATGCCAGGGCCTCTGGCAGGATCGGCTGCCCCGCTGGGCTGGCCTCCACCTCCAGCCCCGCAAAGCGGTCGGCGCCGGGGGCAAAGGGCTGCAGAAACTGCTTCATCAGCGCGCTTTCACGGCCCGAGGCCAGCACGTTGAGGCAGCACCGATCGCCAATGTGCAGCAGTGACTCGGCGGCACGGTCCTTGGCGATCGCCACGGTGAACCCAGGCGGGCTAAAGCTGGCCTGGCTCACCCAGCTGGCGACCAAGGCGCCGCTGAGGCTGGCATCGCCTGAGCCTTTGCGGGCGGTGAGCACACACAACGAGCCCACCACCCGGCCCAGGGCCAGGATGGCGGGATTGCTCTTGCTTTCGGCCAGACCGCCTGTCGCCTGACGCTTCTGGGCACGTCGATGCTGGCTGAGCAGCTCGCGCCCCAGGGCGGTGCCGGTTTCTTCAATGGTTTTGAGCGTGGCGGCGTCGGGGCTGAATTTCACCTTGATCGGTTCAAACGCCAGCGTGAATCCGCCGTCGCGCAGCTTGGTTTCGAGCAGATCGAGGGCTTCGCCGCTCCAGCCGAAGCTGCCGAACACGCCCACGGGTTTGCTGCGGTCGCCCTCGGCCAGGACCGTGCCCAGGGCCGAGACGATCGGCGTGGGCGCATGGCCACCCAGCGTGGGCGAGCCGATCAGCAGGGCATCGCAGCTGCGTATCGCGCCCAGCAGTTGTTCGGGTTCGCTGAATTCGCAGTTGATGCTCTCGACCCGTACGCCGGTGCGCGCCACCCCCTGCGCCAGGCCATCGGCAATCGCGGCGGTGTTGCCATAGGCGCTGGCAAACAGCAGCGCCACGCTCAGGTCGCTGCGGCTGCTGGCCTCTCCCCAGCGCCGGTAGTCGGCCAGCAGGCTGCGCCAGCTCTGGGCAATCGCCGGCCCATGGCCGGGGGCAATGGTGCGGATGTCGAGAGCTTCAAAACGCTCGACCACGGCCTCGACCTGGCGGGCCATCGGCGCCATCAGGCAGTCGTAGAAGTAGCGGCGATCCTCTTCGCTGCTGCTGCGGTTGCTCTCGGCGAAGGCTTCGCTGCACAGGTGTGCGGCGAAGAACTTGCCGCTCATCAGCAGTCCGCTGGTCTCTTCAAAGGCCACCAGGCCGCCCGGCCAGCGGGGCGTCGGTACGGGGATCAGTCGCAGCACATGGCCATGGCTCAGGGGCCGGCTCACCTCCTGCTTGATCACATCGATCGCTGGCAGGGGGGGCAACGGCGGCTCTGGCGCGGTGTCGCTGCCGGGGGCGGCCGGTTTGCGCTGGCTCCACAGCTCTTCCAGCAGGCGCGCGCCTGTGTTGGAGGCCACCAGCATGAGCTGGGGCCAGCGTGCAGCCAGCTGTTGCAGCAGGGCCACCCGGTTGGGGTTGACGTGACCCACCACCACCTTGAGCGCAGCATCGGGGCTCACCAGAGCGGCCAGCTGCTCGAGGTAGGGCTCGGCAAACGAGGCTCCGGGGGGGTGCACCAGCACGGGCGGCACCGGCTTGCCGTCTGCGTTCAGTCCGGCTTCAAACAGAAAGCTGTTGGCCGTCGTGCCCCGCTCGAGGCCGTATTCGATCTCGAAACGCAGCCGCTTGGGGCTCAGGCCCTTCAGGCAGATCAGCCCGGGTTCGAGCGGCAGCGCAATGACACGGCGGTCCATCAGTAGTGGTTGCCCACCTTGCGGTGATGCACGGCGGTCGCGGCCTCGGTGTCCGAGACGTTGCCCTGCTCCACCTCGGCGTAGATGATCCAGTGGTCGGGGCTTTCGAGGCGCTGCACGACCCGGCAACCCAGAAACGCCAGGGCGTCGGCCAGCACCGGCCCACCGGCAGCAGCCCCTTCGAGCACGTTGACGCCGGCGAAGCGGTCGGCCCCCGGGGGGAAGCGCTTGAGAAAGTGGCGCAGCAGCTCCTGGTGGTTGTCGTTGCGCAGCACGTTGAGCACGAAGCGATCACCCACCTGCATCAGCGCTTCAATGGCGCGGTCTTTGGCGACGGCCACGGTGAGGCCCGGTGGCTGGAAGCTCGCCTGGCTGACCCAGCTGGCCACCATGGCGCCGCTGAGGCGCGCCTCGCCTTCGCCCTGGCGCGCCGTCACCACATAGAGACCCCCGCTGAGGCGCCCAAGGGCTTTGTCGAGGTCGCCATCGAGCGACTTCATCGCGGCGATCGTTTTGGCCTTGGTGAGCAGCTGGCCCAAGTCGGTGCCGGCTTCTTCGCAGCGCTGGTAGTCCTCGGCGTTGGGCATCTGGCGGATGCGCAACGGTTCGAAGCCCGAGGGTTGCCCCAGGGCGCGCAGCTGGGCCGCCACGGTGTCGATCGGTTCATCGTTACCGCTGAAGGCGTCGTAGCAGCCCACCCATTGCTTGGGTTTCAGGGCCGCCAGCAGGGTGCCGATGCTGGCCTGCAGCTCGGCATCAGCGCCGCTGGGCCAGGTGGGCACCACCACGGCGGCCGCTTCCGTGATCAGGCCGCTGAGCTCCTGGGCATCGGTGGCGCGCAGGTCGACCAGTTGCACCGCCGCGCCGGCCTTGCCGATGCCGCGGGCAATCGCCTGGCTGAGCCGGTCGCAGAAGCCCACCTGGCTCAGGTAGCAAACGGCCGCGTAGGCCTCACCTGTGCTGCGCTCCGAGCTCCAGCTGCGGTAGTCATCGATCCAGCTGCTCAGGTGGTGGCGCAGCAGCGGACCGTGGCCCACGGCGATGGTGTTGACCGGCGGCAGGCCGTCCATCCGCTTGAGGGCCTGCAGCACGCTGCGGGCGTTGGGGCCCATCAGGCACTCGTAATAGAAGCGGAAGTCAGGGGCGATGGCGCCCGGGTTGACGTCAAAGACGTCGTCTGAGCAGTAGTGCAGCCCAAAGGCATCGCAGGTGTAGAGGATGCCGGTGCCGTGGTCGAACGAAAAGATCGTGTCGGGCCAGTGCAGGTTGGGCGCGCTCAGGAACTCGAAGCGGTGGGCCACGCCGCTGGCTGGATTGGTGCCCAGATCAAGCTCGTCGCCGCTTTTGATGGCCCGGCTTTTGAACGGCCGGTGCACCTGGTTCTCGAGAAACTGGATCGCCACCTTGGAGCCGACGATCTCGATCTCGGGGTTACGGTCGATCAGATGACCGATCAGGCCCGAGTGATCGGGCTCGGTGTGGCTGACGATCAAGACGTCGATGGCCGCCGGATCGATCTGCTGCTCCAGCAGCGGCAGCCAGGTGCTCTCAAATTTGAGGTGGCTGGTGTCGATCAGGGCGGTGCGCTCGCCGCGCACCAGAAAGCTGTTGTAGGTGGTGCCGTTGCGCAGCCCGAACTCGATGTCAAAACGGCTGCGGTCCCAGTCGAGCGAGCGGATCGTGGTCGTGTCCGGGCCGATCGCCTCGCATTGCAGGCTCAGGCGCGGTGCGGCGCCCACTGGTGTGGCCGTTGCGGTGGCAACCATCGGCAGCTCCAGGCACGTGGCCCGACTGTAGGCAGGGCCGGCGGGG
>Ga0194122_10001626_pt1 | contig 26806 bp, 24 predicted proteins | sample TA2MahCa10mmetaG_FD_155487 | JGI IMG/M metagenome (GOLD analysis project Ga0194122, IMG submission 155487) | Freshwater microbial communities from Lake Tanganyika, Tanzania - TA2015021 Mahale Deep Cast 10m | ecosystem: Environmental > Aquatic > Freshwater > Lake | place: Tanzania: Lake... | reverse complement strand
TCGAATCGGTTGCTGAGCTGTGCACTGATTTCCTGAATCCCACCATTCAAACCAACTTTGACTGTTAGATCGGATGAATTGATGCGCAAATTGCTTCGCAGTCCCCATTCCCATTTGCCGTTGGTCATGGGGTAGATGTGGTCGTATTGGGCCGTGATGACCCGGTTCTGCCCGGACCCGTTGTTATTTTGTTGGCGTTGCAAGGAATCGAAAGCAATTCCGCCTCGAATACTGTCGGCCAAGTTAAGGAATTGGGCAGCCGTCCCGTTGCGGGAGGTGTTGAGGTTCAAATCCACGGTCCATTCCTCTCCCGCCCTGGGGGTCGTTTTCCTTAACATCCATTGCAAGGATCCGTATTTCCAAAAATTCGTTTGGTCATTGACCTGCTGCCCTACGAGGAAGGTATCGGAGGGAAGGCTAGGTGTTTTTTGGGTCCAAGTGTAGGGTTGTACATCGTTATTGCGGAAACGTCCATCCCCAATGCTGATGGCGGTGGTCAAGGTGGTTCGCTGATTGAGGGTATAATCCCAGCCGATACGGCCCATTTGGAAGCGCCTTCCCAATTGACTTTCGGAGGTTTGGGCAAAGGTCTGCACCGGATTTCCGTTGCTCAGATTTTGACGCAATGTTTTGTTCTGCAAGGGATTGTAGAAATCACTCCAATTGTAGGAGGCTGACCAAGCTGAGGCTCCTTCTTTGAGGTTCAAATTCATCCCGGTATTGTAACGACGCCCCGTGCCGGCACCTGCGTTCAGCGATCCTAGGTAACCCGGGGTTGTGGACTTTTTCATGATCACATTCAATAAACCGCCGGTGGTTCCTGCATCAAATTTGACGGAGGGGTTGGTGATCACTTCGATACGATCGATTTGTTCCGCTGGAATTTGTTCCAAGGTCAAAACCGAAGGCCGCCCATCCACAAAGATTTGAGGGACGGCGTTGCGAAGCCGCACGGTGCCGTCGGCGTCCGCTGTAACACCGGGTAAGTTTCGCATGACTTCCAGGGCGGAAGCACCTTTGGCGGTCAGGTCCTTGTCCACGGTGTAGATTTTGCGATCGATAGCCAGAATGGTGCTCTGCCTGGTTTCCGTGACTTCCACCGCTTGGAGTTGGGTGGCGTCTTCCTCCAAAGTCAAATTCCCCACCTCCAGAGTGCTCCCACCACCAGGGGCCTTGATCAGTTTGTCCAAAGGTCTGCAGCCCAGAAAGCGTACCTGTAGCAGGTAATTGCCGGGGTTGACCTTCTCCAAACTAAAATAGCCCCCGCCGTTGCTCAAAGAGCCGGTGACCACGCTGGAGTCGGTGGTTTTGAGCAGGGCCACCGAGGCAAAGTCCAAGCCTTTGCTTTGGCCCTTGACCATCACCCTTCCTTGAACAAACATGCTACCGACCTGCGGCCTGCCTCCTGCAAAAGGTGCCGTTCCCGGCGTTTGGGCCATTAAATCCAAGGAGCCCAACAACGTTAGGAACACAAGGCAACGGAAGAAGGGTGAGGACATCATTTGGGTTTGGGGATGCAAAGTAATACTCAATTTGGGGCTGCTTTGTTTTGGGGAAGCCTCCTTCTCGCCTACCTTTGCGGCCAAAATAATCCTTATGAGTTCCACCGGCAAAATCGCCCAAATTATCGGCCCGGTAATTGATGTGGCTTTCGATAGCGGCAGTCAACTTCCCGAATTGTACAACGCATTGTACGTAGATCGTCCTGGCGGTCAGCGTGTTGTACTCGAATGCCAACAGCATTTGGGCGAAGACTCGATTCGCACCGTTGCCATGGATGGAACCGAAGGGTTGTTAAGAGGCATGGCGGTGGTGGATACCGGCAAGCCCATACAGATGCCAGTTGGCAATCAAATTAAAGGTCGCCTCTTCAACGTGGTTGGAGATGCCATTGACGGCCTCAAGGCGATTGATGCCAGCAAGGGTGGTTTGCCTATTCACCGAAAAGCCCCTGCATTTGAGGATTTAAGCACCTCGACCGAGGTTCTCTTTACCGGAATCAAGGTCATCGACCTGATCGAACCCTACGTGAAAGGCGGCAAAATTGGTCTTTTTGGGGGTGCCGGGGTAGGGAAGACCGTTCTCATCATGGAATTAATCAACAACATTGCTAAGGGGTATGATGGGATGTCGGTCTTTGCGGGGGTTGGAGAGCGTACCCGTGAGGGCAACGATTTAATGCGCGAAATGATTGAGTCAGGTGTACTTCGGTACGGCGATGCGTTCCGGCATGAAATGGAAGAAGGGAAATGGGCCTTGGACAAAGTGGATTACAACCAATTGGAAGAATCCCGTATCTCCTTGGTCTTTGGCCAAATGAATGAACCACCGGGAGCACGTGCCCGCGTTGCGCTCTCAGGCTTAACCCTGGCCGAACATCTGCGCGATGGCGATGAGAAAGATGCGAGCGGTCGTGATATTCTTTTCTTTATCGACAATATCTTCCGCTTCACCCAGGCCGGTTCCGAGGTTTCGGCCTTGTTGGGTCGTATGCCCTCTGCGGTAGGATACCAGCCCACCCTGGCCACGGAAATGGGTCTGATGCAAGAGCGGATCACCTCCACCAAAAGGGGCTCCATCACCTCGGTTCAAGCCGTGTACGTCCCTGCGGATGACTTGACCGACCCTGCTCCTGCCACCACTTTTGCCCACTTGGATGCCACCACGGTACTCAGCCGTAAAATTGCCGAGCTTGGTATTTATCCTGCAGTGGATCCCTTGGATTCCACATCCCGCATTTTGACTCGGGACATTTTGGGCGATGCGCATTACGATTGTGCCATGCGGGTTAAGCAAATTCTTCAGCGGTACAAAGAGCTGCAAGACATCATTGCGATCCTCGGGATGGATGAATTAAGTGAAGAGGACAAATTAGTGGTGGGTCGCGCCCGCCGCGTTCAGCGCTTCCTTTCCCAGCCCTTCCACGTCGCCGAACAATTCACCGGAATGCCCGGTGTACTCGTTCCCATTGAAGAAACCATCCGTGGATTCAATATGATTATCGATGGGGAAGTGGATCAATACCCTGAGGCGGCTTTCAATCTCAAGGGGAGCATCGATGATGTCATTGAGGCCGGACGCAAAATGTTGGCAGAACAACCCTAAGTCCCATGGCTTTAACCCTTCAGGTGCTCACCCCCGAGAAGACTCTTTACGAGGGACAGGTGGTCTCGGTCCATGTTCCTGGGAACGATGGCCCTTTTGAAGTACTCAAGGACCACGCCCCTATCGTGGCATCCTTGGCCAATCCAGGGGTTCTTCTCTTCAGAACATTGGACGGACAAGCCATGAAATTCAATCTGCTCGGTGGGGTGGTCGAAGTTTTGGCCAACAAAATTATTTTGTTGAGCCCTGGTCTCCAGCAGGACTAAGCCTCAATCGCTGGGATCTCCCCAGCTATCTTCATCCTGTGCCTTTTCGTAGGCATATCCGGAACAATCCATGTTGATGCTTATCCCTCCTTCAGGGCCGGGAAAGCTCTCGGGTTTAAGGTTAAGTCGGCTATCGGCCATTACCTTCTGCATGAATAGCCCGAAGATGGGCAAGGCCGTGTTGGCCCCTCCACCCAGGCTGGTGCTACGGAAATGTACGGCCCTGTCGTCTGCTCCAACCCAAGCCCCGGCAACGAGGTTGGGATGAAATCCAATGAACCATCCGTCCGAATTGTTTTGGGTAGTCCCGGTTTTGCCAGCGAAATCTCCCGTCAGCTGGTAACGGTAGCGTAAGCGGGATGCTGTTCCCCCATCCACAACTTTTTGCATAATTTTGGTCATCACGAAGGCTGTTTCTTCGCTTAACACATCCTTGGTTTCGGAGAAATTTTCCATCAAAACATTGCCCTGCTTGTCGGTGATTTTGGTGATGTACATGGGCTTGGTCCATACCCCTCGATTGGCGTAGGTGCCGTAGGCACCTACCATCTCGTACACACTCATATCAAAACTCCCCAAACAAAGGCTGGGGTATGGTTCCATGGGGGCGGTGATGCCCATTTTGCGACTGAGTTCAATGACCGGTTCCGGCCCAACTTGCTTCATCAAATAGGCAACAATGTTGTTGATGGAAAGGGCCAATCCTCGGAACATGCTCATGGTGCCCCCGATTTTGCCGTCGTAATTTTTGGGTGTCCAATTTTCGAATGCTTCGAAAGTAACAGGCATGTTGGGGATGGGGAGGCATGGATCAAAACCGTTGTCCACGGCGACCGTGTACACCAGAGGTTTGAAAGCCGAACCTACCTGCCTGGTGGCGGAGGGGTTGACATGATCGTATTGACTGAAATCCATATCAATTCCTCCAACCCAGGCCTTGATATGACCGTTGTGGGGATCCATCGCCATGAATCCGGTGTGAAGGAACCGCTTGGCATAGCGGATGGAATCCATCGGGGTCATGAGGGTGTCCCGGTACCCATTCCAAGTGAACAGGCGTATCTCGGCGGGCTGATCGAAATGCTTTCGAATGGCCGAAGCTGACCAATCCTGATCCTTCAAGGCACGGTACCTGGAGGAACGTTTCATGCCTTGTTCCAGAATTTGGGTAAATTCACCCCAGGGATCTTGGCCTTTCCAGTGTTGGTCGAAGAGCTTTTGCAGGTCTTTCATTTGGGTACGCACGGCTTCTTCGGCGTATGCCTGCATTCTGGAGTCGATGGTTGTGTAGATTTTGAGCCCGTCACGGTACAGGTTGTACGGTTCTCCTTCCGGATTGACTTGGGTTTCGATCCATTGGCTAAGTTCCTGCCGCAGGTATTCCCGGAAATAGGTGGCGGTACCGGCTGCATGGCTTTGAGGACGAAGATTCAGGGACAGGGGGAGGGCCTGGTAACGCTCGCCAACCTCGGGCTCGAGAAAATCATATTTGATCATCTGGGCGATGACGGTATTACGCCGGTCCAAGGCCCGATCTTCGTGCCGAACCGGGGAATAATATGAGGTTCCTTTGAGGAGACCCACCAACAAAGCAGCCTCATGAACATCCAGAGATTTGACGTCTTTGTTGAAATAGGTTCGGGAAGCTGAGCTTACGCCAAAGGAATTGTAACCGAATTCTACCGTGTTAAGGTACATGGCCAAAATTTCTTGTTTGGTATATCGCTTCTCCAATTGGACCGCAATGATCCATTCCTTGATTTTCTGAAGAATGCGGGCAGGTTTGGAACGAGCCCTACCACCGCTGAACAGGTTCAAGGCTAATTGCTGGGTCAGGGTCGAGGCACCGCCGTCTCGTCCCATGAACACGACTGCCCTGGCCAAAGCCCTCAGGTCAATGCCGGAATGCCGATAGAATCGCACATCCTCGGTGGCTATGAGCGCCGATATCACATGCGGTGAAATCTCATGGAATTTGGTGTAGGATCTGTTCTGTAAATAGAATTTGCCGAGAACTTGCCCATCTGCAGCGATAATTTCGGTAGCCAGATTGCTGCGGGGATTTTCCAGGTCCTCGAAGTCAGGCATTTCGCCGAGGCCACCCGTTATGGTCAAAACCAGAAAGGTGATTAGCAAGCCCAAACCCAATCCATAAAGGCGCCAAACTCGCCTTATCCAGGGCGATGCAGGGGGTGGAGTTTCCGAGCCGGACTGTTTCACGGGTTACGGAGAATTTTCTTGGTCGAAATAAGCCAGGTAATCGTTCAAAGATAAATTCTTGTAGAACTTTCCGTAATTTTCTTTGGAGGCATAAAACCAATGGTATTGGTCCTTCTGAAGGTTGCTGAATAAATCCTTGTCCGCCAGGGCCTCTCGCCAAAATTGCTTGGCAGTGGCCAGGTCAGGGAGCTCCCGCATCAAGACTAGTTGTTCCACTTCTTTGTACAAGGGGTAAGACATTTTGAGAACGAATCGCTGGAAGTTTTTCTCCGAGAAACGGGTCAATTTGATGCCAATTTCAATGTTTTTCTTGTAAACCGAGGCATCCATGCGCAGGATCAAATAATGCGGTTGCAAGGAATCCGGTTTGAATTCATAGCGATCCTTCACCTTGCCTCCTGACTGTCCATATCTTGGCCCTCCACCGGGACCTTTGGTTGCGGTAGGTCGCAGGACCTCCAACAAATCCCTTGCGGCATACACAACTTGACCAGCATCGGGCCGATTTGCCATAGCCTCCAGGCCTTGAATCAAGAGGCTTGTGTCCTTGCGTGCAGCACTTACCGTTTCCAAAAAGCCGAAATAGGGCATGAGGGTATCCGATCCAAAACGGGCTTTAGCCATTTTGCATTGGAAAATCACCGAGTCGTACATTTCCATGGAGTAGAGTCTGTAACATTCCCTGTAATGGAGATCCGCAGCCTCATGCATGGAATCTGCATTGGCCGTGTAGGAGCCGTTCATGAGTTTGGTATAGGAAGATTCCGGGTAGAGACTGTCCAGGAGCTGCCGCGCTTGTTCTTTCTCCGCGACTTTACCCGTCAAATCATAACACAAATACGATTGATACAAGGCTTCCGGCTCGCTGACGGCACTTGGAAATCTCTTGAGGTGTTTACTTAGCCAACCCAAGGAAGCAGGATAATCCGAAAATCGATCCTTGTATCCTCTGGCTAACGCGATATGGGCTTTGCGAACCAGGTCCAAGGAACGGGTACGAGAAACCTCGTCACGAGGGATTTGTTGCAAAAGGGTTTCCCGGGTACGGGGTAATTTGGCAAGAGAATCCGCCAAGGCCTGTTCAGCGCTTACCTCTTCGCTTTGACCGGAACCGGCCTGGGCCTCGCCTTCATCATTTTGACCTTTGGTGCTTCTTCGCCAATGGTCTTTGTTATCGCGTTTTCCCCAAAGCTGCATAAACTGATTGAGGTCTGCTCCTAAGATTTGGTTGTTATAGAAATGCCAATCCCCTCCTGCATTGGCGGTTGGTGCGCTCATCATGGTCCGCTGCATGAGCATGGGATCAATAAACTGGGGGCTGGTGGATGCTGCGTTGGCAGCGGCTTTGATGGAGTCTGCTTGCCTTGCTTTTTCACGGGCAGCCTCTTGCCTCTCCTCGTCCAGGATACGATCAATTCTGGCAATCAAACGATTTTCTTCCATCGCCCCTAATTCGAGCAAAGAATCCTGGATTTCGATCAATTGCATGTTTTTGACCAATTCGCCCAAGTAATTTTGTTTGTTCTTGATTTCTTTGAAACGAGGGTGGTCTTTGTCGATGTTTTGCCCTAAACTATCAAAAAACATTTGGGCCTTTGAGTAATTTTTGGCATCGAAATAATAATCTGCATAAGCAAGCCAGATTTTTTTCCTCTGGGCATTGATTTCAGAAGAATGCTCCAACGATTTCTTTAAATTAGACAACATCGATTTGTTGTCTTTTCGATCTTGATCAATTTGGGCAAGTTCGTAATACAAGACATCACGGTAGGCAAAATACTTTTTGGATTTGGCGAGTTTCAGCAGAATTCGTTGAGCCTTCAGATTCCCTTCACGTATATCGGTGTACGCTGAAGCCATTCGAATTTTGCATTGAAAGCTCATTTCCGGTTCAGGTTTCATTTTCAGGGCGCTACGGAAATGCGCGGGCGCTTTACGGCTTTCGATGTCGAGGTAGATTTGACCGAGGAGGAAGGCTGTTCGGCGTCTTTGGGCTCTCGGTAATCGATACTTCAGGGCAAGTTCCAAGTATTCAGAGGCTTTCTGGAATCGATTTTGCGACAACTGGGATTCGGCTGCCGCCAAGTACAGCCAACCTTTGTGCTCAGGACTGAATTTTTTGGATTCAAGGGCTCGGTCCACAACGGCTTGGGCTCTGCTATGTTGCTTGGTTGAGGTGTAAGAACGCACGAGCCATGTCGAGGCCAAATCTGCCTCAGGACTTCCTTTGAATTTGTTGTTGGTGTACTGGAAAGTTTCGATGGCATCAAAGAAATTTCTGCGGAGATAATAGCATTCCCCGATGAGCAGAAAACTCTCGTCAATCCAACGGCTATGTTCTTTGCGCTGAATGACATTGGAGCATTTCTTGATGGACTCTTCAAAGGAAGAAGCTTCGGAGCTCACCGCCGCGTCCAAGGATACCACAAACACAGGCAGGTATTGGGCATAATCATCTTTGTGGGCCAACATGATTTCCTCCATAGCCTCACGGTGCTTGAGCTTGGCATAATAGAGTCCGTTAAAGCGGGCGGTGACGTTATGGTATTGCCTTTTGACCCAGGATTGCGACTGCACAGCTCCCGGCAGCATGAAGCCCATCAGGATGAGGCCTGCGATCAGGACCATCTTGGCTCGATCCGTAAAAACCGCTTTAGGACGTGGAGAATTTTGTAGACTCATTGACAAGGTGCGCTACCCATTAACGTCTCCAAAGGTATAAATTGCAACCAAGGCAATGAAACCTTTTCGATTCGTCCGTTTGTTGGTGGGTTTCTGGCGCAAAATGCGTCTGGATTATCGCCTAATTGTCCGTTCAGAAGGCGATCTCCACGCCAAAGTCAATATTTTGCTCAGGCCTTGGGATTGGTTGGTGCTGATCAGCACCTTATTGGTTGTGGGTTGGCTTTTCTTTGGGGCTATTTTGGTGTATACCCCTCTTGGCTCGTATATGCCGGGGAACAACATGCGGAAATGGGAAAAGCAAGTGGTGCTTCAGGGGCAGAGGATCGATTCTCTGGAGGCCTACATTCTTGTGAACCAAAGAAACATGTCGGTTCTGCGTAGAGAAATATTGGGGGAGGATTCATTCCAATACAAAGATCTGCCTAAGCCGGATGTGGGGTACAGTTACGGAATTGAGCTCCTCGATACCGCCCTCGGCAGAGCTGATTCCTTGCTTCGATGGGAGGTAGAAAGGGAATTCGCCCTTCAAAAGGCCTCCAAAGCCAAGAGACAAGACACAAAAACACCTCAAAAACCCTAAATTTGTCAAATGAACATGCACTTACCACTCAAATTGGGTCGGCCAACCGGGGTCGAGATGAATGCGCTGACTGAAGGGGCTCGTGTGGAGGGTAATCTCACCTGCAAAGGTGATTTCCGGCTTGATGGGCATGCCCATGGGGATGTGACCACGGATGGCCGTCTGGTTGTGGGCGCCCAAGGGGTGATCAAAGGGGGTGCACGCGGCAAGAATGTGCATGTTTATGGGAAAATCGAGGGCAATATCGAAGCCAGCGAATCCATATTGCTTTCAGCAACCGCCAAAGTGATTGGAGATATTTCTTCCCCCAAATTAGTGGTCGAAGAAGGGGCCCAGTTGACAGGCAAATGCACCATGCAAGCCCTTCGAGGGGTCTATGCCGGGGACACCCATGCCAAAACTGCCTGACGCCCTCGCTCAGTACGGCGGTCTGGCTTTCCAAATGGCCGTTCCAATTGGATTAGGCGCATGGATTGGCCATGAACTTGATGCTCGTATGGTCTTGGATCGGCCCTGGATAACCATTGCAGGTCTTTTGTTGGGCTTGATGATGGCCATGATGCTGGTTTGGTCCCGTTTCCGCTCTTGAAGCGTGCGTTTTTATATGCGAAGGGGTTGGCATGTTGTTTCCATTTGGCTCGCTTTTGCTTTCCTTAACCTGATCATTCGGGGGGGTATGGAGCTGGAGCTTGGGATCAACGCACCCGGGCTTGCGTCCCTGCGTCAAGGTCTTTGGTTATGCATTGGGTTGAACACCCTGTACCTGGCCATTTTTGCTCATCCATGGTCGAGTAATAGGGGTTGGCTCGCCAAGGGCGCTCCATTTTTTTCCTTGGTACATCTTCTTTTGAACTTGTTAGGGATTTTGGTCTATTTTCAAATAGGAGGCCTTGAGCATCGCCATTCAGGCCTGGGTTTTGTGGTCATTGTTTTGGTGCATTTGATTTTTGTAAAATGGGCCTTGCTCTCTATCTTGCGCCCGCAATCGCAGCAGGTCAAATAGCCTTCTTCGAACGTTCTAAGCCCCTTTTGTGCATTCATCAGCCTCAACTTCCTTTTCGATTCGTTGCTCTATCTACTTGTTGAGCTTGTGGACTTTGGTATCATGGCCTCAAGCAGTGCATGCTAACGACACCGTTGACTCCGTCGACACCGTTGTCAAATCCGGGCACTCGGAAGAGTCAGCAGAATTTGATGCATCGAAGGTTATTTTGCACCACATTGCAGATGCCCATGATTGGCATCTTTATGACCATCGCGACAAGGCGGGCCACGTTCACCCTGTTTCTATTCCGCTTCCTGTGATTTTGTGGTGTGGAGGGCAATGGCATTTCATGATGTCTTCTGCCTTTGAACACGGGCATGCCCAACCCCAATCGGGCGCCCTGACTTTTAAGTTGGATGAACACGGCCATATTCAAGAAGCATCGGGCTTGCCCGTTATGGATTTATCCATCACCAAGAATGTGGCCTCGATGCTCCTGAGCATTGTACTCCTTTTGATCATCTTTATCTCCGCGGCGCGTTCGTACGCTCGTTCTTCCAACCGAATGCCGTCGGGCCTTGCCCGATTCTTGGAACCCATCATCCTTTTCATCCGCGATGATATAGCAAGACCGAATATTGGAGAAAAGCGGTATACACAATACATGCCCTATTTGCTGACGGCTTTTTTCTTCATTTGGATCAACAATCTGCTGGGACTTCTTCCCACCGGGGCCAATCTAACAGGAAATATTGCGGTCTCTTTGGTATTGGCTGTCTTCACGCTTTTGATTACCAATTTTAGCGGCAACAAACATTATTGGTCCCATATTTTCCTCCCTCATGTTCCCAAATGGTTGTACCCCATTATGATTCCTGTGGAGGTGGTTGGAATTTTTTCTAAGCCAATTGCATTGACTATTCGTCTTTTTGCGAATATCACCGCGGGGCATATCATTATCCTAAGCCTGATTTCATTGATTTTCATTTTTAAAACCTTGGCCATGGCGCCGGTTTCCATCGCTTTTGTGCTGTTTATGGAATGTTTAGAAATCTTGGTCGCCGCGCTTCAGGCTTATGTTTTCACTTTACTTTCTGCTTTGTTCATTGGTCTTGCTACGGCAGAACCGGAACATGGCGCCCATGATGCCCATTAATTCATTCTGATTATTTCAAACCAATCCAAACAAATCTCAACCCCCTAAAATTAAAGTTATGACAACGATTACAGGAATTGCCGCTATCGGAGCAGGTCTTGCCGCCATGGGCGCAGGCATTGGTATTGGCCGTATCGGCGGATCGGCTACCGAGGCTATTGCTCGTCAGCCTGAAGCTACCCCCAAAATCCAAACTGCTATGATCATTGCCGCTGCCCTAATCGAGGGCGTTGCATTGTTTGCGGTAGTTGTTGCCTTGTTGGTAGCCTAAGGAGGTCGCCATGGATTTGGTTACCCCCCAACTGGGTCTGCTGGTCTGGCCAGCACTTTCGTTTCTGCTTCTTTTGGTCGTTCTGCGCAAGTTTGCGTGGAAGCCCATTTTGGAATCGGTGAACGAGAGGGACCAACAAATTCGTCAGGCCTTGGACGCCGCTAACGAAGCCAAATTGGCGATGGTGCGCCTACAAGCGGATAACGATAAACTCATGGCCGAAGCCCGTGCCGAAAGAGATTTGATGCTCGCCGAAGCCAAGAAAACCCGCGATCATATCGTCGCGGAGGCCAAGTCCAAGGCGGAAGAAGAAGGCAAAAGGCTTTTGGATTTGGCCCGTCAAGACATTGCCAACGATCGCAAAGCTGCCATGACCGAAGTTCGGAACCTGGTGGCTAACCTTTCGGTGGATGTGGCCGAAAAGCTCCTTCGCAAGGAACTCGAAAAGTCAGATGCACAACAGACTTACTTGCGCCAACAATTGGACCAGCTCCAAATCCCAGTCCACTAAGCGCCCAGTCTGCTAAGCTATTTAATTCGTAAAACCCCTAATAGGCAAAGCTGCTGATCGTCGAATGAATAATTCCAGAATTGCTACCCGTTACGCCGTTTCGTTGTTACGGCTTGCCACCGAGAGGGGGCTGGAGCAGCGCATCTATCAGGATATGGTAAGCTTGTCATCCGCTGTTACCGGTAGCAAGGATTTGGAGCGTTTGTTTCGCTCTCCATTGATTAAACCTGATCTCAAAATTCAAATCGTCAACAAAATCTTTGCGTCCACCTTTGATGGCTTAACCTTGGGTTTCTTGAATTTAGCCATTCGCAAGCACAGAGAATCCGAAATGGGTGGAATGGCCAAAGCCTACGTGCGTTTGTTTGAGAACCAAAAAGGCGTTGTTCGCGTAGAAATTCAAACGGCTTCCCCCTTGGACGAAAACAATCGATCTCAACTTGAGAGCAACCTAACGAAAGCTTTTGGGCAAGGAGCCGCTTTTGATTACCAACATAATCCTGAATTGTTGGGGGGGTATGTGCTCCAAAGCGGTGACCTCCGCGTTGATGCCTCCATGGCAAGCGAATTGCAGCAAATTCGTCGTCAATTTTCCGATAATCCTTATCTATCCAAAATTTAGTTTATGTCACAATTGCAACCGGACGAAATCTCCGCGATCCTCAGGGAACAACTCTCCGGACACCAATCGCAAAGCCAGCTGGAGGAAATTGGCACCGTGCTTCAAGTCGGGGACGGTATAGCCCGTCTTTACGGGCTAACCCGCGTTCAGGCGGGTGAACTCATTGAGTTTTCCAACGGTACCCGTGCCGTCGTTCTCAACCTCGAAGAGGATAATGTTGGTGCGGTCCTCTTGGGCGGCTCCGAAGGCATCAAGGAAGGCGATACCGCCAAGCGTACCGGCCTTATCGCTTCCATCAAAGTGGGCCACGGAATGTTGGGTCGTGTGGTCAACACCTTAGGTCAGCCTATCGATGGCAAAGGTCCCCTTCAAGGTGAGACCTTTGAAATGCCGATTGAGCGCAAAGCACCTGGGGTAATTTTCCGTCAACCGGTCCATGAACCTCTCCAAACAGGAATCAAAGCGATCGACTCCATGATCCCGGTGGGTCGTGGTCAGCGTGAGTTGATTATCGGGGACCGTCAAACCGGTAAAACAGCCATCGCGATCGATACCATCATCAACCAAAAAGAATTTTACGAGGCCGGAAAGCCGGTTTATTGCATTTACGTTGCGGTTGGCCAAAAAGCTTCTACGGTGGCCAATATCGTCAAAACGCTGGAGGATAACGGAGCCATGCCTTATACCATCGTGGTGGCGGCCTTTGCCTCGGATCCTGCTCCTCTTCAGTTCTATGCTCCGATGGCCGGTGCTGCGATAGGCGAATACTTCAGGGACTTGGGAAATCCTGCCTTGATTGTGTACGATGACCTTTCTAAACAAGCGGTAGCCTATCGGGAAGTTTCTTTGTTGCTCCGTCGTCCTCCAGGACGCGAGGCCTACCCCGGGGACGTTTTTTACCTCCACTCCCGTCTTTTGGAAAGAGCTTGTAAGTTGAACTACAACGACGAGATCATCGCCCAAATGAACGACCTGCCCGAATCGCTCAAAGGCAAGGTCAAAGGTGGGGGCTCCTTAACCGCCCTACCCATTATTGAAACGCAGGCTGGTGATGTGTCGGCCTATATTCCGACTAATGTTATTTCGATCACGGATGGGCAAATTTTCTTGGAGTCTAACCTCTTTAACTCCGGTGTACGTCCCGCCATTAACGTGGGTATTTCGGTGTCCAGGGTAGGGGGTAATGCCCAAATCAAATCCATGAAAAAGGTTGCCGGTACCCTTAAGCTGGATCAGGCCCAGTACCGTGAATTGGAGGCCTTCTCCAAATTTGGTTCAGACCTGGATGCCGCAACCAAAGCAGTTTTGGATAAGGGGGCTCGAAACGTCGAAATTCTGAAACAGCCGCAGTATTCACCGTTTAGGGTCGAAGACCAGATTGCGATTATTTATTTGGGTACCAAAGGTCTTTTGATGGAAGTACCCATGGCCAAGGTTCGTGAATTTGAAGCGGATTTTCTGGCGACATTGCGTGCGAACCACCCCAACGTATTGGAGGCCCTCAAGGCCGGCAAATTTGAAGATAGCCTAACCGACGTGTTATCATCGACGGCCAATCAATTGGTTGCCCGCTACAAAGCCTAATCCCGGTAAGTCCTCCCCAGCATGGCCAATCTCAAAGAAGTCAGGGTACGCATCGGCTCGGTTATCTCTACCCAGCAGATAACCAAAGCCATGAAAATGGTTTCGGCTTCCAAATTGAGGAGAGCCCAAGGAGCTATTCAGCAAATTCGCCCCTACGCGGAGGGCCTTCAGAACATCGTGGGTCGCTTGGTGGCCGGGTTGGAGGGTTCAGATACCGAAATGCCTTTGACCCAAGCCCGCGATGTCAAGCGGGTTGGGGTCGTTTTGTTGACCTCCGACAAAGGATTATGTGGGGGTTTTAACAGCAATTTGATCAAAACAGCCCGCCGCTTTATCCAAGATTTACCTTCCAATCAACAAGCCACGTTGATTCCGGTTGGCCGCAAAGGGGCTGACTTTTTTAAACGATTGGATTTGCCCAAGGATTTGCGTTTCAAGGATCTTATGCTCAAAATCCGCTACCAAGCCACCGCCGAAATGGCCGAAGAAATCAGCAAGGCCTTTGTGGCCGGGGAATACGATAAAGTGGTGGTGATCTACAGCGAGTTCAAGAATCCGGTGGTTCAGTATTTCAAGGTAATGCCTTGGCTTCCCCTTCAGGCGGAGTCGGATACGCCTACCGCCTCTGTTTCGGCGAGCCAAGATGCTCAAGCGGATTATTTGTACGAGCCGGGAAGGGAAGCGATTGTGAGGGATTTGTTACCGTTTTCGCTGGCCATCGAGCTTCACAAAGCGATGTTGGACACCCAGGCCTCGGAGCATGGCGCTCGCATGACGGCCATGGACAAGGCTACCGAAAATGCAGGAGATTTGTTACGCGAACTTCGCTTGCAGTACAATCGCGCTCGTCAGGCTGCAATCACGACCGAAATCACGGAAATTGTCGGCGGGGCTGCGGCCCTTGCGGGTTAATTTGTTTTCATTAACTGTTTGCGACTCCTCCAGGGGCTAGCGGTTCCTCCTGCCTTATGCTTGATTTGATCTTTGGCCTGGATGAGGTTGATGAGGTGGCCGTTCAAGTGCTTGAATGGGTCAAGCATGAACGGGGTCAGAAGACGATTCCACGGTCAGGCCCCTTCGCCATTTCTTTGAGCGGCCCCATGGGCAGCGGCAAAACAACTTTGATACGCGCTATGGGGGAACACTTGGGCTGTAACCCGCTACCCACCTCTCCTACGTTCAGCTTGATTCAAACCTACATGACCCCCAAAAGGGGTCAAGTGGTGCATGCAGATTTGTTTCGATTGCGGAATGCTCAAGAATGGCTTGCCTTGGACCCTGAAATCCTCGCTGCCGGTGCGGTTTGGCTGTGGGTAGAATGGCCGGAGAAGGCTATGGATTTTATGCCTGAAGGCATGGCTCATTTTGAGCTAGAGGCATGCACAGATAGCACTCCATCGGCAACCCTAACGCATCAGCGTCGTTTACGTTTTCTGGGATGGGCGCCGTAATCTGAAGAAGAGGTAAGCGATTTTTTCGCTATATTCGTTCATTCTCAATATTAAACTCCATGGTCCAAGCCGCCCCATTGGTTGCCCGAATTAAAGTTGATCGCAAACAGGTTGGTTTGAAAATCGGAATACCCTGCGAGCGGGGTTTTCAGGAAAATCGGGTGGCCATAACGCCTCAAGGGGTTGCCTTGTTGGTGCATAACGGCCATGAGGTGGTCGTGGAAAGGGATGCGGGAATCCATAGCTTTTTCACGGATCAGGATTATGCCGAAGCGGGAGCCTTGCTTGTCGATGGCCCTACCGAAGTGTATCAGTGCCCATTGGTGGTGAAGGTAGGCCCAGTACCCGCAGAAGAATTGCATTATTTGCGTCAGGGTCAAATGGTTTTCTCCGCTTTGCATTTGCCCAGCATGAAATCCGGGGATCTTAAAGAAATTATTGGCCGTAGAATCACCGGTGTTGCCTACGAATACCTCACGGACCGCAGTGGTTTCCAGCCGGTGGTCCGATCAATGAGCGAAATTGCGGGTACGATGGCCATCCTCATTGCCTCGGAATACATGAGCAATCAATTTCAGGGCCGAGGTCGATTACTTGGCTCCGTAACCGGCGTTCCTCCAACGAGGGTGGTCATCTTGGGAGCAGGTACCGTGGCTGAGCATGCGGCCAAAGCGGCTTTGGGCTTGGGTAGCGAAGTGGCCTTGTTTGACAATTCCATTCGCAGACTTAGGCGACTGCAATTGCTTTTGGGGAGGCCGGTCTATACGTCGGTAATTCACCCTTCGGTGCTTGCAAGTCAACTTTCGACGGCTGATGTGGTGGTCGGTGCCATGGGTGCACGCAGTGGCCGAACCCCCATGGTGGTAACCGAAGCCATGGTCATGGGAATGAAGGCCGGTGCGGTCATTGTGGATGTGAGCATTGATCAAGGTGGCTGTTTTGAGACTTCCAAGCTAACCAACCATACCCAACCGGTCTTTGAACAACACGGTGTGGTCCATTATGGGGTTCCCAATATCCCATCACGGGTTTCGCAAACGGCTTCCGAATCCCTTAGCAATATTTTGACCCCCATCTTGTTGGAAGCGGGTCAGCGGGGTGGGGCTGAGGCCTTGCTCTGGCTGGAACAGGGCTTGAGGGCAGGGGTGTATTGCCATCAAGGCCACCTTACCCAAAGGCATTTGGGAGAGACCTATCATTTGCCTTGGACCCATTTGGAGACCTTGATGGGTTCCGGTATGTAACCCTGGCCATGGAAAAAGCACCTTTTAGCGGGCCTTTTGACAAAATCCGCATCCTGTTTAACTTTTTTTAAAAAAAGTTCCACAAAAATTTGAAAATACCAAATTCCCTCCTACTTTTGTTTAACAATTCACCTCAAAGGTTAAACAAATGGAAAATTCCTTCACCGATCAAGTTGCCGCCCACGCACTCGCGCTCAAAGGTTATGCCTTGTTTTTGACCCAAAACAGGGACGATGCCCACGATTTGTTGCAAGAAACCTATCTCAAAGCCTTCTCCAACCGCGAACGCTTTGCCCCGGATACCAATCTCAAGGGGTGGCTTTACACTATTATGAAGAATACCTTCATTAACAATTACCGCCGCAAGGTGAAGCGCAATACCTTCTCGGACCAGACCGAGCAAGACTATTATATCAATCAACCCAGTCAGCATATCCCCAACCAAGCCGAGTCCAAAATGGTTATGGAAGATTTGAATGCTGCCATTGCCGTGCTGCCCTTTGAGTTGAGGGAGGCCTTCATGCTTAATTTTCGTGGACATAAATACCAAGACATTGCCGACCAGTTTGGAATTCCAATCGGTACGGTCAAAACACGGATTCACCTTGCGCGCAAAGCTTTGAAGCGTAAACTCTCGGTTTATGGTGACCTTTATGGGCTAAATGCAGCGTAATTCTGCATGTCATTGCCCAATGCCCACTGCTACCAAAATAATTGTTATAGGATCCGGTTTTGCGGGCCTATCTGCTGCCTGTGTTTTAGCCTCTGAAGGTTACCAAGTTCAGATTTTAGAGAAAAACCAAAAGCCCGGCGGAAGAGCCAGGGTCTTGGAGGCTGAGGGTTTTCGCTTTGATATGGGGCCCTCATGGTATTGGATGCCCGATGTTTTTGAAGATTTCTTTGCACTCTTTGGGAAGAAGGTTTCCGATTACTACGATTTGGTTCGATTGGATCCTGCATACACCATCGTTTATGGCCCTGGTGATCAATTGGTTGTTCCTGCGGATCTCCAGGCTTTGGAGGAAATCTTCGAGTCCTACGAAAAAGGCGCTGCCCTCAAGTTGAGATCATTCCTCCGACAGGCTGCCTACAAATACGAAGTTGGAGTCAAGGATTTGGTCTTCAAACCGGGCAGGTCTATTACAGAGTTTCTTAGCCCCAAGCTCTTATGGGATGTGTTGCGTATGGATGTTTTCAGTTCCATCGCCTCGCATGTTCGCTCGCATTTCAAACATCCCCACCTGGTCAAAATGATGGAGTTTCCGGTGCTTTTTTTGGGAGCTACTCCACAGAATACTCCTGCCTTGTACAGCCTAATGAATTATGCTGATTTGGGCTTGGGCACCTGGTACCCCATGGGAGGCATGGGCAAAATTGTCGATGCCATGGTCTCCCTCGCCCAAGAACTTGGCATTGAAATACTCTATGGTAAGGAGGCCTTATCGGTAGGATGCCAAGGCAATCATGTCAAAACGGTTGAAACCAATGACGGGGTATTTCATGCCGATGCGGTGGTGGTAGGATCGGATTACCGTCACTTTGACCAGGAAATCCTCCCTGTTCAACACCGGAATTACAGCCACCGCTATTGGGAGCAAAGGACTTTGGCGCCTTCCAGCCTCCTTTTTTATATCGGTTTATCCCGACAAATTCCTGGACTGACTCATCATACCCTCTTCTTTGACGAAGACTTTGGTTTGCATGCCGAGGAAATATATGCCCGTCCCCAATGGCCCAGTAAGCCCTTGTTTTACACCTCTCTCGCCTCCAAGACCGACCCAACGGTGGCCCCTGAGGGCATGGAAAATCTGGTTATTTTAGTCCCTTTGGCCCCAGGGCTTCAGGACAGCGAAGATATCCGAGAGCGGTACTACTCTTTGATCATGGATCGCTTCGAGCGATTGACCGGGCAGCCTGTTCGGGACTGGGTGGTGTACAAGAAATCTTATGCCCACAACGATTTCGTCAAGGACTATCATTCTTTCAAAGGTAATGCCTACGGATTGGCCAATACCCTAAGGCAAACCGCCATTCTCAAACCATCGCTCAAACACCGCAGCCTCAGCAATTTGTATTTCTGTGGTCAACTGACGGTGCCTGGTCCAGGCGTTCCCCCCTCCCTGATCTCCGGGAGGGTCGTTGCCAAAGAGCTGATCAAAGAATGGCCAAACCAATAGGGGTTTTGGTTTGTTTATTCGATAAAATTGTTTAGCTTCGCCAAAGATTTCTATGCTCAGTCTTTACCGCGACACCAATTTTGCTATTTCCCGCCTAATCACCCGGAAATACAGCACCTCGTTTTCACTGGGCATCTTGGCTTTTCAGCCCTCCTTCAGAGCTCCAGTTTATTCTATTTACGGATTTGTACGGTACGCAGATGAAATCGTGGATACCTTTCACGATTACGATAAGGCCATGTTGCTGGATGAATTCCGCAGGGATACGTACTTGGCCTTGGAAAGAGGAATTAGTCTGAATCCTGTATTGGATGCGTTTGTTCAAACCGTGCGTCAATACGAGATCGGTACAGATTTGATTGATGCATTTTTGGATAGTATGGCTATGGACTTGCGTCATGTGACCTATGCACAAGATTCCTACGAGACTTACATTTACGGGTCTGCTGAGGTGGTGGGTTTGATGTGTTTGCGTGTTTTTTGTTACGAACAAGCAGGACTTTACGAAGAATTGCAAAAAGGCGCTAGGGCTTTGGGTGCCGCTTTTCAGAAAGTTAATTTTTTGCGTGATTTGAAGGATGATTACCAAGGCCGTGGACGAACCTATTTCCCGAACCTAAACCTTGGTTTTCAATTGGATAGCCATTCCAAAAAAGAAATTGAGAAGGATATCCAACAAGATTTTAATCAGGCCTATGAGGCCATTATGCGCTTACCTCGCGGGGCTCGTATTGGGGTCCTTACCGCCTATCGATTTTATAAGAATTTGTTTCGTAAAATCCAACAGGCATCGTCCGAACAAATTCTTATGGAGCGCATTCGGATCTCCAATGCAGAGAAAGCCGCGTTGTTGTGCTATTCGGTGTTGCAACATAAGCTTACCTAGTTTTTTGACGGCGCTGCTTTGGTTGTCGTTTCTCCCATGGGCATGGGGGGCGGGTCCGACGAAGGGTCCATTGACCTTGGAGGCTTATTTTGAGGCGGCCCAATACCCTTTCACCGCATCCCATTTCAAGGCAATCTTTGGAGAAGGCAGGCCTTCCGAGCAATCGAATCCTGGTTTTGCTGGGGCTTACCGTGGCCTTTTAGCCCGCGATGGCCGCTCTCCGCTCTCACGCCTGGAAAACGCCAAAGCGGCTTCGTTGCTTTTGAATCAAGCGGTAGCGCGGGATGGGTCCGATCCCCGATGGAGGCTGTTGAGACTAATCCTTGAGGCTGAAATGCCGAGTTGGTTGGGTCTGTCGCCGCATGTTCAAGAAGATAGGGCCTTTCTGAATAGTCTTTTGTCAAAGAGGAGCATCGAGGGTAGGTTCCAAAATGGACTTAGAAGTTCCGAGGATTGGTCAAAATTTTATAAAAATTGACATTTTTAGATTTTTGATGGTTTATCTTCGGTAGAGTATTTTAATTCCCATTCCTTTTTAAGGTCATCGCTCCAAGGTTTTTTGCTCACGAGGTCTAATTCCTATAGGTTTCTTTATTCTTGATCATTAGAATTTTTTACTATGTCGGAGCACAAGAGGGGATCAAGGACTAAAGAGTCATTTTCAAGCAAAGCACGGGTTGCTGTGGTGGGTGGGGGAATAGCAGGTATGGCCGCTGCAGCCCGATTAGCCTACGCGGGTTGCAAGGTGGTGCTTTTTGAGGCCAATGCCGAGTTGGGCGGAAAGGTTAGCGAGCGGAGGAGCAATGGATTTCGCTTTGATTGCGGGCCCTCTCTTTTCACTTTGCCCCAGACCTTGGAGGATTTGTTCGAGGATTGTGGCAAAGACCTCTCCAATTACATGCGGTATGATCGGCTGGACCTCCTGACTAGGTACCATTACGCCAACAATGCTTGGGTTGATGCTTGGGTTGATCAAGAAAAATTTAGCCAAGAACTGTACGATAAGTTTAACGAAGACCCTTCCAAGGTCATGCGTTACCTCAGGCGGGTAAAGTGGTTGTACGAATTTACGGCTCCTGTTTTCTTGGAGAGGTCCATACACCGCCGTGCTGAACTTTGGACTTTTGCTAACCTCATCAAGGTTTTAGCTTTGCCTTTCATTGGGGCCTTCCAAAGTTTGTATCGTTTTAACAAAAGTCATTTTGATAAGGAACGGACTGCTCAAATGTTCTCCCGAGTGGCGACATACAACGGCTCCAATCCCTACCAAGCTCCCGGTACTTTGGCCTTGATCAACCATGTAGAATATGGTATAGGGGCCTATTATCCACATGGGGGCATGATCGCGATTCGGGACGCCTTGGCCGCGCTCCTCAATGATTTGGGTGTGGAGGTACGGTTAAGTACCAAAGTGGATAAATTTCATGTTTTCCAAAACAGAGTCCTAGGGGTTAAAGTCAAGGATGAGAAAATAGCTTTTGACCGGGTGGTGTCGGCATTGGATATTGCGTATGCCAAAGAATATCTATTTTCCAGGGATTTGATGGAACCCAAAATGCGGTCCAAGAGTTTGGGGATGTCCGCCATGGTTTTTCAATGGGGGATTAAGGGGAATTTCCCGCAATTGGATTTGCACAATGTTTTCTTTTCCAAGAAGTACCGCAAGGAATTTGATAGCATGTCCCGCTTGCAGCCTTACCACGATCTTACCCTGTATGTGTACGTGAGCTCCAAGCGCAAGGCCGATGATGCGCCTCAAGGTCATGAAAACTGGTTCGTGATGGTGAATGTTCCTTGCGATCAAAAGCAGGATTGGGATAAAATTCGTGATTTCACCCGCAAGTCTATTTTGCAACGCCTCTCTTTGGATTTGGGTTGTGATGTTGAATCGTTGATTGTGAACGAAAATATTATGACTCCACTGCATTTCGAAAAAGCAACCCGAACGTATGCGGGGGCCTTGTATGGGCAGCATTCTAATTCAGTTTTTTCGGCGTTTCGTCGTTACCCCAACAAACACCCTCGTATTCACGGCCTTTATTTCTGTGGGGGCTCGGTGCATCCCGGAGGAGGTATTCCCATTTGTTTGCATTCAGCCAACATTAGTTCGCGCTGGTTGTTGGATGGTCTTCGGAAATCCCGTAGCCGATCGCGCAGGAATTCCAAGCGCAGCTCCAGGAATGGAGAATAAGGCCAGCTTACGGGTCTTGGAATGGTGTAAATCCATTCCTGTTCTTTGGTGGATATGGCCACTGGTCTTTGTGGCAGGGGGCGTAGGTGGACTCGTTCAGGGTACCCGGGATTTTTTTGCGGGATTTACTTTTCCTGTGTTGGTAATAGGCGCCTTATGGGTGCTGTGGTCATCACGTGAGCAGTGTAGCCCTCAAGCTTGGAATGCGTTGATAATATGTTATATTATAGGATTTACCAGCGAATGGCTGGGCGTAGCCACGGGTCTAATTTTTGGACCCTACGGGTACGGCAACTTACTTGGCCCCAAACTAATGGGGGTTCCTCCTTTGATAGGACTTAATTGGGTGATCTTGGTTTGGGCCGCATACTCGGTGCGGCCATCGCCGGACCATGCGTGGTTAGCCGCTTTGGGGGTGGTTTTTATGGACTTGATCTTGGAGCCCGGGGCTACCGCCTTGGGGTTTTGGACATGGCAGCACCGTCCGGTTTTGGGCCAACCATGGTCCACTCTGCTGGTTGCGCCTCTACAGAATTATGCTGCTTGGGGAATCTTAGCCTGGGTGATGATTCGGGTTTTGGGAAGGAAATCATTGGGAGTACCTGTTGTTATGCCCTCGAGAACCGCCATTTTTTATACAACATGTATGCTGCTGTATTTTGGAATATTGCTATTGGGTAAATTCATGGGGACCTTCAATTAATTTTTTTTGAAATGGCCCTTCCTTGATGTGCGGTTTATTTTAAACTTTCTACCCAAACGGTTTCCCTCCAATAGATCTTATTGCCCTTGGAAACTTGGAGGGCGCTTGTTCACAAAGGCTTCCATGCCTTCTTTCTGGTCTTGGGTCGCAAACAGCAGATAGAAATTTTTGCGCTCAAATTCCAGACCTTCGCTAAGGCCAAAGTCTTGGGCTTTGAGGACCGCCTCTTTGGCAAGGCGAACGGCAAGCGGCGCTTTTTCGGCGATGTCAGCAGCCAATTTAAGGGCTTCTTCCAAGTAGATTTCCACGGGGACCACCTTGTTGACTAAGCCAAGTTCGTAGGCCCTTCCTGCCGCGATTGGTTTCCCAGTAAGGACCATTTCCATAGCCGCGACTTTACCAATTTGCCGAGTTAAACGTTGGGTGCCTCCAGCACCGGGCATGATGCCCAACATTATTTCCGGTTGTCCAATGCGGGTGCTTTCGGAGGCGATGACCATATCGCAATGCATCACCAGCTCGTGGCCCCCTCCCAAGACAAACCCCGAAACAGCGGCAATCAAAGGCTTTTTGAGGCGACGAATCTGTTCCCATGTGCTGAATTGATCGATGCGTAGCATATCGATAGCCGATTTGTCGCTCATTTGGTGGATATCGGCTCCGGCGGCAAAGGCTTTGTCATTGCCCGTGAGGACCATGACTCGAACCGTGGGGTCTTGGTCAAGGGCCTGCAAAGCGTCCCGTAATTCGGCCATGAGTTCCAAATTAAGGGCATTAAGCTCCTTGGGTCGGTTAAGCCGCAACAGCGCAACTCCGGGCCGTACTTGATTTTCAACCAGAACAAAGTGATTTTTCATGCTCAAAATTAGGATGATTGCCCGAAGGTTAGCCTATTAGCGGGTACGCGGGTTAGTTTTGTGAGCGTTACCCCTTTCTCGTATGACTAGCAAATTACTACGTCAAAGCATCATCCTTACCGCATTCCTTTCTTTTTGGAGCATCCATACATGGGCTCAATTGGTCCTGCCTCAACCTTCTCCACGGTGTGGAAGCAGGCTCGCCATGGGGGTGACCGATATGGAAATCGACTTTGGATCTCCGGCAGTGAATGGCCGTGTTATTTGGGGTGGGCTGGTGCCCTACGATGAAATTTGGCGAAGCGGGGCCAACGCCGCAACCTGGGTTTCATTCAGCACGGAGGTAAGTTTCGGAGGACAAACCGTGAAGGCGGGCAAATATGCCTTGTACATCATTCCCAGAGCCGGCAAAGCCTGGACGGTCGCCTTGAATTCGAACGAAGGCCAATGGGGTTCTACCTCTTTCAAAGAAAATCTCGATATCGTTCGTGTTGAAGCTTCCCCTTTCAAAGCGACTTCCTTCAGGGAGCGCCTTGCCTTTGATTTGGAATTTATCAATGCTTCATCGGCCAATCTTTGTTTGCATTGGGAAAATATGCAGTTGGTGATTCCTATCAGTGCCGATACCAAAACACTAGGAATGAACAACGTGCGTAAATTTTTCGCCGATCGCCCCGGCGATTGGTACCCCTGTGCCAATGCAGCCATCTTTGCCTTGGAGCAAGGGAACGATCAGGCCTATGCCTTGGATTTGGCCCTCAAAGCCGTTCGCTTGAACGGGGAGCATTTCTATCCGCGTTGGACCTTGGCCAGGGTGCATGCGGCCAAAGGAGAGTATCGTGAGGCAGCGGAACAGGCCGAACAAGCCAGGCTCAAAGGCGAGGCCGAGAATTCCGATTGGTACCTGGGCAACGCGACCGACATTGCTGCTCGCAAAGCCGAATGGTCGGCCAAGGCGACTCCGGTACCGCCATCCGGGAAGAAGAAAGAAAAGTAATTATCGCGGGGCAGATCATGCGGGTATTTTCCCTGGCGCTCATCGCGCTGTTAGGGTGTTTGGGTAGCGCTTTGGCGCAAGGAGGATACGGTTACCGCCAAGGTTGGACGCAGGATCGCATCCGGGAAGAGATCCGTGGATTGGGTGTTACAGGCTCAGTTCTGTACGTGGCGGCCCACCCCGATGACGAGAATACCCGTCTATTGTCTTGGCTGGCCAACGAGGCCCGATGCCGAACGGCGTACCTTTCCTTGACCCGCGGTGATGGGGGACAAAATTTGTTAGGAGAACATACCGGCTACGACCTTGGCCAGGTAAGAACACAAGAGTTGTTAGCAGCTCGAAGGGTGGATGGGGCAGCACAGTTTTTCACGAGAGCCAATGACTTTGGTTATTCCAAAAGTCCTGAAGAAACGTACACCCATTGGGATAAGGAACAAATTTTGAAGGATGTGGTTTGGGCGATTCGCCTATTCAAACCCGACTTAATCGTGACGCGATTCAGTCCCCTGCCAGCAGCCACGCATGGCCATCATACGGCCTCGGCCCAATTGGCCGTGGAGGCCTTCTTCGCAGCGGCCGACAGCAGTCGATTCCCGGATCAACTCCAAAACGTGACGGTTTGGCAAGCCAAAAGGGTGGTTTGGAACACCAGTTGGTGGTTTTACGGCCGCCAAGACTACGACAAAAGTCAATTGCTCCGCCTCAACGTGGGGGGATATAATCCACGCTTGGGCTTATCCTATGGGGAGATGGCCGCCGAAAGCCGTTCCATGCATCAAAGCCAGGGCTTTGGATCCGCCAGGCAGCGGGGCAGCGAATGGGAATATTTCCAGTGGCTGGCGGGGGATACGGCCAAGGTGAGTCCGCTGGAAGGTTGCCTACGCTCGTTGGAAGCGGGTCCCCCCACGGCGCTGTGGTCGGCTTACCGCAGCGAATGGGAAAAACTGAATATCCTGAGCCAAGGTGCATGGTCCACCCGATGGGCTCATTCCTTAATCCAAATGCGTTTGTTGTTGGATTCGATGTCCAAGATCAACGGGTTGAATGCGGAAGATTCCCTTTGGGTGAATGAGCGCAGAGTACACATAAACCAAATCTTGCTAGAGACGCTGGGGATATGGGAAGAGGCGGTGGCCTCGAACGCCAAGGCGGTTCCAGGGGATAGTTTGGATTTTGAATGGCATCGTCTGCGACGATTGCCTGTTCACGATGTAGGCTGTTCGCTTCGCTCCTTGAAATTATGGGGCTTGGATTCGAATTTTCAATACCGTGTCCTGAAGGAGTGGGATACGGAACTTTCCGGGTTCTCCAAGGTGGATTCTATGTTCTCCAAGGCGGATTCCTTGAAATTGGGGTATTTGGAGTTCCTAGAAGAAGATTCCTTAGCGAAAAATAAGTTCAAAGCGTTCTTGCCAAACACTTTGCGATATGCTGGCCCATTTTGGAAGGCAAGTCCCAATGAAACAGCGTTTTATGCGGCCCATGATACCATGGCTCATCGCAACGAAACTCCACCTTCCTTCGTGTTGGAAACGGTGAGAACCTTGGTCCACGAAGGTAATTCTGTGGATATTGTTAGCAAATTGCCCTTGCATTATAAATGGACCGATCCGGTCTTGGGCGAACGTTACAAGCCGGTGGAGACTGTCCCGGCATATCAAATACGTTTGGATGCGCCACGGTATTATGCAACGGATGCTCGCTCTGAAATTCGAATGCAGCTTGCCCTTCGAATCGAACCCGGACCGCTTCGGCAACGTTATCCGGATACGATCAAATTGGATCTGTGGGCCTGGCCGGCCGGATGGGTGGTCCTGTCCAAACCCATGATCCTGGAAACCCCTCAAACCGATACCCTCTACACGTTGGACGTGATCCTGCGCGATGTTTCCAAGGGCAAAGGAGAAGAAGGGCTCCTGCTTCCTGGACTTTGGCGTGCAGAGCAAGGCTCGTGGTGGCCGATTCCTGTTCACGGTATTCAGCAAATTGAATACAACCATATTCCGGTTTTGACCAGAACCGAGGAGGTTACCGCCTCCTTGATTCGCCTCAAAGTGGCCAAGCCCACAGGAACCGTGGGCTATCTGCGAGGGGCAGGGGATGCCTTACCTCAAGCGCTGAGGGTGATGGGGTACAAGGTGACGGATTTGGATCCTGCCTCGGTGACTCTTGAGCAATTGAAGGTATGCCAATCGGTGCTGATTGGGGTTCGTTTTTACAATACCTATGCCAACGCAGGGAATCTTCATCCCGTGTTGATGGAGTATGCCCGGCTAGGCGGCCATGTGATTGTGCAATACCAAACCACTGCT